>ODAK010001324.1_pt1 | contig 27342 bp, 21 predicted proteins | sample 1539591 | NCBI WGS metagenome assembly ODAK01 (sample SAMEA3539303, study PRJEB22396) | soil metagenome | biome: tundra; feature: field; material: soil | place: USA | collected 2010-05 | depth 0.15 m
ACAGAGCAATCGGAGTGGAGGTCCGTCGCGGCACGTACGACGTCGTGCTCGACGGCGAGCGTGCCGGATCACTCGAATTGAACGACCCGATCGAGCTACCAGTCGAACCCGGACGTCACACCCTGCAAGTCCGCAACGGCCGCAACTCGAGCCGAACCAAGACCTTCGACGCCGCCGACGGCGAAACCGTCGCCTTCCGATGCAGCGGAAAGAGCATCCTGCCGGTCTTTCTCCTGTCCTTCGTCGTTCCCAGCCTGGCACTCTCGCTCCATCGCGAATAGGCGCGGCTCCCGAGTCAGAGCGCCATCAGATCGCCCGGAGATGCTGGTTACGAACCTGGGGTCGAGTAGGCGCCGTGGCGTGTGGCGCCGGACCATGCCGTTCCGAGACGAAACCGAGACCGTTCCGGTTTGACGTCAGCTGCCCTGCTCGTCGCCAGCAGCGCAACCGGCCGTCGTCGCTACCGCGGCAGCGGTACTACTGAAACCTCAGGCGCTGGCCGCGTCGCTGTCCGCAGTCTTTGAATGGCCCGGCTTGCCGCCCAACCACCCACAGCGCCGACGACACGACTTCCCCCTACCGAGTAAGGAACGACGCCATGACCGCTCCGCACGCCTTCCCGTTGGAGCCCACCACGATCCGTGTGCCCGACGGGGTCCTCGATGACCTGCGCGCCCGTCTCGCACTGACTCGCCCGCCGCTGGACGAGGGGAATGGGGACTGGTCCTACGGCGTCGCGGACGGCTATCTCCGTGAGTTGGTCGCTTATTGGCGGGACGGCTACGAGTGGCGCAAGCCCGAGGCCGCCATGAACGCCTACGAGCACTATCAGGTGAGCGTTGCCGGTGTCTCGGTGCATTTCATGCGCAAGCCCGGCCGTGGCCCCCGCCGGATCCCGTTGATCCTCACCCACGGCTGGCCGTGGACGTTCTGGCACTGGTCGAGGGTGATCGACCCGCTCGCCGACCCGGCCGCGTTCGGCGGTGACCCCGCCGACGCGTTCGACGTCATCGTGCCGTCCCTGCCCGGCTTTGGTTTCCCCGGCCCGCTCACCGGCTTTTCGGACGTTAACTTCTGGAAGGTCTCCGATCTCTGGCACATCCTGATGACCGAGACCCTGGGATACGAGAAGTACGCCGCCGCGGGCTGCGACATCGGCGGGATCGTCTCCAGCCAACTCGGGCACAAGTACGCCGACGAGCTGTACGGCATCCACATCGGCTCCGGGTTGCCGCTCGACTTCTTCAACGGCCCACGCGCCTGGGATTTCGCCCGGAATCGGCCCCTCACCGACGACCAGCCCGCCGACATCCGCGATCGCATCATCGAGCTGGACCACCGCTCGGCGTCCCACCTCGCAGTGCACATGCTCGACGGCGCCACCCTGGCCCACGGGCTGAGCGACTCACCCGCCGGACTGCTCGCCTGGCTGCTGGAGCGCTGGAACGCGTGGAGCGACAACGGCGGCGACGTCGAGTCCGTCTTCACCAAGAACGACCTCCTCACCCACGCCACGATCTACTGGGTGAACAACTCCATCGCCACGTCGATGCGTTACTACGCCAACGCCAACCGCTACCCCTGGGTCCCCGCCCACGATCGCACCCCGGTCGTGCAGGCCCCGGTCGGCCTCACGTTCGTCACGTACGAGAACCCGCCCGGCATCCACACCGCTAACGAGCGCGTCCGCGCGTTCAAGAGCGGCCCGCAGGCCGATTGGTTCAACCACGTCAACGTCAACGCCCACGACCACGGCGGCCACTTCATCCCCTGGGAGAACCCCGACGCCTGGGTGAACGACCTGCGCCGCACCTTCCACGGCCGCAGGCCCTGAACGACCCCGCGGCCTCACCGAGATCGGATGGCGCGCCGAGCAGTTGGGGTCATGGGGCGCGCACCGCGCACAGTCCGCGAGAACCGTGTCGCCGTCGCATAAGTGCCGCGTGCCGGCCGTAGCGATAAAGCAGGTCAGAGCCGCCCCTCTTCGGGCAGTCTCGCCATTCGCCAGGAGCGAGACGCGGCCAGGAGAGCGCTCGCGGTCCATCAGGGCGCGTGGCCTACCTGTGATGGGAGTCGGCAGCGCGACTAGCGCCGCCCTCGGCTTTGGTGCCTGATCGAGTGAGTGCGGGCCGCCGATGGTATCCTTACTTTTAGACAGGAGTAAGGGCAATGGATACGCGCGCGAAGATCACATCTAAAGGGCAGGTCACGATTCCCAAGAGTGTGCGGGACGCGCTTGGGCTACACGCGGGGGACGAGCTGCTGTTTCGCGTTGAGCGGTCCCGGGCGGTGATTGCTAAGACTCCCGATTTCCTTGAGCTGGCCGGGAGTGTTGCCGTTCCGGCCGGCAAGCGCGGCACTTCGTGGGACGAGATCGTTGCTCGTACGCGTCGTGAGCGCGCCGGACGGCGGCGCTGACGGCGTTCGTCGACACCAATGTTCTGATCCGCCATCTGACTGGCGATCCGCCCGAGATGGCGGCGCGTGCGACTGCGGTGCTCGCGGGCGAGGGGCCGCTGCTGTTGGCGGATCTGGTGCTGGCGGAGTGTGTGTACGTGCTCGAGTCGTTCTACGAGGTCGGGCGGGCGAGGGTTGCGGAGCTGATGCGCGCGGCGATCGCGTTGCCGTCGATCGAGACGGTCGGGACGTCGGTATTGATGCGCGCGCTGGAGGTTTACGAGCTCGATCGGCTCGACTTCGCCGAGGCGTATCTCGTGGCGCAGGCCGAGGCGACGGGGATCGGTGAGATCGTCTCGTTCGATCGGTCGATCGACCGGGTGGTGAGCGTCACCCGGCGTGAGCCGTGAGCCGTCGTTGAGTCTAGACCAGCGGTCCCGCACCTTCCGCTCCCGGCCGAGTTCTGCCTGTGGCGCCGACGCCGGCCGTATCCTGTGGGGTTGTGATGTTCACGTGTGTCGATGCCCACACCGTCAGGGAGCAAGTAGGGAGCAAGTGGTTGCGGCAAACAGTGGCAACGTGTGAGCGGTTCGACGGGCCGAAATCGTCCGGAATCTCTGTTACTGACACCGTGCGGCAACGTGTGAGCGGTCGCAGCGCCCACTTTGCAAGCAGGAGGTCGCCGGTTCGATCCCGGCTGGCTCCACTTACGAAGTAGCTGCAAATGCGACTTATTTCGTAACCGTTCAGTCGTCGGGGTCTGCGGCAGGGATTCCTTGTTGGTGTAGCGAATCTTGCAGGCATGGATCGCGCCGAGGCGGAGGCGATTTATGAGTCAGGGCGTGTGGCGTGTGTTGAGTTGATTCTCAGTCTCGCGGCCGGGGTTGAGCAGCACGAGGATGGGCTGAGGCGGTTGGAGGAGCAGGCGCGTCAGGACTCGCGCACGAGCTCTCGCCCGCCGTCGATGGATCCGCCGAAGACGCGGGCGCAGCGGCGGGCGGAAGCTCGCGCGAAGGTCAAGGAACTGATGCGCCGGGAAGGCGAGCGCCGCGGGGCTGGTGGGCAGAGCGGGCATCGGGGTGGGGGTCGTGAGCTGCGGCCCGAGGATCAGGTGGATGAGATCGTCGATCACTACCCGAATGCGTGTGGCGGATGCGGACGTCGGTTCGATCTTGGGCAGCGCAGGCCGGGCGGGCGGTTCGGTTGCCACCAGAGCGCCGAGTTGCCGCCAATCAGCGTGATCGAGCATCGCATGCACCAGTTGCGCTGTCGGGACTGTCGCGCACGGACCAGCGCTCAGTTGCCGGACGTCATCGGCTCCTCCGCGTTCGGGCCCAGGCTCTAGGCGGCGGTGGTGACGTTGACTGCCCGGCATCGGATCTCCCGGCGAGGGATCTGCGAGCTCGCCCGCGATCTGTTCGGCGTCGCGCTCTCGCCCGGCGCGGTCGACGCGATCTGCCAGCGCGCCTCAGACGCGCTCGCCGGCCCGCAGCTAGAGCTGGCGGACTGGGTGCTAGACCAGGGCGCGGTGCATGTCGATGAGACCGGCTGGCAGACCAGCGGTGAAGGTCGCGCGCTGTCGACCGCGACCACCCCGGCCGCCGCGTTCTTTCAGATCGCCGAGCACTGCAACCGAGAGCAATTCGACGCGCTGATCGGCACGAGCTACCCCGGGATCGTGGTCTCTGACCGCTAAAACGGCTACAGCCATCTCGACCCCCACCAGCGCCAAGTGTGCTGGTCGCAGCTGCGGCGCGACTTCCGCCGCCACGCAGACGGGCTCGCCGAGCAGAAGACCTTCGGCGAACACGGCCTGGAGCTCTCCGGCCGGGTGTTCGCCGCGTGGCGCGCCTACCAGCACGAGCACCACGACCGCGACCGGCTCAAGGCCGAGATCGCGCCGATCCAGACCGAGCTACGGCGGCTGCTCGAAGAAGCCAGCCCGAAGAGCACCCGCACTCCCTGGCAGCGGCGCTTTGCCAACAACCTCCTCAACGTCTGGCCCGCGCTCTAGACCTTCACCACGATCGAGGGGGTCAAGCCGACCAACAACCCCGCGAAACGCGCCCTCCGAACGCCGGTCATCCACCGAAAACTCTCGCTTGGCAGCCAAAGCGACAACGGTGAGCGCTTCGCCGAACGCGCTCTCTCGACCGCCGCAACCTGCCGGCTCCAACACCGCCCGCTGTTCACCTATCTCAGCGAACTGATCGCTGCCCACACGCGCGGTGATCCATTCCCCGCGCTCACCTGAGCCCCGACGACTGAACGGTTACCTTATTTCGTGGGACAGTTCCTTACTCTCAATCCTGATCTCCGGATTGGGCATCGGAATTGGGCATCAAATCGGCTCCCGCACTTGACTCAGGCTGGCGACGGGGCCGTGCCCGCCCCGACCGCCGGGTACTCGACGACGAATGCGTTGCGTGCTAGCTGCTCCGAGGTGGACCGCCCGGAGTGGCGATGAGATCGCGAATCGGTCGCGGCGAACTTCTGGCATCGAGGTGGTCACGGGCGAGCGATTCGTCGCCAACGCGATCGCGCGGGCCGCGGCAGCCGGACGCTCGAGATTGGGCGGTTGCGATCGTCAAGCACAGCGGATCTGCGCCCGCATCGGACTACTGCTTTACGGCTCCCGAGCGCTTGCTGGCTCCGTCGATGTCAGCTAACGCCAGCGTGCTGACCATGCCGCGCTCAGCCGTGGCGATGCTGCTCGAGTGCGCCGTCGTGCGGTTCCGCGGTGCGGAGCCAGAGTGCTGCTGGGCATGGCAAGCAATAGCGGCACGCCGGCCCTCTGACGCGATGCCGACGCCCGCACCGGGTGCGGCTACGAGTTCCACAAGCGCTTGCCTAAGACGAACCTCGACCACGCTGAGCTAGCGGTCGCCTTTCGCTCGACTGTGCTTGCTGTTCCGGCCGCTCTGACGCCGGAGAGCAAGCGGCGACCCATAGATCGCACTCTCGCCAGGGCCCCGCCGATGCGCGGATCTGGCGACGAGCAGGTCGACTGCTGCGCAGGTCGCGAGTCCCGCTTTCGACTCAGCACGCGTGCGCCGCCGCGACCGTGGCGGGCGCGCGACGCGCTCCGTTTGGATCAGGAGCGAGCGCGTCGAGGTCCGCTCGTGGTGGCTCCTTTCACCCGGCGTCGCTCGGGCGGTCCGAATGCACCAAACGCGATCACCTCGTTGATGCTTTGCACGACTGGTTCCCGTGGAAACGGAAGCGGCTCGATGTCCGGCGCGCTTATACAGACGCGTTTGCGCCTGAGTTATCGCACCCAGCTCTGGTCGACGAGGAAGCCCCAGGCGGGGTTGAATTGGTAGTCGCCGAGGCGCTGGGAGACGAGGTCGACTTCTCGGACGTTCACGGTCGGAACCCAGTCGGCCCGGTTAGTCAGAGTGTGATCGATCGATGTCCAGAGGGTGTTTGCGGCGGCGGGCGCGTCGAGCTCGAGGAATGCAGCCTTTCGCATTTTCCGGTCGAGCGCCGGGTCGCAGACGTAGCCGTTGCTGTCGCTGCCATTACAGCTGAAAAACGGTGGGATGTAGGAGGACGGGTCGGGGTAGTCGGCGATCCAGTCGCCGGTGGTGGACAGTTGGAAGCGCGGGTACATCGCCTTGGTGATCGACGCGATCGGCACAAGGTGGAGGGTGGTTCGGTAGCCGAGCGAGCGCAGGACGTCGGCGGTGTAGGCCGCTACGTCGGGCGGAATGTAGCCCTCATCGGGTGAGCCCCAGACGTGGACGTGCTCGCCGTAGGTCCCGGACTGCGCGACCAGGCGCTTGGCGTGGGTGACGTCGGGACCGGTATAGGCCCCGGTTGCGCTGAAGTGTGAGGAGTAGGGGCAGTAGCGGCGGTATCCTGGTAGGCCCGGTGCGAGCGGCTGGCAGGTGGGTGTCGCGAACGCGGGTCCGCCGTACATCTGAGCGATCGCCCGGCGGTCGATGGCGTAGTTGAGCGCCTCCCTGACAAGGACGTTGTCGAATGGAGCGAGGTGCGTGTTGATGGCAAAGAATTCGACGCCGAACAGGGGGTGCGTGTGCAGTTGGGCGGGGGATTGGATGGCGAGCTGGCGGTAGTCGGCCAGCGGAATCAGTCCGTCGAACCAGTCGGCTCGTCCGCGTTGCACCGCGCCCGCCGCGTCGTTCTGTGAGGGCAGGTATCGCCACACAATCATGTTTGGGTGTCCGTTCGGTTGGGCGGCGTGTGACCACTCCCGGAAGAAGGGGTTCCGAGCGAAATAGACCCCAGTTCGGTCGGCGCGGGCGATGCGGTAGGGGCCCGTGCCAGGGATCGGGGTCAGCGCGGTGTTGTGGCTGGATGTGCCGGGTGGTACCGGCGCGGTGTAGTCCTGCTCGGTCAGCTCGTAGAGGAACTCGGGGTCGGGGGCGGTGAGGTGAAAGACAACGGTGCGGGCCGCGTCGTCGGTGACGATCCCGTGCGAGAGGTCGCAGCTCTTCGGCCGTCTGACGCAGGCGGCGGCGCCGACGATGGTGGTGTAGAAGTCGGTTCCGGGCGAGCCCGCACGAAACAGGCGCTCGATCGCGCGGCGGAAGTCGCCGGCGCGGACGGCGGTGCCGTTCGAGTAGCGGATCCGCGGTCGCAGCCAAAACGCGTAGGTTCGCCCGCCGTCGGTTGGTGTCGGTAGCGTGAGCGCGAGGTCGGGCACAAGGCGCAGACCGTCGACACCGCCTGTGTGGGCGAACGTGACGAGCGTGTCGTAGGCCAGGCCGTCGAACGCTGGGGGCGGCGCGAAGTTGAAAAACGCGGGATCGACTGAGGGGAACCTTGCGACCGAGGCGATCACGAGCGTTCCCCCACGATTGCTGGCGCCGCTCGCGTCAACGCCCAGCCAGAGCCTGCCGTCGCCGGCGGTCAGCGACGTGGGCATTCCGCCAACCGCTACGGTCGCCGACACCGCGTCGCGACGTGGATCGATTCGCGAGACGCTCCGGGAATACTGGTCCGCGACCCACACCGATCCGCCGGCGGCGATCACCTCGGACGGACCGCTGTCGACGGGGATCGTGGCGCGGACCGTAAGGGTGGCTGGGTCGATTCTCGAGACGGTCGAGTCGAGGCTGTTCGCGACCCACAGATCGCCGACGGCAAAGGCCAGCGAGCCCGCCCCAGTTCCGACGTGCACGGTACCTATGACCCGTCCTGAGCCCGGATTGACTTTCAGGACCGTAGCGCTGCTGTAGTCGGCCACCCAAAGCGCGCCCGCTCCGAAGACGATTGCGGTGGGGGACGCTTCGAGCGGAACCGCCCGCAGGCGATCTCCGGTGCTCGGGTCCACCTCGTACAGCGCCCGGGTCGAAGAGTCAGCAACCCACAGCCGCCCCCCGCCGAACGCGAGCGCGTCCGGATTCGAGCCGCCGAGCCCGATCGTCTGGCTTACGGTCTCCGTCGCCGGGTTGATCCGCAGGATCGTCGCGCCGACCGTGTTCGCGACCCAGATCGCTCCGTCACCGCTCGTGATGCTCGCCGGATCACCACCGACCGAGATCCGGTCGACCACGACGCCGCTGTGCGGATCGATCCGCGAGACCGTCCCGTTGCTGGCGTCCGCCGCCCAGACCGAACCCGAACCGATGACCACCGCGGATGCCGGCCCGGCGAGCGGCGTCGCCGCCACGACGTGGTCCGCTCCTGTGCTCACGGACACGATCCCGCTGACCCCCGCCCTCAGCGCGGGCTGTCGGTTCGCAGCGCCGGCGCTGAGCGCGACACCGACCACGACGGCCGCGAGCGCGAGCGCGAGCGAAGCGCCGACTACAGGCGTGCGACGGCTCCGGGATCCTCGCGCCCGGAGGAAGGAGCGTGGCGCCCCGAGTGATGGATCGTGCTGGAGGATCCGCCGCTGGAGCTCGTGCAGCTCGCGCCCCGGTTCGAGGCCGAACTCGTCGACGAGCCGTCGGCGCGCTGCCTGGAACGCGTTGAGCGCGTCGGTCTGGCGCCCGGCGCGATACAGCCCGAGCATCAGACCCGAGAGCAGCCCTTCTCGCAGCGGGTGCTCCGAAACGAGCTGCTCGAGCTCGGGGACGAGCTCCGCCCCACCGCCTGTCGCAAGCTCCGCTTCGATCCGGGACTCCAGCGCGCTGAGCCTCAGCTGCTCCAGGCGCTGGGCGTCGACGTTGGCCAGTGGCAGCTCGAGCATGTCGGCCCACGCCGGCCCACGCCACAGCGCGAGCGCAGCGGTCAGCGGAGCGACCGCCGCGCGGTGATCGCCGGCCTCCGCTGACCGACCGGCGTGGGCCACGAGGAGCTCGAACTCATCGACGTCCAGCTCGCCCGGCCCGACCCGGAGCATGTAGCCGCCTCGCTCTCGCGGCAGTCGATCGTGTCCGAGCAGCTTGCGCAGTCGGTAAACGTAGGCGTCCAGCGACTCGGCGGCGCTCGGCGGGAGTCGTTCCCCCCACAGCGCGTCGATCAACTGATCTCGGGATACGACCTCGTTTGCGTGCAGCAGCAGCACGGCCAGCAGCGTCCGCTGCTTGCGCCCCCCGAGTGAAAGCGGGCCCGGCTCCAGGGAAACCTCGAGCGGCCCAAGCACGGCAAACCGCATACAAGCCCAATGAAACCAGCTGCATCACCGCTTTGCCAGGTTTTTGCCAGGCACGCGCACGATGATCCGGCCGTTCACCAATTGATCCGCTGGGGGCCGCCGTGTCGACTCGAATCCGAAACCTCTCGTTGGTGCTGCTCACCAGTCTCGTTGCGCTCGCGCTGGCTGCCGGATCGGCAGGCGCGACTAACATCAAGCCTGGCGGTGAGTCTGGGTGGGCCCGGTACGTCCAAGACACGCGTCTGCGAGCAGACTGGATCGCGTCGCGCCGCCCGGAGCATCGCAGCTTCAGCGAGTTCAGCGGGCCGCTTGGCTTCGGCTTTGGTTCGGCCCTGGTCGGGTCAGCCCCGGTCGGTAACGGCCCGTCGACGCTCGCGGTCAATGCGGCGACGCACACGATCTACGTGGCAAATGGCTTTAACACGAGTGGGACGAACGCCAACGGGAATACGGTGTCGGTGGTCGACTCTCGCCGATGCCAGGCCCAGGACGTCTCGCGCTGCCGGGGGCCCTGGCCGACGATCACTGTGGGAAACGAGCCGAGCACGATCGCCATCGACCTGAAAACCGACACCGTGTACGTGACCAACAACACCGACAACACCGTCTCCGTCTTCGACGGGGCGACCTGCAACGCGCTGGACACGGGGGGTTGCGGGCAGAAGCCGGCAACCGTGCCGGTCGGGGCAGGCCCACTGGGGATCTTCGCCGACCCGGCCAACCACACGGTGTATGTCGCGAGCTTTAACAATGGAAACGGCAGCACCGTCTCGATGCTCGACAGCACAAGCTGCAACGCGACCGATCTCGCAGCGTGTCCGACCCAGCCGCCCCCAACCGTCTCGGTCGGCAGCGCGCCCGACGACGTGGACGTGAGCCAGGCCACCCACACGGTCTACGTGGCCACTCTGAGCGGTGTCTCGGCCTTCGATGCCAACACCTGCAACGCGACCGTGCTCTCAGGGTGCGGCACGATCGGCCAGCTGACCAATCCCAACGGCGCGAATTCCGCCAAGGTCGACGCGGCGAACAACACCCTGTACACCGCCAACTACGACAACACCATCTCGGTGTTCGACCTGCGCCACTGCAACGCCACCGACCTGGGCGGCTGCGCGGGCAACGCCCCAGGGACGGTCACGCCGATCGCGCAGCAATTCTTCGAGACCAACATTTGGGTCGCAGTGGATCAGGCGAACCACAGCGTGTACGTCGTCTATCAGAAGGACGACGCCCTAATGATGGTCGACACAAACGTCTGTAACGGAGGCCATCTCGCCGCATGCGCGACGCTCAACCCACCCGAGATCCACACCGGCACCGACCCAGAATCTGTCGCCCTAGACCCACGGACCCAGACGCTGTACACCGCCAACCAGCTCGATAACAACGTCTCAGTGATCGACGCCTCGCGCTGCAACGCGCGGACCACCAGCGGCTGTCGGCATCGCGCACCGGAAGTCGCGATCGGCGCACGCGGGCTGGGCGCCGATCCCTCCGTCGACACCACCTACGTCGCTACCAGCCCGACCGCTGTTGCGATGATCAACACCCGCAACTGCAACGCCTTCCATGCCGCCGGGTGCTCCGCCACACCACCGACCGTCACGGTCGGCACCAACCCGTCCGCCGTCGTCGTCGATCCGCGCACGCACACCGAGTACGTGGCCAGCGGCGGCTCCGGCGCCACCGGGACCGTCACGGTGTTCAATGACCGCACCTGCAACGCAACCGACTCAGCAGGATGCGGGTCGGCGTCCACGCTGAAGGTCCCGGGGGGAAACCCCGATGCGATCGCCGTCAACCCGCGAACCGACACAATCTACGTCGCGACCATCACCACCAGCGGCCGTAACCTGATCTCCATATTCGACGGGGCCACCTGCAACGCGACCGACAGGCTCGGGTGCGGCCAGACGCCCGCGAGCACCCCAACGGGAGATGACGGCGGCGGAGCATCGGTCGGGTACGTCGCGGTCGATGAGGCGACGAACACCGTCTACGCCACCAACGACGTAACAATCAACTTCGTCCCCTACGTGGGTGACAGCGTCTACGTGATCAACGGCGCCACCTGCGACGCCACCAATACCAGCGGCTGCAGCCAAACCCCAACGACCGTGACGCTCGGGTACGACGCCTTGGGAATCGCATACAACCCCTTTGGGATCGCGGTCGACCAAGCCACCAACACGATCTACACTGCCAACCTCGCCGACGGGGAGGGTGCAGGCACCGCCTCGGTGATCAACGGCGCGACCTGCAACGGCCAGGACACGAGCGGGTGCGGCCGGACCCCCGCCACCGCCCCAGCCGGCTTCGGCGCCAACGCCGTCGCGATCGACCAGACGACCAACCACGTGTACGTCACCAACATCGAGGACACCAGCGTCACAACGATCGACGGCGCCACCTGCAACGGCACCAACGCCGCCGGCTGCGGCCAGACGCGAACCAAAGCTACGGTGGGCGACTACCCCGCCCCGATCGGCGTCGACCCCACGGCCGGAACCGCGTACGTCGCGGACGGCAACGGCGTCTCGGTCATCGCACTCACCCCCTGAAACGCAGCTGTGTTCGCGTAGCGCGACGTCACCGGCGGCTTCCGGTTCCAGCGTTGAGCCACTACGGCTTGGCAAAGACCGACGTGGCGCTCTTGGTGCAGACCATGCGCTCGTGCCGCGAACACTTGCCTTGCACTCCCGGCGAGTGTCAGCGGTCATCGCTCGGTAGACCCCCAAATGCGAGGCATCCGGGTCTCGACGCGGCGCTTGCCGCGCTCATCCTGGGCGACAGGCTCTGCGCCGTTGCTTGCTAGAAGATCGGCGTCGAGCAAGCGCCGATTCGCGTCCAGCCGGGTTAGCTCGACGCGCCCGCCGTGGGGCCTCCGCAAGCATGGCCGTCGCCAGTGGCTGACTTCCATTCACGGCTCCGACCTGCCCGGACGCGAGGGCCGGTCGCCGCCGCAATGGACGAAAGGCAGCAGCGCCGGTCAGCGCTCGGCCAAGTGGAAGACTGGATGGCGCGGCGCCTCGGAAACGAACTCTTCGATAGGCGAGCCGGGTTTGACGTCGAAGAAAGGACGCACGACCGGCACGCTCTTGAGGTACTGCTTCAGCACCAGTGCCGCCTGCTCTGGCTCGACCTCCACGATCTGCATTACCTGTGAACGTCCCGAGCGGCTGATCTCCACCTCGCCCGCGGCGCGGGCGTTGCGCACCCAGCCGACCTCGCCATACGGCGCGACAAGCCACCGGTCGCCATCCTCAATCAGAATCACGGGAGTCGAATAGGCCCTGCCAGTCGTTCGGCCACGAACCGTAAGGAGATATGCGTGCCGGCCCGCCAAGCCGACGCGTGTCAGTGGGCGCATCACGGCATTTACGAGCCGGCGCGTGGTGCCGAGACGGTACGTTCTGGCCACGTCACGTCAGCATACTCTTTGAGGCAAGGCGAGCCGGTGGACTCGTGTGGCCCTCGCCGCCGTCTGCGATCGACTTCTCACCTACGGCTACTGCTCATCGTCCAGACCAGCAGTCGCGCGCGCCGCGGCCCTCGGCTGCACGCGACGCCGCCAACCATTCTTCGGGCGCGGGGCCGGCCGAGAGCGTCTCTCGGCCGGCTCGGTCGATGTGGTGGGTCAGCCTTTGATCTCGTTGTGAACCCGGGCCACCATCGGCTCGTTCAACTCGATCCCGGCCGCGTTGAGGATCGGGACCAGGGTGGCCCCGAACGCCTCGAAAGCCTCTTGGGACTCCCAGATATCGAAGACCTGGATCTCGCCGTCTGTCTCAAGGGCGACGTGGGAGATGCGCCCATCCGGGGCTCCCGCGCCCGCCTCTTCGAGCTGGCCGAGTGTTGTGTCGTACTTCTCCTGCGTGAACCCCTTACCAGTGATGTAAAAGCCCAATGCCATTCGATCCCGATCCCTCTGCGCGTGAGCGCGGTGGCTTGCCCAGCAATCGGGCCACTCTATGTCACGGACCGAGAGCGCCGCATTTTCCGCAGCGAGAACGCCCTGACACCGCGCGCCGACGCCCGCGTCGTAGTTCCCGCGGGACCGGCCCGTTCGCGAGTGATCTGCTCCAAGCGAGCGACCGTGCCGGAGTGGTGCGCCGCTACTCCTTTCCATGCGGGGTAGCGGCGCTGGTTCCGGCGGAGGAGGCTTCGGACATGACTTCTCCCCAACTTCTCGATACGGCTGGTCGTCGTCGTTCGCCGGCGACTATGCCCGACTTTCATCGCGGCCGGCCACCGCGCAACAAAGGCCTGCAGTATCCCGCCGACCCGCCGACGGTCGAAGAGATCGTCGCGGTCATGCGCTGCGCCGGAGATCGGCCGTACGGCCTGCGGACGCGAGCGCTGATTGTGCTGCTCTGGCGCTCCGGGCTCCGGATCACGGAGGCGCTCAGCCTTGCGAGGCAATTAGGTCATGCCAACCTCGGCATCACGAGCATCTACCTCCAAGGAATCGACAGCAGCGAGATCATCGACACCGTCGACCGCCGCCCCGCACCGATGCTCCCAGCGAGCGCCGGACTTCGCTGACGGATGTCGTCCAGGCGGCAGATCCGCTGCGTGGTGGACTTACAATTTTCGCCGTGTTCTTCGCCGTTCATCTGCAGCGCGGCGGCCCATGGGATTGGTCGCGGGATCTGCGTGAGCAGGACGGCTGGGAGGAGCATGCGCGCTTCATGGATTCCCTGGTCAACGAGGGCTTCGTCGTGCTCGGCGGACCGCTCGAGGGTGGCCGCGAGATCCTGCACGCGATCTCCGCTTCGTCGGAGGAAGCGGTCCGACGACGACTCGCGCGGGACAACTGGGCGCAGAACGGCATGTTGACCGTGACATCGGTTGAGGCCTGGACGATCCTCCTTGACGGTCGGTCCGCGTAGAGCTGGTGCTTGTCCAGAGCAGTAGCCGCGACCTTGTGCCCATTTGCCCTTGGACGAGGCGGCATGCTGGCGCAGGCTGGTTCGCGCTCGCGCTCTTCGTGGCATCGTCTTCGTCACGTTGAGCAAACCCGGGCCGGCGAGAATGACTCGATGATCGGCTCAGTACTCCTGCCGACAAGCCCGTACCGCGCTCGGTCGGAACGCCTGATCCGCGCCGCCGAAGCGGCATGCGCTCGCATCCATCCCCTGACAGACAACGTATTCCCCTCGCTAGGCGAGACGCTCGTTTGGCTCGTTGCGATTGATGATCTCCTGTCCTCGGCGGACAGCAAGTACCGAGCACGACGTGACGCCGATCCTGACGGAGCCGGACTGCCAGGGATCCGATTCGCGCGCAACGCCGTCGTGCACGGTGAGATGGTGACGGCGACGACCTATGCCAAGCCCGGCGCTGTGCTCGGTGCGGCACCTCTCGGGACGTTCGCGCTCGGCGAGGGTCCATCCACGAGGTGGGTAGCGCGTGCATCCATCGCGCACACGCCCAAGCGGACGAAGTATCTGAGCGCACAGGAGCAGTCCTACGACGTGCACGTTGCCGGACGCGACGTCTTGTCGCCGTTGAGCCTCGCGTTGGCATTTCTGCGGAGATGCAGCGTCCTAGCCGGCGCACGCCCGTTTAGAGGCCCTTCGATGTGTTCCTCGTCATCCAAACCAGCAGCGTCATGACCTTAGGATCGTTAGGACGCTAGAGCGGCCGACCGGCTCCCCACCGCGGGACCGGTTGAGGCGGGCGGGAGCTCCGTAGACTGTCCTGGGGGCCGGCCACTGCCGATGGGGACCGAGAAGAGCCCTGGACAAGAGACGGTCTGAACGATGACGCGCGTGGTAATCATCGGGGGCGGGATCGGCGGTGCGACGGCCGGGTGTGCGTTGGCGCGGGCGGGCTTGGAGGTGTTGGTCTATGAGGCGGCGCCGGAGCTCAAGGAGATCGGCGCGGGCGTGGCGCTGCATCCCAACGCGATGCGGGTGCTGAGGATGATCGGGGTGGAGGACGCGGTGCGCCGGGTCGCGGGTCGCTCTGAGTGGTCGGCGACGCATAACTGGAGGACGGGTCGTGTGATCTCGAAGATCAGCCGGGCTCAGCAGGCCGCGATGTTTGGCCTCAGCGGCGCGACGGTTCACCGCGCCGACCTGCTCGACGTGATCGCCGCAGCGCTGCCTGCCGGCAGCGTCACGCTGGGTAAGCGCTGCTTCACGGTCGAGTCGCACGGTGACGTGGCGGTGGCTCGTTTCGAGGATGGCAGCGAGATCGAGGCCGACGTCATCATCGGCGCCGACGGCATCCATTCGCGGGTGCGCGCCGCGCTGTTCGGCCCCGACGATCCCCGGTTCACCGGAAAGATCTGCTACCGCAGCGTGATCCCGATCGACGCTGTCGCGGGCGAACGGCCGGCCACCGACAACGCGCAGTGGCTGGGTCCGCACGGCACGATCGTCCTCTACCCCGTGCGGGCCGAGGAGCTCATCAACGTCGTCTGCCACTACGACGACGAGCACTACCGCCACGAGTCGTGGATCAACGAGTGCGATCGCCAGGAGGTACTCGACCGCTACAGCGGATGGCACGAGTCCCTGCTGCGCATCTTCGAGGCTGGCGACACCTGGTACAAGTGGGCGCTCTATGACCGCGACCCGATCCCGCAATGGACGCGGGGGCGGATCACGGTCCTCGGCGACGCGGCCCATCCGATGCTCCCCTACCTCGGGCAGGGGGCATGCCAGGCGATCGAGGACGGTGCGGTACTCGCCACCGCTCTGTCGGCTGAGCCTCACGATCTGAGCATCGGGCTTGCTCGCTATGAGCGCACCCGCCGGCCGCGAGCCAGCAGGGTCGTGCTCGCCGCGCGCGAGCGGGGTGCCAGCAACCACCTCAGCTCCCCGCTGACCGCGTACAAGCGGGACATCACGATCGCGCTGCGCCGGCGATTCGGCAAAGACACCGAGGGTCGGGGCGCCGGCTGGATCCCCGAGTACGACGCGACCTCGCCCGACGTCCTGGCCTCTTGACGGCCGGGGCAGGGGCCTGATGGATCGAGTTCACGGTTACTCTGAGGGGAGCGTGTGACTGTCAGTTGGCACTGCCGGGCACGCGATCGCCGAACTGGATCTTGAACGCCAGCAGCGCCGTCGTCCCGTTCCTCGTCCGGGGTCCAGGCATGAACGGCGTTCTTACGCGCGACGTACCCGCAGTCCTGGGTTGTGAGGACCTTCATCGCCAAGCTTCGCTCGGTCCGCGTCAACGGGGGCGTCGCGGTGGTGCTACCCCGACATCGTGGAGAAGGTCGCCGCCGCCGGAGAGCGGGTCGACGTCGCGTTGTCGCGTCTCGTCCATTGCGACAGTGCGGAAGAACGGCGATAACGCTTGGACTCGCTCCGCACGCGAAGACCGGTGGGCGCGGACCATCCGACGACTACAAGGGCTTGCAGTCGTTCTCATTGTTCGGGCCGATCCTCACGGCCCGCCGGGACGCCCGCAGTCGCGGTATGCACGACGCGCGCACTCGGGCGCGCGAGGCAGGTTCGCGACGACGCTGGCGGCCGTCCTCCGCTGGTTACGCTTCTCCCGTGCGGTTGCCGAAGCCTCTGCGAAACCGGATCATCGAGCCCTCCCGTCTACGGCGCGCAGAGGGAAGGAAAGCCGGTCACATGGTCGGACGCACGCCGCATCGTCTACCTGACAATGTTCTGCATGGTCGAGTTCGTCGACACCTTCGCGGACTTGCAGCCGCCGGCGGCGTCGCTGGAAGGCGGCCACTGAACGTTCTGTGATGACTTCGACACCGATCTACAGCGCTACTCCGTCGGCATCAGCATCGGCGGCGTGATCGCGGCCGCGATGGCGGGGATCGTCCATCAGCCCCCGCGGCCGCTGCTGCAGCTCGTCCATTGCGGTAGCGGCGCGTCCTCCAACCAGACGCCCGCGATCACTCGAAGGGACGGTCTTTGACTGCTCGCCTCGCAACGAGCAGGGTGACATATGGAGGCGTCATGGGACCCTTCGGCGCGTCTAGGTCAGAGCTGACCGTCGGGCAAGCGGCCGGAAAGGATCGTTTCACGTTGCCGGTGCGAATACGGAGGCGTGAATAGCTTGGGATCGGCTTGGCGGGTCCGGAACAGGTCGACAATGAAGTTCATCCGATCAGAGAGCTTGGTCCAGTCGCCCGCGGCGCTGCCAGCCGGACTGTTGGGCGTGCGATCCCATCCTTGAGGGCCGCCAAGCAAGCTGTCAAGCTCGGGGTCCTCGATCGTCATCAGGGTGTCAGGAAACGGAGATGTTCCGCGAGTTGGTACGTCGATGCTGACCTTCATCGCCTCCGCGCCGACGGAGAAGCCGAGAAGGTGTTTCGTGACAAATCGTCCCAGCGGGCGTGGGACCGACGCGGCGATGTAGGGCTCGAGCCGCTGGTGCTCGTGAAGGATCGCGAGCAGGTTCGCGCACAACATCAGCTCGTCGCGCCGATCGCGGTCGGTTTCACGGCTGGCATCGTAATAATGGCGGTAGGCTCCCCGCAGGAGATCTTGTCCACCGCTCATCGCCGGCCCGGGCCGGAGGCCGGCTAGGAAATCCTCTAGCCCGCGTTCGCGATCTTCACCAGGCAGTGAGAACACACCAACGAAGCGAGCGGTTTGGCGGCCGATGTCCTCGAGCACCGTCGCGTTGCCGCCAAAAATGTGACTCGCCGCCCGATTGACAAGGCGGCCGGCTGCCCAATTGGCCAGCCCTCCCGCCGTCGCACCGGTCAGCAACCCTAAGCCAACGCGGCGGCTCAGCGTCCCACGGATCAGCGCGATCGCGGCACCGGCAGCCAACAGCGCCCCGAGCATCTCGCCATCCCGCGGCCGCAGCGGCAGATCCTCCCGACGGATCGTCCGCCCGGCCGTTTTCGAGCCCCACACCGCCCACGTGTGAAAGTTCGCCCCACTCCCGAGCCCGGTGATCTGACTCAGTGCCAGCGACAGCTCCTGGTGAGCGAGCGTGATCCTCAGATTGCAGATGACCGGATCGCTACCAGTAACCGCTGCGTCGATATACGCCTGCCACCAGACATCATCGCCCCAGTGCCGAGCCCGCTCGGCGACCCAACACTGATCAACCTCATCCGCAGATCCACCGCGGCCAGACTCCACTATCGAGGATGACTCCTCGTCTCTCACGCGCGCGAAACTACCGGAAACGCCCACGACAGACACCACCTGCACGCCCCGAGCGCAGAGCCCAGCATCATCATGGCCTGCAAGCGGGCTGCCGCAATGCCCGAATAGCGAGCGCGCGCCGCGCCGCCAGCCGCTCGTTCTCACGACCGAGGACCCGGCCTGCTCCTCGTCGTCCATTGGGGTAGCGAAGAATCCTGTCGTCCGGTTACCTCCTCTGACGCGGGAGGGGAAGGGTCAACTCCATGCGCGCGCTTGCTCCGGCCGTCGCACAAGCCACATCAGCTAACGCCCAGACCGCTTGCTTGCCGAATGATGGTCAGCAAGCGCCGAGTCGCAGGTCTCAGACGGCGAAATACGTACGGCTGGGCGCCGGCCTCCGGCGCTGAGGTGATCGCGAGCGACCGCAGCAGACGATCTCGATCTGAGGAGGGCGTTCGTATAGCCCCCGTTGGTGCGAAAAGTCTGCGGACACCGCGTTCCTGCTTGCACCAGCAGCGGCCATCTCGCCGACCCAGCCGGCATCGCTGCTACCGGCGGTAGGCAGGAGCGGACCGGGCGTTAGTTCAGAACGCTGGTCGTCGTCCGGAGCGTAAGAGCCCGGGGCGGCTGTCGGCGACAGGAATAGAACTCGCGACGGCGAAAAGTGGACGGCCGGGCGGCTCGCGTGCGTTCCTGTCGGCTGCTCGATGTCGGAGGCGACCATCAGCGCGATCGATCAATTACGGGAATCTTCATCGCGCGAGCAGTTGCGAGCGGATCGCCGGATAGTCGATGGGAGGGGGTCGTGCGCGCCGCCGCTGGGGCCGCGAATCGTGGCCGTTGGCGCGATCCTCGCCGCAGGGATCGCGCTGGCCGCAACGCTCGGGCTGTCGGCGGACCTGACAGCGGCCCATCCGGAACGGTCCGTGGGCCACACGGTCTCGGGCCATGATCGCGTTCAGGCGGACCCGGCACGCTCCTACACCCGAGCCAGGTCGGAACGCCGCACCCGTCAACTGCCTTCCGTCGGCGAGTCTCCGGCCGACACCCTGCCGTTCCCGCCGAATCCGGCTGACCGCGCGACACGACCAGGGGAGGTTCCGTCGCTGTATGCCGACGGTCTCCCTTGCTCGACCGGGTGTCGACCATACGGCGCCGAAGTCGGCTGGCCGCTGGCACCGTTCCACGCGCAGCATCCGATCCGAGCCGGGCTCAACGAGCTGCGAGCGGACTCGCTTCACGTTGGCGTGGACATCCAGGCGCGCGACGGGTCAGCTGTGTACGCGGTTCAGCCGGGCGTCGCACGCGTGCTCGCGCCATCGGGACCGAACGCTCGCGTCCAGGTGGGGAACTACATCTACTGGCACATCACTCCCCGGGTGTGGACCGGCGAGCCGGTGATCCCGTTCAAGACGGTCCTCGGGACCGTGATGGCGGGCTACGGACACATAGCATTCTCAGAGCTCGGCGCCGGCGGCCAGTACGTCAATCCGCTGCGGCCGGGTGGGACCGTGCTCGAGCCGTACCTCGATCGTGCGCCACCGGTGATCGGGGCGCCATCGGTAGCGGCGGGGGGACAGGTGATCGTGGCGGCATATGACCCGCAGACCTACGTGCGACGAACGACATACCTGACGCCGGTGCTCGCGCCCGCAGCGATCGCATACCGGCTATACGACACACATGGGACCGCCGTCACTCCGCTCGAGTGGGCGTTGCGCGGAACCCACCTGCTTTCCTACCTGGAGCGCTCGCTGATCTATGCGCCGGGTGCGCGCGCTCCTGGCTATGCGTGCTTCGCGACCCAACCGGTGTGCGTCCCCGATTGGATCTACCGGGTGGCCGGTGGGCTGGCTCCACCATTGCCGCCCAGGCTCGCAACGGGACGCTATCGCTTGACCGTTTATGCATGGGGCTGGGCGGACAACAAGACCGCGCTCGACACGACCGTGACGATGACGGCCACTGGCTGGCGTCCGATCGGGCGTTTCCCAACCGTGCTGTTGCACGTCCCCGGATACTTCAGCCAGACCGAGCTGTTCCCACCGATTCGGAGTGGCGGTGTTGGCCACACGCCCGCGCAGGCAGCGCCCGTAGAACCGGTGCCCGCCACCTCGCCGCCTGCGCCGGCGGCCAGATCGCCCGCCACCCCGAGCGGGGGGGCCGCCATGCCCCCGTCGACAACGCCGCCCTCCACCTCGCCACCACCGTCACGGCCGAACCCGGGCGCAGCGTCACGCTCAACCAACTAGCGACCCACATGTTGCCGGAGTGTGGTGAACCATGCACATCCGTGTCCGTCCGCGTCCGCGCCACCTCGTCGCACGGCCAGATCACTGAGCACGCTCGCTGCGGCCGTGCGTCCGGGGGCCGTGTCGCCGACGACGCTCTCCCCGGTCTCCTTCCCCTGTCGTATTGGACTTCCGTGGAGGATCCGGCTTGTTATGACACCGACGCCGCGTTGGTGTTGCCCATCAGCGGTGTCGGCGGTGGCCGGTTGCGCGGCGGTGGGTCGTCGGCGAGGAGTTGCGGCACGGTCACGAGCCGCGGCGGCGCAATCCGCGGACGATCCGCGGTAGCGCGGCGATCGTCCGGTGCGATCGCCGCCGCCGTCGTGCATCAAGATGATCGCGCCCGGGCGCGCGCCCGATAGCGCCGTGTAGACGATCCGCGCGACGCCGGGTCTCTGGTAGTCGCTGGTATCGACCGTCCAGAGCACCATCAGCATGCGAAGCCGGTCGAGCAGCTCGAGCGTGGTCTGATCAAAGGACCCGCAGGGCGGGCGGAACAAGTGTGGGTACGGCGCGCCGGCGGCTTGGATCGCCTCTGCGCCGCCGAGGAGCTCGGCGGTGGTCCTCGGTGTGATCGCCGACCGCGAACCCGTCGCGCGCCTGCAGCCGGGTGATCTGCGGAAACTCGCGCACGTGAATGCCGATCTCGAACAACGTCGCCGCAGCGTGCTCGCGGCGGAGCACCGCGATCAGCTGGCGGGTGTACACGCGCGGGCCGTCATCGAAGCTCAGCGCGACCTCGCGACGGCGCCCCGAGCCGACCGATATGTACGGCGTGTAGGCCAGGACGCGCTCGATCGCGTCGGACGCCCCTTCGCGCGACGATCGGTATCCCACCCGCGCCAGCGACGAGCGTGGCCGCGGGCCGGCCGGCCTCGACACGAGCGGGCTGCACTCCCAGATGCCGCGTGGTCGCTGATCGACCAGCTCGATGATCAGGGCAACGGCGACGACCAGCACCAGCGCGAGACCCCAGCGCCGGCGAACGGCTCGACGATGCCCGCGCGCTCTCAGCTCGACGCAGCGGACACGCGAGCGCTGAGCGGAACCAGCGAACGGATCCGCGCTCTCCTCGTTGCGCTCCGAATCCGGTCGGAAATGAAAGGACATCTATCTACCTGGCCCGGTACGTGCTTGCGCAGGCCACGATGCGCGGCACGCCGCGGCCGATCGGCCAACGCAAGAGATCAGAACCTATGCCCCGCGGCGCAGTCGAACGCCGGCGACCGCTTACGCGAACAGTCTGCCACAGCAGCCCGGCGAGGGAACCACGCGGTAGTGGCGCGCAACCAAGGCGGTGTCGGCGATCACCTCACGACCGGGCGGTTCCTCGTCCGCACGTCCAACCGGGATCCAGCGAGCCTGCCGGTTTTCTCTCCAGCCTGCCCGGCCGGATCCCTGGCCGCCAGCCACAGCGCGTACCGTGCCGATCTGGCTTACAGCGCTGGGACACGGTGATCCGTTGTCGCGGCACCCCTCGTTATGGATGGGACTCGTCTCGCCCGACGAGTCCGACGTAAGATGCACGCGTGGGTCTTCTGGCCTTTCTGATCATCCTCTTCTTCGCCGGCCTGTTGGTGGGCGCCTTGGCCCGTCTGCTCCTCCCCGGTCCGGACCCGATGGGGATCGGCATGACGGTGCTCGTCGGGCTCTGCGGCACCTTCAGCGCTGGTCTGTTCTCGTGGTATGTGCTGCATCGCCACGGCGCGGGCCTGGTTCTCTCGGTCGCGTTCTCGATGCTGGTCGTGTGGATTTACCGCCGGTCGCGCGGCGCGGGCTACCGTCGCAAGACCCCCGGACGCTCGCTACGGCGCTCGTAGGCGCCTGAAGGAACGCGATGAGGAGATAGCCGAGGTTGTGGACTCGTTGCGCTCGGGGTGGGTCGGTACCGGGCCCAAGGTCCAGCGCTTCGAGGGGATGATCCGCGATTATGTCGGCGCCGGGGAGTGCCGGTGCGTGTCGTCCTGCACCGCTGCGTTGATCTTGGCGTTGCGGGTGCTCGGGATAGGCCAGGGCGACGAGGTGCTGGTTCCGGCGATGACGTTCGTGGCGTCGGCGAACGCGGTGGAGCATGCTGGCGCGACGCCGGTGCTGGTTGATGCTGTGCCGGGTACGGATCTGATCGATCTCGATGCCGCCGAGGCTGCGATCACTTCCCGGACACGGGCGATCATCCCTGTGCATCTTGCTGGGCGGCCGGTCGAGATGGACCGCTTGAACGCGCTCCGAGACCGCCACGGGCTGCTGGTTGTCGAGGATGCGGCGCATGCGATCGGAGCGGAGTGGCGAGGCCGGCGGGTTGGCGCGTTCGGAAACGTGGCGGCGTTTTCGTTCTATGTCACGAAGAACATCTCGACGATCGAGGGCGGGGCGCTGGTAACCGAGGATGTCGAGGTCGCTGCGCGGGTCGAGCGGTTGGCGCTCCACGGTCTCAGTGTCGGCGCGTGGCAGCGGTTCTCGGACGTGGGCTTTCGTCATTACGAGGTGGTCGAGCCCGGCTACAAGTACAACATGACCGATGTCCAGGCGGCGATCGGTTTGCACCAGCTTCCGCGCCTGGACGGGTGGATCGATCGCCGAGCCGAGCTGTGGGATCGCTACGACGAACTGCTGGCCGGATTGCCGATCCGGACGCCGTCGCCGCCCGAGCCTGGTACCCGGCACGCACGCCACCTCTACCAGGTGCTCGTCGAAGCCGACGCGCCGCTGACGCGCGATCAGCTGCTCGATGGTCTGACAGCCCGCCGGATCGGGACTGGAGTTCACTACCGGGGCGTTCATCTGCACCCGTTCTACCGGGACACCTACGGCCTAGTCGGCCGCCCGGCTCGCTCGAACGCCGGCGCAAGCCGATCGCGAACGAAGGCATCGAAGTCCTCCTGCGAGTCCGACAGGCTGATGATCCGCCGGCCGGCGTCGGTCGGGCCGGCGATCCGCAGCCGGCCACCCGCCGGCGGGTTGTTCTCGAGGTCGAGCGCCGCCAGCATCGCCGCGTCCTGCTCGGCTCCGACGCCGGGTGCGACTGACATCACGACGACCGACATGGTGGTCCTCCCTGAGTTCGGCAAAAGTGGCGCGGCAGTCTAGCCATCCTGCGACCGCGACCGCTAGATGAGTGATTCAGAATTGGTGGCGGCCGTGGTGGCTGGGCCAGGAGGATTGGGGAGGTCGTCGACGGTCGGCGTTGCTCTCGCAACGTCGACCGGCCAGATCGCCAGCCGATCGGGAACTGGACCTGCCTTCACAGGCAATCGCGCGTCCGAACTCATGGACCCACGATCGACATCACCACGCTCTCCCTTGACGTCGGCGGATGTGACCCTGGTCCCGCGTTCGCTGATCCTTGGGCATCTGCGACGCGCTCCCGACCGGAGTACGACGGTCCGAACGGCCGTCACGAACGTCCGGTGGTCGATGGCGGATTCGGGCGGTGATCGCAACAGTAGTGGTCCCGTCCGATCTCCTCGATCGGCTTCGCGAAGCCTAGGCGTTTTCGGGGTCGGTCGTTGAGCTCTGTGGCGACCCAGTCGAGATCGACAGCACTGTGGAGGGACGGGTCGGTGCCCTTGGGGAAGTATTGGCGTAGCAGTCCGTTGGTGTTCTCACTGGTGCCGCGTTGCCAGGGTGAGTGTGGGTCACAGAAGTAGATGTCGATGTCAGCGGCGACACTCACTTCTTTCCATTGGTGCATTTCGATGCCCTGGTCCCAGGTCAGTGACGCGCGGAGGATGTCGGGGATGGTTTTGATCTTCTCGGTGAGCGCGTCGCGGACCTGTTCGGCTTTGTAGCCGTCAGGGAGATGCACCAGCATCGTGTAGCCGGTGGTGCGCTCCACCAACGTCCCGATCGCGGACAGGTTGGCCTTGCCGAGGATCAGGTCGCCCTCCCCAGTGACCGGGCACCGCGCGGTCATCGGCCTCGGCGGGACGCTCAGCGATGTTGATCATGTCCGGGATCTGGTTGCGGCGCTGATTGGGCCGCCGGCGCGGGCGCCGCAGCGCCCGCCCGGTCCGCAGGCACTTCGTCAGATCGCGCCGCAACGCGCCGCGGGCCTGGACATATAAGGACTGGTAGATCGTTTCGGCAGACACCCGCATCTCCGGATCGTCAGGGAATTGGCGGCGCAGCCGGCCGACGATCTGCTCCTCGGGGGAGTAGCGCCGTCTGAGATCTTCCTCCACCTGGCGGCGCAGCTTGAGGTTGGTGTGCAGCTTGGCTGGCTTGGGCCGGCTCGCGCGCTCATAGGCCAGCGCGTGCGCCCTGGTTGCTCGATACCCAGCGCCCCGACCGGTGTTGCGCGCCAGCTCGCGACTGACGGTCGACGGGCTGCGCCCCAGCCGTCGCGCGATCGCGCGCATTGACTCACCACCCGCGTGCCCCACCGCGATCTCCTCGCGCTCTGAAAACGTCAAACAGCGACCCTTCAGATCCCGGCCACGACGCGGACGGATCCCTCCCTCAGCGACCAGCCATCGATTGCCCTTCTCCCGATAGGTACCCGCCTCGGCCGCTGCCACAGTGACGAACTCGCCACGGGCCATCGCCGCCCAGAACACCTGCACCATCTCCGGGACCATCCGGTCAGAAAACCGCGCCATCACCCCTCCGTTCACCCGCCTCCCAGCAAGAGGACCTCGCGGGCCCCGGCTCCCGGCCAGACAGCGCGCCGATCGCCGCGAAGCGCTCGCCCTCGGGCTCGGCTTCGCGACGACCGGCGCGCTACTCAACCACGGAGCTCAGATGACCTCGAAAGTCCCTCCAACTGGGCGGGTGTTGCGATCACCGCACGGACCCAAGCTTGGCGATTGAGACGCACTGGCTCCGCGATCCTCCGGCAAGGGTGGTCTCGGTGCGTGTAGGCGGCAGCGATGTGCCAACATGCGGATAGGTTTGCCACTATTCGGGAAACGAGCGGCACCGCTCAACGAAGACGAGCGCCAGGCGGCGGCGGTCGATCTTGAGCGCATCGGACGCGGCGAGATCCCGCTGGGAGCGGAAAAGCGTCTCAAGGGGATCGCCGCGGCGAGTTCGCCATTCAGTAGCGATCTGAGCGCGAAGGAGTATGCGCTCGCGCAGGCCTCCGGTCTGACGCCGCTGGCGCAGGTGATGGGCTCGTCCGTCGTCCAACACGGGTGGCAGAACTACGGCTGGTCCTCCTATGGGGGCGGGATCCGCGAGATGCCGTCCTTCGCTGTGCCCTGGAACCTGTCGCGTCAGCGGTCGTTCGACCGGCTCCGGCAGGAGGCGCAGTTCGCAGGCGCGGATGCCGTCATCGGCATCGAGATGACTGCCAAGGGTTTTCTCGGGGACCCGGGCAACGTCGAATACGTCGTCTTCGGCACCGCTGTGCGCGAAACCACGCTCACGACGCCTGGTCGCTCGGGGCCGCGGATGTGCGCGCTCTCCGGCCAGGACGTCGACAAGCTGCGCCGCATCGGAGCCGAGACGTTGGGCGTCATCGGCCACACCTCCGTCGTGTGCGTTGCGCTCAGCATGCAAGCCAATCAGATGATGGGCTCATGGTGGGGCAACCAGGAGATGACCGAGATCACCGAAGGCGTGTACGCAGCCCGTCATCTCGCGATGAATGAGGTGCGCCGTCAGGCCAGCGAGGTCGGTGCGAACGACATGGTCATCTCAACGCTCACGCACGACATCGATCACCACGAGTATGAGAGCCCCGGCTATCGGCAGCACTTCTTCATCGTCTCCATGCACGTGCTGGGCACTGCCATTCGCCTCGGCGCGCACGAGCCTCATCCGGCCCCGCTCGGAGTACCGGTTCTGTCGATCAACCTGGGCGTCTAGTCCACCACCATTTCAGGAGAGCATTGATGTCGACCTACGATCCGACGAGTACCGAAGGGCTCGCCGAACACGCGAGCGAGCGTCTGAAGATGAACGCCCGCGGGCTGTTCACCTCCGACCTCTCCGTGAACGAGTACCTGTGCGTGGAGAAGGCCGGCTTTGAGCCGGTGGGCCTGGTGGTGGGTTCGAGCATCTACCACATCGGCTTTCAGCAGTCCAACTGGAAGGCGAGCCAGGAAATGGGCGTCCTCAGCCAGGCGATGTACTCGGCCCGCGAGCTTGCCATGACACGCATGGAGGAGGAGGCCGACCAGCTGGGGGCCGACGGCATCGTCGGGGTCCGCTTGGACGTCGGGCGCTATGAGTGGGGCGCTGACATGGCGGAGTTCATCGCCATCGGCACCGCGATCAAGCACAAGGGCGGCAAGGTCCACCGCGCGCCTAACGGGCGCCCATTTACCAGCGACCTTTCCGGTCAGGCCTTTTGGACCCTGATGCAAACCGGCAAGCGCCCAGTGGGCCTGGTCATGGGCAACTGCGTCTACCACGTCGCTCATCGAGGCATGATGCAATCGATGCGTCAGACTGGTCAGAACGTCGAGCTTGAGCAATACACCCAGGCCCTGTATGACGCGCGCGAGCTCGCCATGGAACGCATGCAGAAGGAGGCCGAGGCGATCGGAGACGGCGTCCTGGGGATCGTGGAGGTCAAGCTCCACGAGAACAGCCACGGCTGGGGCAGCCACGTAATCGAGTTCTTCGCTCTCGGCACGGCCGTGGTGCCCAACGAGCACGCCGAGGCAGGGCAGCAGTTGCCGAACATCACGCCGGTCCTCGACATCAACGACTAACACCATCGTCGAGCGCGTTTGACGAGTTGTTAGGGTAACTCGCCAGCAACGCTGACCGCGCGACCCAGCCGCCGTGGGCGTTCAGGCCCTCGGCAGCATGGAGGCCTCCGCTTAAGTTAAGACACCGCCTCCCGCGCGTGGAGTCTCTCAGGATGGGCAAAGGTACTGTGCGGCCCCACGGAGAGCCGCTCCGGCGTTCCGGCGCCCGCTGACCGTCCGCTGAGCCTTGGGCTACCGGCCACAACCACGGCCGCCGCGGAACTCTCTTCGCGACGTCCGGGCGGGAGGTTGCCCCGTTCGCCGTGGAACTTTGGTGACAGCAGTCCCGTTGTCATGGT
>ODAK010001327.1_pt1 | contig 27287 bp, 17 predicted proteins | sample 1539591 | NCBI WGS metagenome assembly ODAK01 (sample SAMEA3539303, study PRJEB22396) | soil metagenome | biome: tundra; feature: field; material: soil | place: USA | collected 2010-05 | depth 0.15 m
AGGTCTGGGTGTGCTGCGAGGCGATGTAAAATTCCCAATGCTGATAGTCCACCGGCTCCGGATCATCCGTCACAAACGGCGGCCCGGCCCAGGCGGTCAGCGAACCGCCCAGCAGGCACACGGCCAGCCAGCATCGCCACCTTGATGATTTGCTTTTCATGGACGCGGTTTGTTTGGCAACACGGCCAGAATAGTTTTCTGTGGCGCGGAGAACAAGGCTGGCGGTGAAGCGGGCAGGAATTTATGGGGTGTTCACCCCATAGCGGACACTGCGTTGCGCGGTCTATGCTCTTTTATGAAACATAATAATCATCCCCAAAATCAAACGGCGGCGGTCGCGCCCCGGCCAGCGGCGGCGGACTCGAAACAAAACGAAATTAATTTCACGCCGTCACCGGACGAAGTGGCGCGCAGGGCTTACTTCAGTTATGAGAACCAAGGTTCGCTGCCGGGCCGCGAAGTGCAGCACTGGCTGGCGGCGGAAGCGGAAATGATCGCGGAACGCAAACTCACGCGGGCGCATGGGTTTCACAATCGGACGTAAAACAAAATTCACAACCAACATACCAAGAAGAAAACGATTTATGACCTCATCCAACACCCACCAGGCGGAAGCGCCCAAAATGTATGAAACCGAAAATGACATCTCACTCCAGCGGCGGTTGGAACTGAACACGCTGATGAACCAGCGGCTGGCCGACGCCGTGGATCTCCAAATGCAGATGAAGCAGGCGCATTGGAATGTGAAGGGACCAAGTTTCATCGGCCTGCACGAACTCTTTGACAAGGTGGCCGAAGCGGTGGAGGGCTATGTGGACCAGATCGCCGAACGCATTGTGCAGCTCGGCGGCATTGCGGAAGGAACGGTGCGCGTGTCGGCAGCGCGGTCGCGGCTCGCGGAGTATCCGCTCCAGATCTCGGATGGAATGGCGCATGTCGAGGCGGTGGCCCGCGCGCTTTCCACCTTTGGCCAAGCCGCCCGCAGCACGATTGATGAAGCGGACGCCTTCGACGACGCCGACACGGCGGATCTGTTCACCGAGATTTCACGCGGCATTGACCAATGGTTGTGGTTTGTGGAAGCCCATTCGCAGGCTACGAAGTAAAAATATGAAAACCAAACTTACTCTGCTTGCCATCGGCAGTTCGCTGCTGCTTGGCGCTTTAGTTTTGCCGGCGCAAAGCACCAACACCAATGCACTCCCGCTCAATCAAACGGTGAAATACCAAGTTGCCTTGGAATATGACCGGTCGCTGGGCGAACGCGCTCTGCTGCCACCCGGTCTCAAGGAAAAAATGCAGCTTACCAGCGAGCAGCGGACCGAATTGAAGCCATTTGAGGACGACTTCGCCAAGACGAGCCAGGAATATCAGATCGCCAATCAACCCCGCATTGATGCGGCTTTGGGCGTGAGCCGGCAGGCGCGCATGTCGAAGGACACGGGAAGAATCGAGGCGGCACGCCGGCAGTTGCAAACTGCCTGGGCCGGTCTCCAGCCCTACCGCGCGGCTGCCATCAAACAAATCAAGCCGCTACTGACGCCGGCTCAAGTCATCGTTTTGGAGGATGCCAAAAATCAATGGCACGAAAATCATGGCATTGAAGCGAACGATCCATCGGCGAATTGAACCAACACCGCAACTAATCCGCAGTCACACCAGCAAACGAACGACAACGATCTTCATGAAAACACCCATCTCCAAATTCGAGGCCATCGTGCAAACGCCGGTTTATCCGCAAACCCTGCACCAGTTTCGGCCGGATCCCAAGGCCGCCGCCACTCCCAAGCCACCCAAGCGGGACAATACCTTTTCCAAATCCCGCGACATGCGCGAGGATCGCGGCACGCGCGAAATGAAAACGTCGCATAACTCACAATCGTTTCCCCACCCGAAGTAATTTCATTCTATGAACACCAATCCACTGAAGCAAGGCGCCTTGACCGAGAAATCCTCGGGCCTCGGCACGGTGACGCGGCGGATGGTGCGGGAACGCGCCATTGAACTTGCGGTCATCAACGGACGCTCCGCGTCGGACGTTTCTAAATCTGATTGGGAACAGGCCAAACGCGAGTTGACGGGCGACCCGGACGCCGATCCGAAAGAAGCCGCGCTGGACGCCGCGCCCGAATCCGAACGCTGGGATCCGGTGCCCGGTTCAACCGGACATAAAGTCCCGGTGGCTGGCAGCGAGGATGAGGACGATGAAGGCCGAAGCGATAACGAGAGACTGGTGGATGCCGGCATTGCCGAAGCCGAGCTGGATCAAAGTCTCCAAGCCACCCGGGCCGCCGAAATGAAGGAGAATGGCGAGGATTGAGTTTTGCCTGCCTGAATGAAAAACAACGACCGACCAAAATTGGAACGGCTGGTGGGTGCCCGATTGCTCGGTGGCTTTCATAAATTTGCCCGCACCGTCGTGCGCACGAGCGGGCATCCCGTGGCGTTCGGCCTCGCCATCGGCATCATTGTCATTTGGGCGCTGACCGGGCCGTGGTTTCATTTTGGAAACACTTGGCTGCTGGCCATTGATACGGTCGCCAACATCATCACTTTTTTGATGATCTTTCTGATTCGCAACGCGCAGAACCGCGAGAGTGAAGCCGTGCAGTTGAAACTCGATGAATTGATCCGCGCCACCAAGGCGGCGCACAATTCGCTGCTGGACATCGAGGAATTGTCCGAGGAAGAGTTGAACCGGATCAAGGCGCGCTTCGAGCGGCTGGCCCGCAAAGCGCGGGATGAGTCGGACGCCAGCCCGCCAGATTTTACCAACCGCGAGGAACGTCCGAACCCGACGGTCATCGCCCAACCCGACCCACAATGACTTATGAAGTGGACTCCACTAAATATAACTGTCCGCGTCGGCTGCAACCTCGCCTACGAAACCACCGTGCAGACGCCGGTGTTGTTTGTGCTCAAGCCGCGGCTCGAAGGCCGGATGCTCGTGATGCAGGAAAGACTCTCTTTTGGCATCGGCCTGCCGTCGTATGAGTTTCAGGATTCGCATGGCAACATCACCTATCGCTCAACCTTCATGCCGGGTCGAAATGAAATCAGGCACGACGCGATCGTCGCCGTTTCGTCGCTGCCTGACAGCCGGGAAATCATCGGCAACATCGTGCCCGTGGGACAACTGCCGCACGAGCTGCTGCGCTATACCTTGCCCAGCCGTTATTGCGATTCGGACAAGCTGTTGAATTTTGCATGGAACCAATTCGGCCAGATCACGCACGGCCTGCCGCGCGTGCAAGCCATCTGCGACTGGGTTCACAACAACATCGAATACCGCTTCGGCTCCGGGCGGCCCGACCTGTCCGCCTCCGAAGTGATTGCGCGTCGTCACGGCGTCTGCCGGGATTTCGCGCACGCGGTCATTGCGCTGTGCCGCGCCTTCAATCTGCCCGCCCGTTATGTGACCGGACATCTGCCGGACATTGGCTGCCTTGATCCCGGCACGCCGATGGATTTTCACGCGTATTGCGAAGTCTATCTCGGCCAGGAATGGCTTACCTTCGACGCACGTTTCAATGTGCTGCGCATTGGCCGTGTTAAAGTCGCCCACGGTGCGGACGCCGTGGATGGTGCGTTCGCCACCATCTATGGCGAGGCCAACCTTACCCATTTTCAAGTCTGGGCCTATCAGGTGAACCCGTTGCAAGTATCCGTGGGTGATCCGATTGATCTGTCAAAACGGTTGGATGGCAATCAAACCGTGCGGCTCAACTGACGGAGACTAAGTCATATCGCGGCGGACTTGTCTATCCGCGCAGCCTTGATTTACTTTCAGCGGCCACCAGCGCAGAAGCACCGGCAACAGCAGCAGCGACGCGATGAAGCAGTTTACCAGTCCCAGCACCAGCAGAAGGCCGAGCCGCGCGTTGGCCGGGACTTGCGAGAGCAGCAGCACGCCAAACCCCAGCGACATGGCCAGCGTGTTGATCAGCGCCGGCGGCCCCGTCTGCTGCAAAGATGCAGTCAACGCTTGCGATTCAGATGCACCGCGCAAGCGTGCCTGATGGCAACCTTCCAACAGGTGAATCGCGCAGTTCACGCCGATGCCGAGCGTCATCGCGGCGAACATCGAGGTCGCCACGCCCAGCGGAATTCCGGCCCAGCCCATCACCGCGAACTTCACCACCACCGCCAGCAGGCTCGGCAGCAGGCAGTAAAATCCCCAGCGCCACGAGCCGCCGAAAAACGAGGTCACCAAAAAAATTCCCGCCAGCGACCAGATCAACGACTGCATTTGCGTGGTGACAATGCCGCGGATCAACGACTGGCTCACGGCCACGTCGCCCGCGAAACCGAGTTTGATTCCTTTCGGCGCAAGGTGTTCGCGCTCGTAATCGCGGAGGTCGCTCATCAGTCTGGCCGTGTCCACGAAATTGGCGTCCTTCAGAAACACTGTGGTCAACGACCGCCAGTAGTTCGTGTCCACGATCTGATGCAGCCGCCGTGGCCCCAGCGTGGCGCTGTAATTCCTCCAAAGAAATCTGATCTCGTCGGCATTATCGGGCAGGTGGCGCGCTTGTGGATCGGAATAGCGGAGCATGAACCGCGTGGTCACCAGGTAATCGGCCGGGCCGAGCACTCCACCGACCGCATACTGCCGCTTTTCACGGATGAAGGATGCCAAGTCCGCCAGGGCTTGAATCATTTCCGGTTGAAGCTGACTTTGTTCGAGCACCTCGAATTGAAGCGGTTCGCCCGGGCGCAATTGCTCCCAGAAGTTGGTCAGCGATGCGGATTGGGCGACGTTCACAAAGACTTCATCCCCGCGCTGGAAAGCAGTTTCAACGTGCGACCGCCATTCCAGCGGAGTGCGATTGCCAGTTGAGTTTTGCGGAGACCCGGGAAAGGAGAATTTGATCGGACTTCCTTTGATCAGTTCCGGATCTCCCACCAGGCTTTGAGGTAAAATCAGAAAACCGGAAGCCGTATTGGTCGCGCCAACGACCCCTGATCGCATCTTGGATGAGTCGAAGGAAACAAATAACAGATGCATCCCGAAGAAATTCTCATTTACCAGCCGGCTAACCCGCCTGAATTCGCCTGCCGGGTCAAATCCGTTGATCCAACTGTCCTGCACCACCAGCCTCCGCAATCCCAGCGGAGTGAGCGCAGTAACAGCGACGGCGCAGCCCAGCACCCACCAGCGGCGGCGCACCACGGTTTCGCCGGCGCGCGTGAACCAGGCTCCGAGCCGGCCAGAACGGGCTTTGGTTTGAGGACGCCGTGAACGCAACCAAGCCGGATGCACCAACACCAGCAACGCCGGAACCGCGGTAAGCGAAAAGATCAGCCCGAACAATGCGCCCGCGCCAGTGCATAAACCAAACGCCCGCACAGGAGCCAGGGGCGAGAACCCAAATGAAAGGAAGCCGATGACGGCAGTCAACGAAGTGCAGGCCACCGGAGCGACCAGCTTGTCAAACGTTTCGCCGACTAGTTCGACGTGACTCACGCCGGGCTTCTCACGAAGCAGGCTGAAGTAACGGTTGAAAAGATAAATGTCGTTGGTGACTGAAATCACCGTCAAGAGGACTGGCATGACGGCCGTGGTGAGATAGAGCGGAACGCCACACCACCCCATCAGGCCGAAGACGAACAGTATTGTCGCGACGACCCCTGGCAGCGGCAGCAGCGCGGCCAGGACGTTGCGGAAACACAGTAGAAAAATGAGCATCATCACCACCGCCGCCAGCGGGACCAAACCGATGCGCCGCGCCGCCAACAGGCGAAGTTCATGCAAGTTAGACGGCCACTTCCACTCCGCATGGCTCTGCAGACTGGCACCCAGCAATGACTGGGGCACGCCAAGGTCTTCGAGAATCTGGGTGCCCAATAAGGACTCAGCTACCGGCGCGCCGGTCACCGCGATTTCGTCCTGAACATTGTTTCGGGCCGCGATGATTCGGCGAATGTTCCGGTATGTCTGCGAGCGGTCGGCATCGTTGGGAATACCAACGAGAATAACCGTGGATTTGCCATCGCTGGAAACCAAGGTTCCGGTATAGAGTTCAATCTGGCGCAGATCATCCCGCAGTTGGTCCAATTCCGTTTTGTTGGTCAACGCCGGTTCCAGGAGGCGTTGATTGATATAGGTGCCCGGACGGAATCGGAAACTAGGCTCGGTGGCGAGGCTGATCGCGTTGGAGGGGTCTATCCCGGGCATTCGGGCGAATTCCGCAGTCAAATCGCGCACCAGTTGAACCGTGCCGGGATTGAAAATACCGTCCGGGTTGCTGGAACGAACCAGCACCACAATTTGATCCTTGATGCCAAACTGGTCGCGGATCGCGTTGTCGTAAATAACTTCTGGCGCGTTTGCCGACACAAGCGCATGGCCATCCGTGCGCAGTTTCAATCGCTCCACCCCCAAGGCGGCGGTTAACGTCACCAACGCCGCGATGAGCAACACGCGCTTCGGATGACGGATGGCCTGGCGCGGCAGGCAACCGAAGAACCGAACGACCCAGCGCTGAAGGTTCCGTTGAGGGGCGACGGGGGGCATGATCTAATAACTGCGCCTCGTCCACCCTCCAGAAGGGCCGAGGCAACGCAGGGCACGCTTGGATTTCTGCCTGCCGGTGGTCAGTCGAGAAAGGGTTCTGGAACAACCGGGGGGCTCACAGATTTTATTGCACACAACCTGCTCAACCTATCAGCCGCGGCGGCCTGCGTCCAGCGTGGTCTGGCACCCGCTCGTCAAAAGAACGAGCGGGCCGGCAACCTTGCAGCCATCGCAAAACTCTCAAGTATCCCACTCGGACACCGAAAGATGCCAGGGTTGGCTAATCGCAGGAGAGCTTGTAGAAATGGTAAGGGCCTGCGGCGCTATTCGTGATCGGGGACGTGCCAGGAATGGCCGTCCAGTTAGGAGGAGTCAAGCTTGGGGAGCCGTAGAGCGTGTAACTGGGATTATACCACCAAATGATCACTGAAGACCCTTGTTGTTTGACGTTCACTTTTTCTATGGCGGCCCCGCAGGGCGGGTTGGCAAGCTGCAGGTGCAGGGGCTTGTTCGGCTGGTAAAAGTTCACATTGTCACTGCTGAAAGTTGGGTTCAGGTCGAAAGAACTGGCGATGCGATAAGCCCCACCGGAGGGTTGAACAATCTCCGTGCCGAACGAGGTCTTGGTTGCGCTTTGTTTCATATAGAAATTTCCGAACAGCGCCGTGCTGCCGGACAGGTTCAGCGACAGCACTTGCAAATTATAGAAGCTTGCGCCATACAAAACCTTGTTCGTGTTGCTGATCAAGACCGACATCTGGCCGCTCGCCGTCCCGGGGGAAAAGTTGATCCCATCCAGGGAAAGCTCGCAGGATGCGGACGTGAGGTGATTTGTGTAAACCACCGAGCTGTTTGCAGCCGGCAGGTTTGTGGGTCCCAGAAAGGATCCAAGGCTGAGTGCCCGGACCCACACGCTGACGGTGCCCGTGGTATATTGCACGGCGTCAAAGCTCAACCCGCCGGAATTCGTGCCGTGCAACGAGTCAAACGTCATGGTGGGCCAGGGGAACTTGGAGTTCGGCAGCGGCCAGCCAATGGGCGCCCCCGTGACCGCTCCGTTGTTTGTGCCCAGCACGGTGCTCACCAGGGTTTGTTCGGCGCTCTTGCTGCAGGGGGCAAGTGTGCCGTGGCCCGCCAGTGATAAATAGCCAAACAGGGCGTCCTTAGTCCACCAGGGCAAATGCGTGTTCGGATTAATGGGTCCGTTCTCCTTGAAATACAATCCCACCGCGAAGGTCTGCGGCGTGTGGGTGTAAACCACGGAGGGCGGCAGCGCACACATCAGCGAGTTCTGGACCACCAAGGGCATGTTGGGGTCTGTGTAAAGATAAAGTCCGTGCGCGGGGAACGCCACCGATGAAACAGTAGGCCCAGTTCCTAAACCTACTTGAACAGATGGTATGAGTGGAAGATGCACTTCCGCGTAAATATTAAAAAAACTTTGCGCTGGAAACTCATAGTTGGGATAGGTAACGGCGTTGTTTATATCAATCCCCCAAGTAGTATTGTAAGTAGAATTGTTTGCCAGCGTTTCCACCATGCCAAGGCTTGGTTTCAGCGGTCCTACAAACGAAGGATCCGCATTGTATTGGCCGGCCAGAACCATGGCATAGGCTGTTAAAAGGGTAGGACACGGAACCAAAGGATTACCACACCCGCAATTCGTGCCACCCCCGGGAAGGGAGAGTGTAAAATGTTCAATTTCAGTTAAAATTTCCCAGCTTCCCGGCAAGCCTACAAAGTTAAGAGGATACGTCGGATAATTTACCGCATATCCATTGGGGATCCCGTTGAGGAGTGTGTCGGTGTGCGTCCCTGGGCCAGCCGTTCCATCACCAACTTGTTGGGGGAAAGGGGTGGGGCGCTGGTTTGGAACACTCCGCCCAATGACGGTCCCGGTGGTATAATCTATAGGAGGCGGATTAGCAGGCGTGTCGTATATGATCGGGCTCGTCAGCCAGCCAGCCAGCCCAGAGGCTGGACATCCACCGATGCAAGGAGTCAGGATTCCCGCCGTCCAGCCGGGGTAGGCACCGGAATAAGGTGTCCCACCAACCGTGCCGGGATCAAACATGTCATTCACGCCCGAGGCATAATCAGAAAGCACGTAAATCTGGAACACACCCATGCTGGGAGTCTGGTCATTGGACGGGTGCCATGTTGCAGGCAGGCCGGGAAGGAAAGGCCCTCCTAGTGCCCCCGGCATGCACGAAAAGACTGGCTGGGCGTGAACATCATTCACCCCCGAGCCAAGGAGTGCCGCTCCCGCCAGCAACGCGGCGGGCAAAAAAGAACGGAATGGAATCCGCCGCGTGTCGGTTTTCGGCCGCCTTGGATTAAATCCCGAAGTGATCGGAGTGGTTTTTGTTTGAGTTTTCATAAATTTATCCATGTTTTATCCGTTTAGTTGTTTTCGCCACAATCTGCATTATTTGGTTTAAACTTTGATCCGGTTTGTTTTTACAACCTTATGAGTATAATCGAATCCCCTAACCACCGCTTCTCCGAAATTGCGAACTTTGAATTCGTCTCGACGCCCTTAAAATCAATGGAAAGCCCAGTAAAACGACCTTTTTTACGCTCGCACGCCCTCGTGCACCGGCGGTCTGAAAATGGATTTGGAACTTTTTCATACGGGGAGCATCTCACTTTCTTGCAGGCGAGGGATCGGATTTTCATTGGCACCCGGCTTCAGGCGGGTGAATCGCGGGCGGACGGAACAAAACGGTTTCAACCGTTTCCTTGCTTGGGTGTCTTGCCACGCCCGGACAAGCCGGGGAAACGGTTTCGTCCTATCTTGCGCGCAACACCGGGCTGCAACCCGGCGCTAACGACAGGTTGCAGGAAGGTTAAACCCGAATTCCGAAGCAAGCGATGGCCACTCCGATGGGTGGCACAGGCCACTGGCCTGTGCCGAGCGGCGACCCGCCGCTCGGAATGGGGAAAGCATGCGAACGGTTCTGCGCGGCGGTTGCCCGGGATCAACGTCCTTCCCGTTCCGTCCGGCCAGTGGCCGTCCGGCACAGGCGGGTCGCCTGTGCTACCCAGGCCAACTTCGGAATTCGGGTTGAACGCGATCTGCCAACCCGCGGTCCGCAGATCGCCCTTGACCAAACGGGTTTCTGCCGCCATTGTGCGAAGCCGGCCGGCCAACCCACTTGCGAACGATGAAAAGAACATTCTTTGCCGTTTTGAAGCAGCGATTTCGCTTGCGTGGATGCCTGATCGCGGCGCTCGCCTGGCTGGTCTGCTTTGCCGTCAGCACCCAGGCCCAGACAAACGGCACTGCCGGATTGGCCGGCAAAGGAGCCGGCCCCCGGTTTGGGCCGATCACAAGAATAACAATTACCATCACGAATCACGCCGACCTGGAGCGGTTGGTTCAGGCAGGCTATGACTTGGCTGGGGTGCGGGGCAATCAAGTGACGATCTATGCCGACAGCGATGAACTTTCTTCGCTAACCAACGCCGGGTGGCAGGTGAACATTCTACCATCCCCTGCCGCCTCATCCGGTTTGCCCACCACGAAGTCCCTCGGAACTTACAATAACTACACGAACATGACGGCCATGCTGCAATTCTATGCAACAAACTGCCCGGCGATATGCCGCCGGTTCAGCCTTGGCAAGTCCGTTCAAGGCCGCGATCTCTGGGCGATGAAGATCACCACCAAGCCCGACGCGCCAGCCGGCAAGCCCAAGTTCGAATACATCTCGACCATGCACGGGAACGAGCCGCTGGGCACCGAGATGTGCCTGTATCTGCTCGACCGGCTGACCAGTGGTTACGCCACCAACGACGCCCGCATCGTCAACCTCGTCACGAATGTTGAGATCTGGCTGCTGCCGCTGCTGAACCCCGATGGACGCGAGGCCAATCCACCCCAGCGCTACAATGCCAATGGCTACGATCTGAATCGCGCCTTTCCCGAAGGATCGGCGGCCAATCTCGGCAATCTGCTGTATGGTCCGGCCTTGAACACCAATGGATTTCAACCGGAAGTCAGTGAAGTCATGGCGTGGACTGCCGCGCATCATTTCACGCTGGGCGCAAACTATCATACCGGCGACCTGGTGGTGAACTACCCTTATGACAATGACAATCTGGGCAGTGTGTTTTCTCCCACGCCCGACGAGGCATTGCTCGAAACCATGTCTCTAACCTACTCCTCGAACAACGTGCCGATGTGGAACAGTCCCTACTTCGCGAATGGCATTGTCAATGGCGCGGCGTGGTATGCCATTTCCGGCGGCATGCAGGACTGGAACTACCGCTACGCGGGTTGTTTTGACGTCACCATTGAAATTTCCGAATCCCAATGGCCATATCCTTCAGCCAGCGAAATTCCTGTTTATTGGTCGCAAAATCAGGAATCCATGCTGGCTTATATGGAATGGGTGTTGAAAGGCATTCGCGGGGTCATGAGTGATGCGCAAACCGGCCAGCCGGTGGCCGGTGCGGTCAGGGTGGAAGGATATCCTCACCTGGTCTTGTCCGATCCGGCAGCAGGTGACTATCATCGCCTTCTGCTGCCGGGAACTTATACTATGTGGTTCACTGCGCCGGGTTATATGCCTCAGAGAATTTCCAATGTGGCCGTTGGATCCGGTAACGCGACGCGGCTGGATGTCCAACTGCAACCGGTTAGTTCGCAATTTGGGCTGAAGGTTAATTTTCAGCCAGCCAGTGCAACCCTTCCCGCCGGGTTTCTAGCAGACTCCGGCGCTGCTTTTGGCAACCAGGGCAACGGTTACAGCTACGGTTGGGAAACCGGCCTATCCACCAACAATGTCATTGCCCGGAACGCAGCCTGCTCGCAAGACCTGCGCTATGATACTCTGTGCCAGATGCAGGCGGATGGAAGCCATGTTTGGGCCGTGGCCGTTCCGAATGGTCGTTACTTGGTGCATTTGGTTGCGGGTGATCCGCTTTATACGAGTGGACTCTATCGTATCATGGTGAAGAACATCTTGATGCTGAACGGGGTTTCTTCGGCCAGCAATCGTTGGGTGGAAGGATTGGGCACGGTAGTCATAACGAACGGACTGCTGACCATCAGCAATGCGCCCGGCTCGATCAGCAATCGCATTGCCTATGTTGAAATCAGCGCCGTGGCTCCCGCCACGATTGCGCAGTGGCGGGCCGTATATTTCGGCACCACCAATAATTTGGGGGGTGCCGCCGACAATGCCGATCCTGACGGTGATGGCATCCCAAATCTGCTGGAGTATGCATTCGGACTGGCCCCGACCACTCCCGACAGCTATCGGCAAGTAACCCCGGTCATCCGGCACACTAACAACGCGGCTTGGTTCGGCTGCTCGTTTCCACGCAACACGAACGCCACCGACCTGACATTCGTCGTCCAGGCCGCCAGCTCTTTGACCAGCCAGAACTGGTCAAACATTGCTTCCTATACCATTGGTTCGGGATGGACTGGTCCAAGCAGCGCATCTGAATCTTATGCCTCGCCCGGAGTATTGCAAGTTACCGTGCGGGACACCGAACCCATCCCGGCAAACACAAACCGGTTCTTACGCGTGCAGGTTTCCGGGCCGTGAATAAGATGCTGTCAGACCGGTCGCGTCTCGGACCAGCTAGTCGCCTCTGGCTGGGTGTGATGATCGTTCTATTCATCACGATGCCTGCCATGTCCCGGCAAGGAGCGCCACCACTTAGTTTCCAGCGGACGGTTCAGCCACTCACTGCCCTCCCCCAGTATGTTTTGCCAGACACGGACATTCAGGCGGAACTTGCGGCCGATGCGAAGGTCACTGAAGCCGCGCCTTTGCGTTTTGCCGTCGCACGAAAGGTTGCGATCACGCCGGCAACGCATGGCACCTGGGAGAAGTTATCCGATGGCCGGCTGTGGCGCCTGCGGATAGTCTCCGCTGGCGCAGTTAGTTTGAACCTAGGCTTCAGCCGGTTCTGGTTGCCGGAAGGCGCAACCCTCCACTTGATTTCGCCGAGCCTTTCCTATTATCAAGGCCCTTATACTTCGCAAGATTACAAGGCTCACGGCCAGCTCTGGACTCCCATTATTCCGGGAGACAGTCTGGTGATCGAGTTGTTTGTCCCAACCTATGCCCTAGCGGAACCGCAACTCGTCCTAAGTCAGGTTGGCACAGATTACCGGAACTTGTTTCAAGAACCGAGTCCACAGCCCGCTCTGCAAGCCGAGGGCACTTGCAATATTGACGTCGTTTGTCCGCAGGCGGTTGGGTGGACAAATGAAATCCGCAGTGTGGGCTTGTATTCCATCAATGGAGCCTTTGTCTGCACCGGGACATTGGTTGCGGATGCCGCCGGCGATTTCCGCAGTTATTTTTTGACCGCCAATCATTGCGGCTTGAATTCCGGCAACGCTCCGACCGTGGTGGTTTATTGGAACTACCAATCCACCAATTGCGGCGCCCACGGTCCCGGCTCGCTGGCCCAGAACCAAAGCGGAGCGACCTTTCGGGCGGCCAGATACGACGTTGATTTCGCGCTGATTGAACTCGATGAGATGCCGGATCCAAGCTTCGGTGTTTTCTATTCGGGATGGGATCGCTCTGGCAATGTTCCCAGTGGCGGAGTAGGGATTCACCACCCGGAAGCCGATGTGAAAGCGATCAGCTTTTCCTCCAACGCACTTACCACGGTCAACAGTTGCATTGGCACCGGCGGCGTGGCCTCCCACTGGCAGGTCATCTGGAGTGCCGGCGTGACGGAACCAGGTTCATCCGGTTCCGGGCTTTGGAACCCGGCCACGCATCTGCTTGTCGGCACGCTTTCCGGCGGCGCTTCGAGTTGCCTGAACCCAACCGGTCCCGACTGTTACGGCAAATTCGCAGTGGCGTGGGATGGTGGCAATTCCCCGGCAACCCGCTTGAAAGACTGGCTTGATTCGCAAAACATCGGTATCACCAGTGTTCAAGGGATAGACCCCGCTTTGGTTTCGATCATTTTGCCAGCGGGAACTTTGTTAGTTTCCGAAAATTGCACGCCGGCCAATGGCGCCATTGATCCTGGCGAAACTGTTACCGTGGATTTCGCACTGCAAAACTTTGGTGGTGTGGCCACCACGAACCTTGTTGCCACCTTGCTTTCCACCGGTGGCGTCACTTATCCGAGCGCGCCCCAAACTTACGGCGCCCTGTCCCGAGCAGGTTCCGCCGTTGCCCAAGCCTACAGCTTCACGGCCACGGGCAACTGTGGCGGGACGATTACTCCAACTTTTCAGCTTCAGGATGGAATTAGAAACCTCGGCGTTGTGAGTTTTGGCCTCAAGCTGGGTGCCCCAGTGCCGGTCACGGTTTTTTCAGAGAACTTCGATGAAGTGACGGCTCCAACTTTGCCCGCCGGATGGACAAGTTCAGTCAACGGCACCGGCCCTGCATGGGCTGCCTCGACCGCACAATCCGACACCCCTCCTAACTCGGCATTTGCCGGCGATCCACCCAGCGTCAGCGACAACCGGCTAATTTCACCGGTCATCTCGATCAATTCCACCAATACTCAACTTACTTTCCGACACTACTACAATAGCGAGCAAGGCTATGATGGCGGTGTCTTGGAGATTTCAATCAACGGCGGAGCTTTTACCGACATCCTGTCAGCCGGAGGAGCCTTCGTCACCAACGGCTATAACGCTACGATCTCAAGCTACTATCAGAATCCGTTGGCGGGTCAGCACGCGTGGAGTGGCAATTCTGGAGGCTTCGTCACCACAACCGTGAACCTTCCGCCACAGGCAGCGGGCCAGACCGTGCAGTTGCGCTGGCGGTTCGGCAGCGATAATAGTTTCGGCGTCACGGGTTGGTATCTGGATACGATCTCGGTATCCGGACAAACCTATTCTTGTTGCACTTCATTGATGCAACCGGTGATCGTCAATCCACGCCAAGTCCCCGTCGGTGACATTTCTTTCTCCTACGACACGCTCGTTGGACAAACCTACTTTGTGGAGACTTCAACCAACCTTCTTGTGCCTAACTGGACTGCCTTGCAAACTAACTTGGGTGATGGCTCACTTCGCTCCTTCACCAACTCGACTGTAGGGGAACCACAGCGCTACTTTCGGCTGCGAACAGAATGGTAATGTCGCGTGAGAATTCCTAGCTGACTGGTTTTGAATCAATATTGTTCAAGCGTTTTTGGATTTTACAGCTTGAAATTTGAGTATCCTTTAACGGCCACCAGTGCAGCAGCGCGGGGAGCAGCAACAGCGAGACTCCCCATTTCAAATGCACCGTTCAAGCCAAGGCTTGCGAATTGCAAGCTGATCGCGTCAGGTGCTCCCGAAAAAACCAACCGCTCCGACACTCTTCGGAGCGGTTGGTCGAGAACCTGAGGAATCGGGCGCTCAGGCCGGGCAACCCGTCGGGATTATGGACAGATCAGCCGGAAGAATTTTGGCGCGGCAGCTTCGGTGAAGGTCACAGGTGAAGTAGCACCAGCGAGATCCGTCCAACCGGCGTCGGTCAACGAAGAGCGATATTGCAGCCGATAGCTCGGATCCGACCAGGAGACGATCACCGAGGCGGCGGTCTTGGTCACGACCGGATTCGCGCCCAGCGCGCCGCAGGGCGGGTTGGCCACCTGCACCCGGATGGAGCGATTCGACGGAACCCAAGACTGTCCACCATCGGTGCTCAATTCCAGGAAGACATCAAAGAAGCTGCTGACGAGGAAACCCTGCGGGCTGCTTCGCAGCGTGTGTTTGCCCAAGGATTGCTTGGTGGGACTTACGCGAATCATGAAGGAGCCGAACTGGGCGCTGCCGTTGAGGTTCAATGCCAGCATTTCCGTGTCAAATTGGGCGACGCTGCCGACGTTCGACGCATGGGTGATTTTTGTTTGCACCCCACCGCTGGCGGCGACGGTGGACCACGTCTGTCCGTCCAGAGACAATTCCATCATCACGAACGAATTGGCATACGAGTAAGTGCTCGAAGCGTTCAACGCTGGTGGCGGGATGGGATTGCCCAGATTGCCGTGGACAAAATTACGCGCCTGGATGGTGCCCGCTCCGGGAATGGTAAATTTGATGACATCATCATCCTTCACCGAATCAAACGTCGTGTTTGGCGTGGGACAAAGGTTGCTGGGCACCGGCCATTCAACGGCCATTTCCGGCTGCGAGGTGCCCAACGGTCCCAGCACGGCGTTGACCAGCGCGGCTTCGTTGTTGCAGTCGTTGGTGATCGTGCCGTGACCCGCCAACACCAAGTAGCCGAATACGTCATCCGCGTTCCAGAACGGCGGATTGTTGTTCTTGAATTTCAGCGGCACCGCCGTGGTTTCGCCGTGGATATACACGACGCTGGGCGGCAGCGTCGTCAGGTTGAGATTCGTGATGATCAGGGGCGTGTCGTTGTAGAGCGCCGCGCCAGTCACCGGAAACGCCGTGCTCGAAAACGACGCGGGCACCGGCGGCAGATTCACTTCCACAAAAATGGTAAAGAAACTGCGCGCGGGAAAATCCGGATCGCCCGCGCCGAGCACGGCACCGCCCGCCACGTCTTCCTGAACCATGCCGAGACTCTTGCGGATGACGCCCTGCGCCGGCCCGGCTTTGACCATCACCCAGGACAGCGGAATTTGAGGAATGCGCGGATCTGCATTGGTGCAGCCTTGATCGGGGCGAACGACCGTTTGCAGCGCGAAGCTCCGGATTTGTGTGAGAATTTCTTCGGTCGGCGCGGGCGCGGCGGCCCAGAGAAACGGTATCGCCGAGTAATCCGCGTAACCGATGTTGCCCATTGAAGGAATTCCGACCGGCACACTCCCGACGAGCAGACGATCATGTCGGCCGCTGCGGCCAATGGTCGTCGCCGTGTCAAACATCATCGGACTGGTCAAGCGCCCGTCCGAGCTGCGGTAGCCCGGATATCCGTTGGTGCCCACACCCGGTGCCAGCAGTGGACGGAATGCCGGCGCTACCATCAGACGAAAAATGCCGATGCTGAAAGTAGTATCATCGCCTTGGGCGGGAAACGTAGCCGCCAAACCATGCAAACCGCTGCCCAGCGCCATGAGTATTGCCACCAACGGCGTGATTAAAACGGAGCGAACTCTCCTGACGGGCACAAGAATTGTTTTCATATCAGATCCGGGTTGTTTTTTGAGATCTCGACCACCCACGCTGAAGCACTCGGGCATTCGACCGAATTTCATGTTTGTTTGACACGCTTCAAGACTTCATGGAAAGCAGAAATCCGAACTGTCACAGAGCATAGCTCATCGCGCCCTCCCTTCGCTTCTCCGAAATTGCGGACTTTGTCAGAGGCCATCCGCGCAACGGCAGTCTCGCGGGGCACAAAAAAGACCGGGCCGAAGCCCGGTCTGTGTTTGGTCTTCAAAACCCTGCGCCGTCCGGCCTACTGCCGCAGGCGAAAATACCTTTGACTCCCGCTGATGGGATTGGTGTAAGGCCCGCTCACGATTCCGGTCACATCCAAGAAACCACCGGGCAGGCTGCTGGCCGATTGGAGTTGGAAGCTGCCAAGCCAGTTCAAAACGATGTTGGTCTTGGTGTAACTGGTGACGAAGATTGAGTTGGGCACCGCCGGCGGCACGCTGGCCTGCACGCGAATGGAACGATTCGCCGGAATCCAAGTCTGGCCTCCGTCGGTGCTCAACTCAAGGAACACGTCGAAGAAGCTGCTGACGCGAAAGCCGCGCGGATCCTGCCGGATGGTGTGTTTGCCGAGCGATTGCCTGGTCGGGCTTTCGCGCAGCATGAACGGGCCGAACGGGCCGACGCCAGCCAGATTGAGCGACAGACATTCCGTGTCAAAGGCGCTGATGATGTTGCCGGCGGGCGTGGTGTTGCTGATCATGACTGAAAGCGGACCGTTGGCCTGTGCCGGGAACCAGTTCAATCCGTCAACGGACAGTTCCATCGTGGCCACCGTGTTGGATGGGTTGTAATAGTTCGTTCCCAAATACGGAGGCGGCGGGATGGGGATAGTTAAATTGCCCTCGCTGAAATCGCGGGCAAAGATGGTGCCCAAGCCAGGAATGCTGAATTTCACAACGTCAAGGCTGGTGCCGTCCGCATTCGTGCCCTTCGCCGAATCGTAACTCGTGCCCGGCGAGGGACAGAGGTTGTTTGTGCGCAGCCATTCGACCGGCAGTTCCGGCGCGGTGGTGCCAATCGGTCCCAGCGCGGCGTTCAAAAGGCCGTTGACCGCCGTGGTGTTGTTGCAATCGTTGGTAATCGTGCCGTGGCCCGCCAGGACCAGATAGCCAAAAACATCACCGGCGCTCCAATACGGCGGATTGCTCAGTTTGAACTTCAACGGCACCGCCGGGGTTTCGCCGTGAATGTAAACCACCTGCGGCGGGAAGCCCGTCAGGTTCAGGTTGGTGATGATCAGCGGCGAGTCGTTGTAGAGGAGCGCTCCGCCGATGGGGAAGGCCACCGAGGACTCCGTCCCGGGAATCGGCGGCAAACTCACATTCACAAAAATGTCAAAAAAACTGTGCGCCGGAAAATCCGGGTTTAATGAACCGTTGGCCACATTCTCCTGCACGATGCCGAGGCTCCTGGGCGTAACGCCGGCGAACGTCCCGGCCCGGACCATCGGCCAGGCAAGCGGCACGGACGGAATGCGCGGATCCGGCGGACATTGCTTCCCATCCGGACCGGGAGCGACACTCATGAGCACAAAACTCTTGATCTCCGTCAGCACTTCCTCGGTCGGCGGCGCGGCAGCGGCCCAGAGAAATGGAATGGCCGGATAATCTCCATAACCCGAAATGCTGTCCCACGCCGGCAGCCCGATTGCCTGAGGAAATGAATAAAAACGACTGTTGGGTCCACTGCGTCCGATGGTCGTCGCGTTGTCAATGCACAATGGACTGGTCAGCTTGCCATTCACCGGGTTGTAGCCGGCATAGGCCAACAGTGCTCCGACAGGGCCTACCAGCGGACGAAAGGCTGGATCAACCGTGATGCGAAACACGCCCATGCTGCTCGTCGTGTCGTCGCCTTGCGCCGGGAAGGTCTGCGCTGGGCTGCGCTGGACGGACACCAGGACGCAGATACTTAGGCAGAATGCGGCCGGAACCGCGTGCCAGAGGTTTCGCAACTTGTGTTTGGCGGTTGAGTTCACAACCGGGCTGCTATTTTCGGTATTCATGATTTTCAGTAAAATGTCTTAAGAAACTACCCGAGCAGGCCGTTGCCCGCTTCTCTGAAATTGCGAACTTGGCTGGAAGATCAGCCGCGCAAGGACGGCGACACAGGCAAAGCCAGAACACACGGCGCAGCGGCGCAGCGCAGCGAAGTGATGCGATTCTGACATGGGCTGGCTGGAATCACAGTCGCCCGAACGAATATCCTTCTTTGGGAGCTTGCATTGCCGGGTTGGATAATTTATCAGTGTTTGTGTATCCAGCCGCCCGGTCGTCCCCAACTAAAACATGTCGGAATTTTTTTAACCGTCCCTGCGCGACCTGATGAGCCGCCGTTTAATTAATCCACCCCATAAACTGCCGGAGCTGTTCGTCAGCCTGTTTCGCTGGCTGGCGCATTATGCCATCCGTCAACCCCGGTTGGTGCTGGTGCTGGTCGCGCTGGTCACCCTGGCCGCCGCGCCGGGAATTCTCCGGCTGAAACTGCGCACCGACGGCCACGCGCTCGTCTCGCCCACTGCGCCGGAAGTGCTGACCGACCAGGCCGTCCGCGATCACTTCGGCATCCATGACCAACTCGTCGTGCTGGTCCGCCCGCATCACGCCGACGGCATCTTCAATCCCGCCACGCTGCAATTGGTGCGCGATTTGACGGCGGCGTTCAAACAACTACCCGGCGTCACGCCAGCCGACGTGATGAGCCTGGCCACGGAACCGAGTTTTCGGATGCGGCCGGGAACGCTGATTCAACAGAGGGTGCTCGAGCCCGCGCTGCAAACGAAAACCGAACTGGATCAGTTGCGCGACGACTTGCGCCGGATTGAACTCTACAACGGCACGCTGGTAGCCGGCGACGGCCACTCCACCGTCATCCTGGTTGGCGTGCCGACCGGGGCTGACCGCACACAGTTCTACGGAAAAATTTTGCAAATCATCCACGCGAAAAAAACTGCGGCGGATGAAATCGCCGTGACAGGCGCGCCGGTGGCGGAGTCGCTGTTTGGCGTCCAGATTCTCGAAGACCTCGGCGTCCCCGCGAGCGTGCTGGGTGCCGGTGCGCGCGCCGACGCGGACTGGAAAATGCCGGCCAGCCTGCACGAACTCCGCGTGTTTGTGGCCCGGCACATCGGCCTTGTGCCCTTGGCGGCGCTGGTGATGATGCTCGTTTTGCTGTTCTCCTTTCGCAACGCGCTGGCGGCACTGTTGCCATTGCCGGGCGTGGCGGCGACGATGCTGCTGGTGTTTGGCTTGATGGGCTGGCTCGGCGTCCCGATCTATCTCACCACCGCCGTGATGCCGGTGCTGCTCACCGTGATCTCGGTGACCAATGACATTTATCTGTTCAGCCACTATTTCAATTTGCTGCGGGAAAAACCCGACGTGAATCATGTGACGCTCGTGGAGGAAACTTTCGACAAGCTGGCACGTCCCGTGGTCTGCACGTCGCTCGCCGCCGTCGCCGGATTTTTGTCGTTTGGTTTTTCGCCATTGATGCCCGTGCGAATGTTCGGCCTATTCACCGGCATCGGCGCGCTGCTGGGTTTGTTCCTGTCGCTCACAGCGGTTCCCGCGTTGCTGGTGTTGATGAATCCCGCGTGGCTACGGCCACGAAACCGGTCTGGTGAAAAAACCATGGTGGCGTGGCTCGCCGTGAAATTTGCGGGCGCAGGACAAGCCGTCGTGCGGCGGCGTTGGTGGGTGGTCGGCGGTGCGGTGCTCCTCTTGACGCTCACACCGCTCGGTTTGCGACGACTCGTCGTGCAGGACAGTTGGACGACCGGCTTTGATCCGGCGAGCGAATTCCGGCGGGTCACGGAGGAGGTGAACGATAATTTTTTCGGGATGCACCTGCTGTTCGTTTCCGCCGATGCGCCGAAGACGATCCACGGAGAGATCGCGGCGGCTTCAATCAACAACTTCAATCTGGAATTGCCCGTAAACCTGGTGGGCGAACCGATGTTGATCGCAGGCAGTCCGATAAAACTCACCGCCGGCACTGCGGTCTGGCAGTCCCGCATTGAAATGGTGAACGGCAGTGGCGACACCATTTTCGCGCGGCTCGCCAGCTCCGGCCCGGCCACGAATTTTTGGGCGGCGCTGGCAAAAACGGGACGGGCCACATTTGAAATTCCTCTGCGCACCCACTTCCAACCGGAACTCATCCGCGCGCTCGGCGAATTCGGCGCTTTCATCCGCGAACGCAGGCAGGACGCCGTGGGCGGCGTCCTCGGCCCGGCGGATTATCTCACCACGACGCGCTTCATGGTCCGGACCAGCGATCCGAACGCGCGCCAGTTGCCCGCCAATGCCGGCGAGACCAAAATGATGTGGGATTATTATGCGATGGCCTTGGGACCGGAGCGGGTGCGCCGGGTCGTGGACACAAACTATTGGCAGTCGCTGACCACCGTTTTTTTGAAGGACGCCAATTTCGTGGCTACGGCCAGACTCATGAGCGACATCCGAAGCTACGAACGTGAACACCTCGCGCCGCAGGGAATCAAGCTCTCCTTCGCCGGCGATGTGGCCGTGAGCCAGTCGCTGATCCACGGCATCGTCACCACGCAACTACAATCGTTGAGCTGGTCGCTGCTGGGTATTTTCGCGGTGACGGCGTTGCTGGGCGGCTCGTGGCGCTGGGGATTTTATTGTTTGCTGCCGAGCCTGCTGGCGGTGGTGGTCAAATTCGCGATCATGGGCTGGACGGATATTCCGCTGGGCGTGGCCACCTCCATGTTCGCCGCCATGACGCTCGGCATCGGCGTGAACTGCGCCATTCATCTGCTCGAAGGTTTTGATCAGGCGCGCGCCGCGGGGCAGTTGCCTCCCGCCGCCGTGAGCCAGGCGTTGCGGATGACCGGTCCGCCGGCGCTCATCAACGCACTGGCCGTTTCGCTCGGCTTTGGCGTGCTCCTGCTCTCACAGGTGCCCGCCAATGCGCGGCTCGGCCTGCTGCTGGTGCTGGGGTTGGTGAATTGTTTTATTGTCTCGGTGGTGCTGCTCCCTGTGATGTTGAACTGGTGTTTCACGGCAAATGTCAAAGCCGACCCGATCAAGCTATGATTCAACAAAGAAAACCGGCTTGAAGCCGGTTTTCTTTGGAATTTAGATGACAGCATGGCTTATTGCCGCAGGCGGTAAAATTGCTGCTTCGAACCAAAGGTGACCGGCCAAGTATTCATCAAGGAGCCGCCGGTCGAGCCGGAAATATCCGTATATGGCCCTTGGACGTTCGCCGAGCTTTGCACGGTGAACGGCCCGAGCCATTGCAGCATGGCGCTCCCGCCAGTAGGAATCTTGCTGATGAAGAGCGTGCCTGGTGCCGCCGCCGGGGCGCTGGCTGACACGTGCATGGAGCGATCCGCCGGAATCCAACTGGCACCATTGTCCGTGCTCAACTCGGTGAACACGTCGAAGAAGCTGCTGACGCGGTAGCCGCGCGGATCGGGCCGGATGGTGTGCTGACCCAGCGACGGTTTGGTGGGGCTTTGGCGCATCAGGAAATTGCCGAACTGCGGGCTGGCACCACTCAAGTTCATCCCGGTGATTTTCGTGGCGAAGGTGTTCAGGATGGAACCATTGGGAGAAGTATTGGAGATGGTCACGCTCAACGGACCGGTCGCCTGCGCAGGGGACCAATTCCGCTGATCCACGGAGATTTGAAACGTCACAATGACGTTGGACGGATTGTAATAGTTGGTTCCAAAATACGGCGGCGGCGTTATGGGGTTCAACAAGTTGGCCAGGCTGAAATTACGGCAGAAGAGCGTGCCCGCCCCGGGAATCGTGAACAGCAACGTGTCGGAACCGCCCGGCGGATTCGTGTCCGTCATCAGGGAATCGTAGGATGATCCCGGCGACGGGGCGAGCCTGTTCGGGCGCAGCCATTCCGTCGGCAGCTCGGGCATGGGCGCGGTGGGCGTGCCGAGGACCGCTGCCGCGAGCGCCGCTTCCTGGGCGCAGTCGTTGGTGAACGTGCCGTGCCCGGACAGAACCAGCGTTCCAAACAGATCGCCCGCTGACCAATATGGCGGGTTGTTGAATTTGAAGCGGAGTTCGACCGCGTTGGTGTTGCCGCCGTGAATGTAAATCACCTGCGGCGGAAACGAGCCCAGGTTCAAATTGGTCACAATCAGCGGCAGCGAGTTGGTCAAGATCGCGCCGGTGACCGGGAATGCCACGGAAGATTCCGTTCCGGGCAGGGGCGGCAGGTTCACTTCCACAAAAATGTCAAAGAAGCTGTGGGCCGGAAAATCCGGCGGTCCGCCGGGCACGTTTTCCTGCACGATGCCGAGGCTGCGCGGACTGACGCCGGCAAAAGTTCCGGCCTTGACCATCTGGTAACCGGGTGGCGCGGTGGGCACCAACGTATTCGTGCAACCTTCGTTTCCCGTCGAGCTGCCCACGGTCGCCAGCACGAAAAATTTGATTTCGGTCAGGACTTCATCCTCGCCCGCCGGCGCGGCGAACCACATGAACGGGATCGCAGGATAATCGCCATAGCCATTGACGATGTCCCATGACCCGGCACCCAACGGCTGCGGAAAAGAGTAAAACCGGCTGTGCGGATTGCTGCGTCCGATGATCGTCGAGGAATCAATCAACATTGGGCTGGTCAGCCGTCCATCCGAACTGTGATAGCCGGTGTAGCCCGGATAAGAGGTCGGCGGCCCCGTGGGTCCCAGCAGCGGACGGAACAACGGATCAACAATGATGCGGAAAACGCCCATGCTCGGCGTCACATCATCGTTCTGCGGTGGGAACGGTAGTGCACCGCCCCGTTGCGCGCTCAAAATGACGAGCACACAAAATACGAGGACGCTGGTCACGGCCCGCCGGAGAGCGCAGCCAAAGCGCGCGCTTCGCTGTAGTAAATCCAATTCAATCTTCATAAAATTTTTCCTTTCAGTTTGAAATCAACAACCACGGTAAGAGTAGGCTCCTTCCCAAAAATGCGCTTCTCCAAAATTGCGAATTTGCGCTGCGGTCCACGCTGCCACAAAAACGGCGCTGAATTGAGCGCGCCGTTTCGCCTTTTCTTGCCGATCCGGATTATTGGTTCGGATCTTCGTCAATCACCACGCGGTAGAACCGGTGCGACGGATTGCCGACCAGCGGATCGTCCACGGTGAGGCTCTGGCCGTTGCCGGAGACGGCGGTCAGGACGCTCCAGTCCGGGCTGGTCAGGTCGCCATTATATTGCACGGTGTAGCGCAGGCCGGGTTGCGTCGGCACGTTGAAGCTGACATGCGTGCCTTGATATTGCGGCTGCACCAGCGCGGTCGGCGGGTTGGCCAGATCAATATGCAGTTCCATGTGGCCTGCCGAACTGGACGGCAGCCACGTTTGCCCGCCATCGAGGCTCAACTCCGTCCAGATGTCGAAGAAGCTGCTGATCAGATAATCACCGCCCGGCAAGGATGTGATGCGGGTCTCGCCCGTGGATTGCCTGGTCGGACTTTCGCGCAACATCACGCCTGCCGGCATGTTTCCACCACTCAAATCGAGTTGCAACATCTCGGTTTGATAAACCTGATCGTTGCCCTGCGCGCCAATGTTCGTGACTTTCACGGTGCAATCGGCGTTGCCGGTGAATTTCTGGAAACTCTTTCCATCGGGCGAAAATTGGAAATCCACTTTCGAACCGAAGGTTTCGTTGGACGTGGAGCCGGAGGTTGGCGGCGGGAAATTCGCCGTGAAGGCGCGATGCACCACGTTGCTGATGTAAATGCCATTCGCATACGCCGCGTGCCATTGGGCCGGGCTGATGTAAACACTGTTGGTCGGCGGGAGCTTGCCGCCGCTCGGGAAGACGCGCTGCTTGGCCTTCACCGTCACGGTGAAGGTGCAGGTGGCCGTGCCGTCCGCGTTGCTGGCGGTGTTGGTCACGGTCGTCGTGCCGATCGGGAACGTGCTGCCCGACGGCGGCACGCTGGTGATGGTGACTGGGTTGTTGCAGGTGTCGCTCGCGGTCACGAAGAAGGTCACGACGGCCGGCCCGACGGACGTCACCGTGATGCTCGCCGGACAAGTGATGCTCACGACGCACAGCGCTGGTGTATTGGTGTTGGGCGACATGGTGCCCGGACCGTTCACCTGCGGCGACCAAGTCAGTCCGCCATCGAGACTCACTTCTGTGAAGATGTCAAAGAAGCTGCTGACGCGGAAGGTTCCGTCGGCGGGCACGCTCCGCACGCTCGTCTTGCCAAGCGACGCCTTGCTCGGACTTTCGCGCACCATGATGCCGCCTGGCAACGTGCCGCCGGCAAGATTCAACGACAGCATCTCCGTGTCAAAGAACCGCGTGTTCCCCGTGTCCAAATCCGAATGGCTGCCGACGGCGACACTCACATTGGCCGACGCAGAGAACGGCTGGAAGCTCGCCCCGCCATTCATCGAAATCTGACCCGTCACCCGCGAGCCGAAGTTCTCCGTATTCGTCCCGCCCGGCGGCGGCGGCGGCGGCTTTTGAGTAAATTGATCGTGGCTCGCGTTCGTGATGATGATGCCATTGGCATACAACGCGTGCCATTGCTCCGGACTCACATACGGCGTGTTGGTCTGCGGCAGGTCCGGCGTAGTGGTCACCACTTCCGGCGCCTGCTGCGTCAATTGCATCCGCACCGGTCCGTTGGTTGCCGGCGACCAGCTCGCGCCGCCGTCCAGGCTCAACTCCGTGAAGATGTCAAAGAAACTGTTGATCCGATACGTGCCGTCAGCTTGCGCGCGAATGGCCGTCATGCCGCGCGACGGCTCGGTCGGACTCTCGCGGATCATGACGCCATTCGGCAAACTCGCGCTCAAGCCGGTCATCTCCGTGTCATAGATCGGGTCGCTGCCCGAACTGCGGCTGGCCACGGTGACTTGCACCGGCGCGGCGGCCCGGACGAATTGGAACGTAGTTCCACCGTCGGTTGACACTTGCAAATCCACCGTCGAGTTGAACAACTCGTGGTTGGTCCCGCCCGAGTTCGGCGACGGCATGGAAGTGGTGAACAGCTTGTGGCTGACATCCTTGATCACGATGCCTTGCGCATACAACGCGTGCCATTGCTCCGGGGAAACATACTTGTCGTTCGGCGGCGGCAACAAGGTCGTCGGCTGGCTGACTACAATACCCTGCGCCGCCGGGTCGGGCCGCATCTCGACATGGCCGGGCTGCTGCGCCGGCTGCCAGCTCAACCCGCCATCCGTGCTCAATTCCGTCCAGATGTCGAAGAAACTGCTGATCATGAAACCGCCGGGCACCGAACGCACCGTCGTCTGTCCGGTGGATTGCAGTGTCGGACTCTCGCGCAGTTTCATCCCCGCCGGCAAACTGCCGCCGGTGATGTCCAGTTGCAGCATCTCCGTGTCGAAGAAGTTGGTGCTGACGGAATCTGAACTGTGTGTCACATGCACCGTCACGTTGGCCGTGCTCGTGGCCGGCTGGAAGGTTGCTCCGTTGTCGGTGGACAGGTCAAAGTCCACCTCCGAACTGAAGGATTCGTTTTGCGAACTGCCCAGTGGCGGCGGAGTGAAGTTCTGGGTGAAGAACCGGTGGCGCACATCCCGGATGATGATGCCGCTGGCATACAGCACGTGCCACTGCGCCGGACTGATATACACGCTGTTCGTCGGCGGCAGCTTGTTCGTGGGGTTGAAATACTCCGGCGCGGTCGGCGGCGGCGGCGGAACCACAGTGACAGTGAACGTGCAACTGGCCGAACCGTTGACATCACTGGCGGTGTTCGTCACCGTGGTAGTGCCAATCGGGAATAGGCTGCCCGAAGCCGGGATGGAGGAAACCGTCGGAACTCCACCGCACGAATCCGAGGCCGTCACCGTAAAGTTCACGACCACCGGAACGGCGGAAGTTACCGTGATGTTCGCCGGACAGGTGATACTCACGACGCACGTCGCCGGGACATTGGTAGTCAATCCCAGTGTGCCGGGGCCATTAACCTGCGGCGACCAAGTCAGTCCGCCGTCGAGACTCACTTCCGTAAAGATGTCAAAGAAGCTGCTGACGCGATACGTGCCATCCGCCGGCACGGTCCGCACGCTGGTCTTGCCCAACGATTGCTTGGTCGGACTTTCGCGCACCATGATGCCGCCCGGCAGCGTGCCGCCGGAAAGATTCAACGACAGCATCTCCGTGTCAAAGAACCGCGTGTTCCCCGTGTCCAAATCCGAATGGCTGTTCACCTGCACCGCCACATTGGCCGGCGCGGAGAACGGACTGAAGCTCGCCCCGCCATTCATCGAAATCTGTCCACCCACCATCGAGCCGAAACTCTCCGGCTGGTTGCCTCCCGGCGGCGGCGGCGGCTGGGTCTGCGTGAACCGGTCATGGCTCGCGTTCGTGATGATGATGCCATTGGCATACAACGCGTGCCATTGCGACGGACTCACATACGAACCGTCCAGCGGCGGCAGGTTTGGAGTCGGCTTGGGAATTTCCGGCGCCTGCTGCGTGAGTTGCATCCGCACCGGTCCGTTGGTTGCCGGCGACCAGCTCGCGCCGCCGTCCAAGCTCAACTCCGTGAAGATGTCAAAGAAGCTGTTGATCCGATACGTGCCGTCAACTAGTGTGCTGTAACAGTGCTGGCTTTACAATGGCTCACCTTTTCTAAGATTTCGTCGACGCGTTTGGTCCAGACAA
>ODAK010001328.1_pt1 | contig 27273 bp, 20 predicted proteins | sample 1539591 | NCBI WGS metagenome assembly ODAK01 (sample SAMEA3539303, study PRJEB22396) | soil metagenome | biome: tundra; feature: field; material: soil | place: USA | collected 2010-05 | depth 0.15 m
TGTCTGTTTCGCCTTCGCCGCGGAGCGCGCGGTGGTGGAGGTCGACGAAGAACTGGGCTTGGTGCGGGTGCTGCAGGTGGCGGCAGCGATAGATGCCGGCCGCGTCCTGAATCCCATTGGGCTCAGTGGCCAGATTGAGGGTGGCACCGCACAGGGACTCGGTCTGGCCCTGATGGAGGAGATCCTGCTGGCCGACGGTGTGATCCGAAACCCGTCGTTCACGGACTATCTGATCCCCACGATCCTTGACGTGCCCCCTATCGTCTCGGTGGTGGTCGAGGATCCCGAACCCGACGTGCCCTATGGCTCGAAAGGCATCGGTGAGTCTCCGACGATCGTGTCCACGGCTGCAGTGGTGGCCGCCCTGCGTGACGCCACGGGACGGGAGCTGAACCGGGCCCCCGTCTCGCCCGACGAGCTCATCGGCCTTCGCGGGCCCGCGGCGACGGATGGACCCCCAGCGGTGCCCGATGTGCCGGGCCAGGAGTCCGTGCCCTACTACTTCATCATGGGCTCGGGTCAGCAGAATCTCATGTGAGCTTCCTCCCGTGACCTTCTCCCTTTGCCACCGCACGCTCCCGATGAAACGATGGCCCTCGTGACCTTCATGGCGCCGGCCAGCTGGCCCGAGGCCCTCGAGGCCAGGGCGTCGCATCCCGAGGGCGTCGCGGTCGCCGGCGGTACCGATGTGATGGTCGATTTCAACTTCGACCGCCTCCATCCCCAGGCTGTGCTGGACCTCGGTCGGGTCCAGGAGCTGCAAGGCTGGCACCGCGAGGGCGCCCAGATCCGCTTGGGCTCAGGTGTCACCTATCACGACATCATCGGCGATCTCTCCGATGACCTACCCGGTCTCGCTGCGGCAGCCCGTACGGTCGGCTCCCCCCCGATACGCAACCGGGGCACCATCGGCGGCAATCTCGGTTCGGCATCGCCCGCTGGCGACTGTCACCCGCCACTTCTCGCGTGCGGTGCCGAGGTGGAGCTGTCATCGTCGCGTTCGAGCCGGTCCGTGCCGATCAGCGAGTTCTTCGTGGGCCCCAAACGCAGCGTGCTCCGGGAGGACGAGCTGATCGCGGCCGTGTGGGTCACGAGGGCCACCGGCCCGCAGGTGTTCTCCAAGGTAGGCGTCCGGAATGCCATGGTCATTTCCGTCTGCTCCTTCGCCCTGGCCCTGCACCCCGTTGCGGGACGCATCGGAACCGGCATCGGATCGGCGGGACCCGTCCCGCTGCGCGCGGACGACGCCGAGCACTTCTTAGAGGGGCATCTCGACGAGACCCGGGCCTGGGACCAACGAAGCCCTCTCGCCGGCAGTGCGGTGGATCGCTTCGCCGAACTGGTGGCCCAAGCGGCCCAACCCATCGACGACCTGCGGGGCAGCGCGGCATACCGCCGCCGCGCGCTGGAAGTGCTGGCCCGGCGCTCGTTGTCGTGGTGCTGGGAGGACTTCATGAACTCACCGCGCTGGGGCGATCGCCCATGAGGATCTCGTGCACCGTGAACGGCCTCTCCCGAACGGCTGACGGCGTGGGGATCGACGAGAGCCTGCTCCGCCTGCTGCGCGACCACATCGGGTTGCCCGGCACCAAGAACGCGTGCGAGCAGGGCGAGTGCGGTTCGTGCGCTGTGTACCTCGACGGCACGTTGGTGTGTTCGTGCCTGATCCCGGCCGGCCAGGCCGAGGGTCGTGGGGTGACCACGGTGGAAGGGCTGTCCGACGGAGAGAACCTCGATGCTGTGCAACGGGCATTCATTGAAGCCGGCGCGGTCCAGTGCGGCTTCTGCACTCCCGGCCTGGTCATGGCCGCCCACGATTTGTTGCGGCGCACCGACGACCCCGACGACGACGAAATCCGCGAGGCCTTGGCCGGAAACCTTTGCCGGTGTACCGGCTATCAGAAGATCATCGACGCAGTCCACCTCGCGGCGGGGCGCTGACCGGACTGCCGGTCAGCGCACGATGTGGACGCCAACATATCGATCCTTCTTCAGCCCATGGTCAACGCCATGACCGCCTTCTGGCCGTGGAGGCGGTTCTCCGCCTGGTCGTAGACGGCTGACTGGGGGCCGTCGATCACCTCATCGGTCACCTCCACGCCTCGGTCTGCCGGAAGCGGGTGCATGAAGATCGCCTCATCGTTGGCCGTTCGCATCCGGCGAGCGTCGGTGATCCACGTGCTGTATTTCTCGATGAGCCGGGCCCCCTCGCTCTCATCGGTGGTCGTGAGAAGCGCCCCCCAGCTCTTGGCATAGACGACATCGGTGTTGCGTATCCCTTCGTCGAAGTCGTCCATCACCTCGAACGAGCAGTGGGAGCGCCGCGCGCTCTCAGCTGCCTGCTCAACGATGTCCGGCATCAATCCGAACTCAGGAGGGTGGACCAGTCGCACATTGATGCCGTAGCGCGGCAGGAGCAGCGCCAGGCTCTGCGGAGCACTTATCGGTTTCTGGTAGCTCGAGGCGCAGGCCCAACTGATCGTGACCGTGCGCCCTCGGGGGTCCCCGAAGCGCTCCATGGTCGTCATGAGATCCGCCAGCGCCTGATGGGGGTGATAGACGTCACACTGCATGTTGAGCACGGGAACCCGGCTGGCCTCCGCGACGTCGCGGATGTATTCGTTACCCAGCTGCCAGTCGATGTAGCGGATGGCGATTCCGTCGTTGTAACGCCCCAGGATCTCGCCGATCTCCTTTGCCGTGTCCCCATGCGCGATCTGAGTCGTCTTGCTGTCTATGAACTGGGCGTGCCCCCCGAGCTGGGCCATGCCCGCCTCGAAGGAAACCCTTGTCCTGGTGCTGGGAAAGAAGAACAGCATCGCGAGTACCTTGTCCCGCAGATACGGATGAGCCCGACCGAGCGCCCTGTCCCTCTTCAGTTCGAAGGCAACGTCGAGGACGGTGTCGATCTCGTCCTTCGTCCATTCGGAAAAGTCGATCACGTCTCGGCCCCGAAGATCTGTCTGCATCGTCTTTCCTATCCGACCGCGCCGAGGACCAGAGCGAGAAGCCCCATGCGCACGACGACGCCATTGAAGGCTTCGATCCAGTACCGTGCGTGTCGGGTGCTGTCCACGTCGGCAGGGAGCTCATCCATCCTCGGCAGTGAGTGAAGGATGATCGCGCTCCCCTTCGCCTTGGTGCGCAACAGCTCGCGCGTCACCTGATACGCCGGGGGGGTGAGCCCATGCTCGTGTGCCTCCTCGCGTGACTTCGTGTAGTCGGCCTGGACAACTGGTTCCATGTAGATCACGTCCGCCTCGGCGATGCCCTTCTCCACGCTCTCGATCTCACGGTACTGCACATTGCGAAGATCCAGCTCGGCGCGAAACTCCGGAAGCAACGACATGTCCGGCGGGGAGACCAGCGTCGCTTCCATGTCGAACTGGGACATGGCGTAGAGGATCGAGTGCATCGTCCGCATCCGCATGTCACCGATACACAGGACACTCAGCCCGTCCAGGGTGCCCTTGTCCTTCCAGATCGTGTAAAGGTCGGTCAGCACCTGAGTGGGATGCTCTCCCCACCCGTCCCCGCAGTTGATGACGGGGACCGACGCCCACCTCGCTGCCTCCGCCGGGGCACCCTGCTCGAAGTGGCGCATGGCGATCACATCACCGTAGTACTCGAGCATACGCACGGTGTCCTTCAAGCTCTCCTGGTAGAAATCCCCGGCGCGGGTCATCTTTGAATCGGAGAATCCGAGCACGTGCCCCCCCAACCTGTGCATGGCAGCCTCGGTGGACAGCCGGGTGCGAGTGCTGGGCTGGTAGAACGCGGTGAGCAGCGTCTTGGAGGAGAGCAGATCACCGTTGTTGCGCTTCTGGGCGTGATGCGCCAATTCGTCGGCCACCCGGAACAGTTCGAAGTACTCGTCGCGCTCGAAGTCCTTCAGCGACAGGATGTCACGTCCCAAAAAGCTTCTCACGTCTCTATGTCTCCCTCGTCACGAGTGCACGAACTGTGCAGCTGGTCATCGGCGTCACCGTCATGCGGAGAAGGTGTCGATCATGAGCCGGACGTCGTCGCCCAGCGGGTAGAGGATCGGGCAGGTGGCACCGGCGGCGATGTATTCATCTACCTTGGCCCGACACTCCGCGGGCGTTCCGGACGCGGTGATCATCTGGACCGCATCGTCGGGCACCAGACGCATGGCCTTTTTGATCTCCTCGGGTCCGGCCGGCCAGGTGAGGACCTTTCCGATCGCCTCGATCAGTGCCGGGTCGACCCCGCTCGCCTTCATGATGTGGGGCTGCTGGCCCAGGTACTGGGTGAGGAGCTCACGTGAACGGTCCAAGGCCAGCTCGCGATCCTCGTCGAGCGAGCAGACCACGAGTTGCGGCCGGTCGATCTCCTCCACCGAGCGGCCGGAACGCTCCGCCCCCGCAGCGATGTGCTCCATCGCCCGCCGGACATAGTCGGGGGCCACCATGTAGTTGAGGACCACGCCGTCGCCGATCTGCGCCGCGAGCTCCATCATCTGCATGCCCGTCGCCCCGACGTAAATCGGCACATGCTTGGGCGACCGGTCCCCGTGCACGATGTCGATCTCCACGTCGTCGAGGTGGACGAACTCGCCGTGGTAGGTGACCCGCTCCATGGCGAGCAACCGCCGGGTGGCCTCGACCACTTCGCGCATGGCGAGCAAGGGCCGGCGGCGATCCACGCCGACCTTCGACGCAAGTGGCTCCCACCAGGCACCCAGGCCCAGAATTACCCGGCCCGGAGCAAGTTCGTCGAGGGTGGCGAACGTGGCGGCGAGGAGCCCGACGTTGCGCGTCCAGATCGGGATGACACCCGAGGCGACTTTTATCCGACTGGTGACGGCGGCATAGGCGGCCATGGGCACGGTCGCCTCGCGCACGAGGCGGCTCTCGGCTTGCCAGACCGCCTCGAAACCGTGTTCTTCGGCGTAGCGCGCGTACTCCATGCCATCGCGGATCGGGTGCATGTCCTGTAGGTACAATGCGGCTCTCATCGGTGGTCCCTCCTGTTCAACTCGTACTCGTGCGGGGGGATCCCCTCAAGGCGTCGCCAGAGCTGCTCGGTGATGCGCACCCCGCTGGCGGTGACTATGGCCTCATCGACTCGCGTCGACCTCCCTTGGGCGACGACCAGCTCGCCCGCGACATAGACATCGCGCACCCTTCCAGGAGCCAGTCCGAAGACCCAGTGTCCGGCGAGATTGTCCCCGTTGAGCGGCGTAGGAGCGTCGTACGCCAGCACGCAGATGTCCGCCGGCGCGCCCGGGGCGAGGGTGCCCAGCAGTGGCTCCCCGAACACGCTTCCGGCCAGACGCGCCCCCTCTGCCATGCGCTCGAGTGGCCATGACGGCGAGGTGAGCGGGTCGGCCTCCTTCGCCCTGAAGAATCCGGCTTGGGACTCCGCCAGCATGTCCCCTCCGATACCGTCGGTCCCTAGGGCTACCTTGCCGCCGCGATGGTTGAACGGAGAGTGGCCGACACCGTTGTTCATGTTGCTCCGCGGGTTGCACACGACGGTGGCCCCGGCAGATTCGATCGCCGCGGCCTCCGCATCTGCGACATGCACACAGTGGGCCAGCAGCGCTCGCTCCGTCACGGCCCCGGCATCGGCCAGACGGTCGACGACCCGCACTCCGAATCGCTCGGTGCAGTCCCGCTCGTCCGCATCGTCCTCGGCCACGTGGATGTGCACCCCGACTCCGGCCGACCGGGCGGCCTCGACGCAACCGGCGAGCGTCTCGTCGGAGAGGGTGAACGACGCATGTGCGCCCACCATTCCGCGCGCCAGGGGCCGCGGGCGGGCCGAGAAGCGACTGTTCTCCCGAAGTCCCGCGAGGGCGCGCGCGGGCCCGTCACGGTCCGTCACCTCGTAGCACAGCACCGCGCGCACGCCGAGCTCGCCGAGGGCTTCGGCGATCACGTCGAGCGATCCGTCGATGAAATTCGGCGATGCATGATGATCGACGATGGTCGTAGTGCCGGCGAGCAAGGCATCGAGGCCCCCACGCAGTGCAGAGGCGCGCACTGAGGACTCGTCGAGGGCTCGGTCAAGCCTCCACCAGACCCTCTGGAGGATCTCGAGGAAGTTGGTGGGCGGTGCCAGACCGTATGGCATGCCACGAGAGAGCGCCGAGTACAGGTGGTGGTGGGCGCACACATTGCCCGGCACGATGAGCATGCCCGAGCAGTCCCGGCGCGGCACCCCGACCGGCGCAGTGCCCAACGACAGCACCCGATCTCCGGCCAGTACGACATCACAGGTACGGACCACGGGAGGGTCCAGGGCAGCCACGACAGTCCCGCCACACAGCGCCACGGTCGGCGCTCCACTGGTCATTCCCGTCTCGGCCATCGCGATCAATAGTGGGCCGCGGACCCCTGCCGGACCAGGGCCGAAGGTCCTGGGAGAAACGCCGCCCGGCACGGCACCCTAGCGTTCGGTCCCCGTGAAGAGCACCGCGACCCGGTGCTCCGGACCGACAACGCCGCGGTGGCGCAGATCGATGAGCCCCGCCAGGCCCGATGAGCCGGTCGGGTCGGCGTGAAATCCCGCCTCTGCACCGAGGCCATGAGCCTCGACGAGGAGGGACTCGCTCACGACCAGTGGTTGCCCGCCGGTGGCGAGCATTCCACCCACGACGGCGCGCCAATCGTAGGTCTCGTCGTCGAGAATCCCGGTGGCCACGCTCTTTGGCTCGCTCTCCCACGGCCACATGTAGGCGGAACGGTGCGTGGCGGCGCTCCGCAGGGCCCGATCGATCTCCTCGGCACTTGGTGAGCGCGGCAGGTTCTCGCGCACCCGGCGATATGCCCGTTCGAGTGGATGTGCCCCTGTTGTCTGGACCGTGTGGATCCGCGGTCGGCCTGAGAGCGCCCCGAGCGAGAGCGCCTCGGCAAACGACTGCATGCAGCTGCTGGCGAGCGCCCCGCCGCCCACCTGGACGATCAGATCATCGAGCTCGAGCCCCGTGGACACGAGCTCGGAGATCATTTCGTAGCCGAGCGTCTCGCCGCCCTCGATCGTCAGGCCGTTGAGGTTTCCCTGGCATGTGAACGGCTGTGCCCCCCGGGCCAGCTCCTCTTGCAAGCGGAGGTACGTCGGATCGCCCGGGACGTTTTCCTGCCGTGCGCAGACGACGACGTCCGCATGGAGGTCCTCCAGGCGCCCGGTTATTCTCGGATCGGCGTCCACGGGCACGAATACCCGCAGGCGCCTGCCGCTCGCCGCCGCCACCACCGCCGCGGCGAGCGCCGCATTGCCGCAACTGGCGATGGCCAGGTCGGGCCGGTCCGCCGGATCCGCCAGACCCAGCCGCTCCGCCACCTCGAGGTGGAGCAGCACTCCCATCAAGTGGCGGGCCTTGTGCGAGCCGGAGACGTTCTCGGTCTCGTCCTTGACCCACACTCCCCCGGTTCCCGTGAATCCGAGAGCCCCCGACAGGCGTTCGCTGCGCCGGAAGGGAGTGGTCACAAATCCGTGGCCATCGCGTTCGGCCACCTTGGCATCGAAGTCCGACACCATCTCGATAAACTGCGCATCGGACATCCCACCCGAGATCGCGCGATGGTAGCTGTGGAAGAGAGTGCGGAAGCGGACGAACGGGCGGGCGTCGTCATCGACAGTGCTCCTGGGGTCGGGAAAGCGCACGCGCTCGACGTCGAGGACCTTGACGAGCACGTGATCCACATCGCCCAGCCCGCTGTTGGGACACCTGAAGGGATACGGCTCATCCAAAGCCGGGGACGCGCCGCAGCCGGTGCACGTCAGCGAACTGGCCGGCGCCGTTGCACTCACCCGGGGGCTACACCGGTGCGTGCGTTGAACTCCCGGATCAATTCGTCCCACTCGGGCAGTTTGGCCCGCAGGCCCCTCCAGAAGGACTGCGCACGCCGGGCCACGAAATCCTCGATCGGCACGCCCTGCTGCTCCACCCATGTGAAGTATCCGAGATTGAATATGCGCTCGCGGTCACGTCGGGTCGTCTCGAGGAGATGGTCCGTCTCCATGCCGAGCATCCAGCGACCAAAAGCTTCGGCGGCGGCCGGCTCGTCAAAGCCGTCCGGGAAGTCGCGCGCGACAATGCGCTGGCGCTCGCTCCCGTACATTTGGGAGCCGTCGGTGGCCACGGTCATGAGGACATCGTCAGGACCGAGTTCGAGGTACTTGGCCGTCTTCACGGCGGCCAGAATGTTGCAGATACTCGAGAGCCCGAGCGAGCTGAGAGCGGCCAATGTCTCGGCGGGCACCTTGCGTCGATCCGCCAGGTAGGCCAGGCCCACAGGCGAGGCAAACAACACGGCGAGATGGTCCGTCGCACGGTCGCTGACGGCCGTGACCACATCGGTGTTGTAGACGTTGTGGATGAGGGGGATGTGCTTGTCACCTATGCCCTGGATATTGTGCGCGCCGAAGCCGTTGTAGAGCATGGTTGGACACTCGAGCGCCTCCACCGCCACGATCCGAGCACCGTAGGAATCCTTGAGATAGTCACCCGTTCCGAGGGTGCCCGAGGAGCCCGAGGAGAAGACGGAGGCACGCAGACGCAAGGAGGGCTCGCTCTCGCTCATTCTCTCGAACACATCGCCGAACGCTGCGCCGGTGCACAGGTAGTGCACCAGGTGGTTCCCGAACTCGGCGAACTGGTTGAAGATCACATTGGCGGGGTCCGCCGAGAGCTCGGCGCACTTGTCGTAGATCTCCTTTACGTTGCTCTCGGTGCCGGGCGTGGCGATGATGTCGGCCGGATCGGCGACCCAGTCCTCGAGCCAGGCGAATCGCTCCCGGCTCATGCCTTCGGGCAGGACCGCAACACCTCGGCAACTCATGAGGCGTGAGACCGCCACACCTCCCCGGCAGTAGTTGCCCGTGGAGGGCCACACCGCCTTGTTCGACGTGGGATCGAACTGCCCGGTGATCACCCTCGGGGCCAGGCAGCCATAGGTGGCCAGTACCTTGTGGGCGCCGATCATCGGGAACCGGTCGCCGAACAGGACGACGATCCGGGCTTCCACGCCGGTCAGCTCCTTCGGGAGCACCGCGTGTCCGGGCAGCGCGGCCTGCGAGGTGCGGTCAGCGTCGTTGTACCAGTGCACCCGGAAGAGGTTGAGCGGGTCGGCGGCATCCGGCTTCACCCCGGCCAGGGCCTGTCGAATGGCCAGGGGGATCAGGCTGGGCTTGGCCAGCTCGGCGAAGGTCGGGAGCAGAATGTTGCGCTGCTTGAATCGCTGGACCGTGCGATCGTAGACCTCACGGTCCACGATGTGATCTTCCATTCCCGGTATCGGCATGTACAACCCCCGTGCTCTTTATTCGTGCCTTGTGGGACTCACGGGACCCACCCGTGACGCGCCCTTCGGACGAACATGCTGCGACGATAGGACCGGGAACCGCAGCCAAACAGGGCCGAAAGTCCCGGAACACTGCCGAGCAGGCACATAAGCTGCGCAAACCGGTCCCGTGCACGCGGGAACGATGGAGAGGGTGGCCGTGTCCGAGAAGATGACCGCTGCAGCGGGCAGTGTAGGGAACGGAGGGGTCCTCCACATTGACGGGGCCCGCCTCCACGCACGGCTCGAGGCCCTCGCTGAAGAGGGTGCGACGGAAGGGGGAGGTTGCGGCCGCCTTGCGCTCACCGACGAGGACCGTGCCGGGCGTGACTTGGTCGTCACCTGGATGCAGGACCTCGGCCTCGACGTGCACGTCGATGCAATGGGCAACGTGGTCGCTCGCTATGGCGACAGCGATCTGGCGCCTGTCATGATGGGATCGCACATCGACACGGTCGCGCGCGGTGGGCGCTACGACGGCAACCTCGGAGTGCTGGCAGGGTTGGAGGTCATCGAAACCCTCATCGCTGCCCATGTGAAGCCACAGCGGTCCCTGGCCGTGGCCTTCTTCACGAACGAAGAGGGAGCCCGCTTCGCGCCCGACATGCTCGGATCGCTCACCTACGTCGGGGGACTGCCTCTCGAGGAGGCACTCGACATCACCTGCTCCGGCGGCGCCAGCGTCGGGGCCGAGCTGCGCCGGATCGGCTATGCAGGTCCCCATCCTTGCCCCGGCCCGGTTCCCCACGCATATGTCGAACTGCACATCGAGCAGGGTCCGGTGCTCGAGGCGGCGGGGACCGATATCGGGGTCGTCGAGGGGGTGCAGGGCATCTCCTGGCAGGAGCTGGTGGTCGAGGGGCAGGCCAACCACGCCGGCACGACGCCCATGGCGATGCGACACGACGCAGGCTATGCCGCGGCGGCGCTCGCTGCGTTCGTCCGGGAGCTCGCCCTGGAGCTCGGACCCCCCCAAGTGGGTACGGTCGGATCCCTGAACCTCCACCCCGATCTGGTCAATGTGGTGGCTTCGCAGGCCCGGCTCACGGTGGACCTGCGCAACACCGACGAAGCAGTGCTGCGTCACGCCGAGGATCGGCTCGCCACCTATGTCGAGGCGCTTGCCGAGCGAGAGGGCGTGCGCATCTCCTCGCGCCCTCTGGCGCGCTTCGCCCCCGTCACGTTCGACCCCGGGATCGTCGGGCTCGTCGAGGAGACGGCCCGCCGGATGGGCCACACCACCCTGCGGCTCCCCTCCGGCGCCGGGCACGATGCGCAGATGCTCGCACGTGTCTGCCCGAGCGGCATGGTCTTCGTGCCGAGCGTCGCCGGCATCAGCCACAATCCGGCCGAGTACACCTCTCCCGGAGCAATCACGGCCGGCGCCGACGTGCTCCTGCACGTCGTGCTCGCCCTGGCCGGCGAGGATTCATCGATCGACACCCCCGGCCATGCGTCCGGCCAGGTTTCGCGATGAGCCGCGTCATAACCGTCGCGGCCGGCCAACTGGGCCCCATTTCGCGCGACGAGCCCCGTGAATCGGTGGTCGAACGGCTCATCTCCCTCCTCCGCCAAGCTGCGGGCGCGGGCTGCCAGCTCGTCGTGTTCCCCGAGTTGGCCCTCACCACGTTCTTCCCCCGCTGGTACATGGAGGAACAGGACGAAATTGACACCTGGTTCGAGACCGAGATGCCCGGCCCGGCCACACGGCCGCTCTTCGATGAAGCACGGGCCCTGGGCATCGGGTTCTGCCTCGGCTATGCCGAGCTCACCCGCGACGGGCACCACTACAACACACAGGTCCTCGTCGCCGGCGACGGGAGCATCGTCGCCAAGTACCGCAAGGTGCACATCCCCGGACACGAGACGCATGAACCCTGGCGACCGTTCCAGCACCTCGAGCGGTACTACTTCGAGCCCGGCCCCGAGGGCTTCGGGGTCTGGCGTGCCTTCGGCGCGATCGTGGGGATGATGATCTGCAACGACCGCCGGTGGCCCGAGACATACCGTGTGATGGGCCTGCTCGGCGCGGAGATGATCGTCGGGGGCTACAACACGCCGATCCACTTCGCGCCAGATCCGAGCCAGGATGTGCTCCAAGGCTTCCACAGTTCGCTGGTGATGCAGGCCGGTGCCTACCAGAACGGCGCGTGGGTGGTCGCCACGGCCAAGGGTGGGGTCGAAGAAGGCGTCGATTCACTGGCGCAGAGCGCCATCATCGCCCCCTCCGGCCAGATCGTGGCACAGGCCTACACGGCAGGTGACGAGCTGGTGACCGCTCGCTGTGACCTGGCGTGGTGCGACCGCTACAAGAAGACACTCTTCGAATTCGACCGCTACCGCATGGTCGAGCACTACGAGCCCATCACTCGCAAGGGCGGCGTCACACCTCTCCCCTGAGTGCAGTGCCACGGCGCTCGCTGCGTACGTTACGCCTCCGACTCTACCGGCAAGAGGAGAGCCTCCTTGCGGACGCTCGACACGGACAGGACCCAGTAGGCGAAGGCGCCGACGAGCAACCCGAAGAGCCAGCTGAAGTCAGCGCCATGGGTGTGGGTCGACAGATACGACGTGAACGTGGGGTAGTAGAACGCCGCGTCTATCCACATCATCGCTGCGAACATGCCGAGGAACAGGGACAGGAGCGCCTTCCAATTGAAGCCGCCGTCACGCCAGTAGATGCCACCTTTCCTGGCGGCCAGCGAGATGGCGTCGTAGCGGCCCCTGCGGAGCAGGTAGTCGACCATGAGGATCCCGAACCACGGCCCCAGCCACACCACGATGTAGTCCAAGAAGCCGGACAGGTCGGTGTAGAAGTTGCCCTTGTAGATGACGAGCGCCGTCACCCCGCCGGAGATGACCGTGTCGATGACCACGCAGCCCCAGCGCTTGAGCCGGATCCCGATCGCCTGCAGGGTGACCCCCGAGGAGTACATATCGATGGTGTTGATCGCGAACAGCTGTGGCAGTGCGAGGATCAGGAACGGCCAGAAGAACCAGCTGGCAAACGCCGAAGGGACTCCGGTGGCTGCGGTGGCGCCCGGGCTGACCAGGTAGGCGGTGGCGCCGAGAAGCTCGAGCAGGATCGAGGGGATGGCCGCTCCGAGCGTGGCGGCCCAGAAGGTCTTCGCCTTGGGCGTGTCCCGGGGCAGGTAGCGCGAGTAGTCGGCGGCGTTCTCGGTCCAGCCCAGTCCTCCGGCCGAGACGATGAGGACGAGCCCGGTCGTCCACAGCCACCATGAGTCGTGGAAGTTCTTGGCCAGGTGCAGGTTGCTCAGGTGCGCGTGGGGGATGACGAGGATCGCCATGATGGCGAACACAATGATGAACACGAACGACAGGTAGCGCAGCATCCGGGTGATCGTGGCGTGGCCCAGGAAGGGCATCACGAATTGCACTGCCACCGCGAGGATGATCACGACCGCCTTGGCGGCGGCATTGAGGTGGACCCCCTCGTGGGAGAACATCGCCACGACGATCAGCACCACCAGCACGATGCCCTCGATCTCGAAGCCGACCTGGGTGAGCCAGTTGAAGACGGACGGAATTCGGTTGCCGTTGCGACCGAAGGGCGCTCGGCTGACCATGAACGCCGTGGTGCCCGTCTCGGGCCCGGGAAGGCTGGCCCAACCTAAGAAGGCGTAGACGAGGTTGCCCACGAGTATCGCGATGACGGCCTGCCAGTAGGAGAGCCCGAAGGAGAGGATCAGCGCCCCGTAGACCACGAACTCGATGTTCCAGATCGCCCCCGCCCACATCCAGAAGAGTCCCGATGGCCGCATCGGCCGGTCGGACTCGGGAATCAATTCGATGCCCCGCTGTTCGAGCTTGAATGCTTCGTAGCCCTCCTGCGTCGGGGCTGCGTCCAAATCCGAGTTCCCGCCCGCTCTATCGGTGATGCTCATCCGAATGCCCTCCCGTCGGCGTCCTGGGTGGACACTACATGTCACCCAGGACAGATCAAGTGAAATATGTTGACGCCCTCGCTGATTCCTGGAGAAAGTGTTCTCTTCAGATTCGGCTTCTCATAGGGACCTTGGACCCTATTTGGGAAACGGGTCTCTTCCTCGCCGTCAACCCCTTCTCCCTCAGGGGTGCCTGCCGGACCATACTGGACAATGTGGATCCAAGGACCGTTCTCCGCGGCGCGAGGTGGCCCGGCGACATCGCGGTGGAGGGGGGGTCGATCACGTCGATCGGTGCGGTGGAGCCCAGGGCCGGAGACCGGGTGCTGTCGTGCGAGGGCGGCCTTGTGACCGCCGGGCTGGTCAACACCCACCATCACCTCTACCAGTGGATGACGCGAGGTCGGGCGACCGGTTGCGACCTCTTCACCTGGTTGGACACGCTCTACCCGGTCTGGGGGCGCCTTTCGGTCGAAGACGTGTCGGCTGCTGCTGTGGTCGGCCTCTCCGAGCTCGCGCTCGGTGGCGCCACGACCGTGTCGGACCACCATTACGTCGTGCCGCACGGCGACGATTCGGTATTCGACGTGATCGCGGCCGCGGCACGGAGCGTCGGTGTCCGGCTGCACCTGTGCCGGGGATCCATGGATCTGGGCCAGAGCGCCGGCGGCCTCCCTCCCGACTCCATCGTCGAGAGCATCGACGCCATCCTCGCCTCGACCGAGGCCGTCGCGGGTCGCCTCCACGACGGCGAGCGCGTGACGGTGGCCGTGGCGCCCTGCAGCCCGTTCTCCGTTTCGACGGACCTGATGCGCGAGTCCGCCGATATGGCACGCCGGCTGGGCCTGCGACTGCACACCCACCTGGCCGAGACCGTGGACGAGCAGCGCGATTGCATCGCCCGCTTCGGGCGGCGCCCCCTCGAGCTCATGGAGGAGGTCGGTTGGATCGGCGGGGACGTGTGGTTCGCCCACGGGATCCATCTCGACGCCTCGGAGATCCGGCGGATCGGGATGTCGGGGACCGGCGTGGCCCACTGCCCCAGCTCGAACGCCCGGCTCGGGGCCGGCATCTGCCCCGTGCGTGACCTGCTCGACGCCGGGGCGAAGGTCGGACTCGGTGTCGACGGGCCGGCCTCCAACGAGACCGGGGTACTGCTGCCCGAACTGCGCCAGGCGCTCCTCTTCGCCCGCCAGCGCGCGGGCCGACCCGACGCGCTGTCGCCATCCGAGGCCCTCGAGATCGGCACCGCCGGTGGAGCCGCCTGCCTCGGGCGCTCGGACTTCGGCCGCCTGGAGGTGGGCGCTGCCGCCGACATCGCCGTATGGCCCGCCGACGACCTCGCAGACCTTCCCGACCCGGTTGACGGACTCGTGCTGGGTCCCGATCGGCGGGTGCGCCATCTGCTCGTGGCGGGCGAGGAGGTGGTGATCGACGGGAACCTCATCGGCGTCGACATCCGCCAAGCCCATGCCGAGCTTGCGCAGCGGGCTCGGAGGCTCTGGACATGAAGCCCAGGGGAGAGAGAAGGGGCACCGTGACGTGCTGATTCGCGGGGGAACGCTGATCGATGCCGCGGGCGAACGCGTGGCCGATCTGCGGACCGGCGACGACAGCCTCGTGACCGGGATCGGCGTCGACCTCGAGCCGGGACCGGCCGAAGTCGTGCACGACGCGAGAGGCAAACTCGTCATTCCGGGGGGCATCGACGCGCATACCCATATGCAACTTCCGGTCGGAGAGCTGCGGGTTTCGGACGACTTCGCCTCGGGGACCCGAGCGGCTGCCATCGGAGGCACGACGACGATCATCGACTACGTCACACCCGAGCGTGGAGAGGACCCGATGGCCGCGGTGGCGAAATGGCGATCATGGGCCGAGCCGTCCGCCATCGACTGGGGCTTGCATCTCACCTACACCGAGGCGGTGCCCGAGTCCACGGTTGCGGCAGGCGTGGAGGCCGGGATCACCTCATTCAAGCTTTACCTGGCGTATCCGGACCGCCTCCAGGTCGATGACGGCACGATTGTCAACCTCATGCGCTCGGCGCGGCGCCACGGATCCCTCGTCACGCTCCATTGCGAGAACGGCGACGCCATCGAAGAGCTCCGCCGCGAAGCCCTCGCCGGTGGACACAAGGCGGTGATTGAGCATTCGCGCACCCGACCGGCTGTTCTCGAAGGGGAGGCCACCGAGCGCGCCACCGTCCTGGCAGAGCTCACCGGTGCGTCCATCTACGTCGTCCATGTCTCATCGGCGAACTCGCTCGCCGCGGTGCGTGCCGCTCGAGAGCGGGGAGTGGACGTCCAGGCGGAAACCTGCCCGCAATACCTCCATCTCGATGCGAGCCGCCTCACGGGTACCGACGCCGGCAACTTCGTCTGCGCTCCCCCGCTCAGGGACCCCTGGCACGCGGAAGAGTTGTGGGAGGGGCTGGCGCGGGGCTGGATCCAGACGGTGGCCACCGACCACTGCCCCTTCTGGCGGGCGGACCGTCGCGCGGGTGTCTTCGGAAGAAGGGAGGGGGCGCAGGACTTCACCGAGATCCCCGGTGGGCTGGCGGGGGTCGAGACCCGCCTCGCGCTGGTATGGGCGGGAGTGTGCTCGGGAAGGATCACGGCAGGTGACTGGGTGCGGCTCTGCGCGGAGGCACCGGCACGCACCTTCGGCCTCTGGCCGACGAAGGGATCGCTCGCAGTGGGCTGCGATGCCGACGTGGTGGTGTGGGACCCCGAACGTCGCCAGTCGCTCGACGCCCCCGATCTCGACATGGCAACAGACCACTCGCCCTACGCTGGCATGGTGTCGAAGGGCTGGCCGGAGCTGGTCCTCAGCAGGGGACATGTCGTGGCCCGCGACGGGCTCTTCGTGGGCCAGCAGGGCTGGGGTAGGTATGTGGCGCGAGCGCCACTCCCCCCTTCGCTCTAGCCGAGTCGGGGCGTCACTCACCACGGAATACCCACTGGGCAGGACTTTCACTCCCTTCCCATGAAGGGCCCTTCGGCCCTGTTGACGATTGCCGCCACACACCATGATGGAAAAATGGCAAGGATCTCTCTTTACCGTCGCCCCGAGACGATGGACGAAGCGTTCACGTGCCTCGACCGTCCCGGAGCGGTGGTGATCGGGGGCGGGCTGCGGGTGAACCCGGGTCCTTCTGCGGAGCCCATTGAAGTAGTGGATCTGCAGGCGCTCGGCCTTAGTGGTATCGAGCCTCAGGATGCCGGGCGGCTGCGGATCGGATCCATGACGAACCTCCAGCAGCTTGCCGACAGCGGAGAGGTTCCGGCCAGCCTCCGCGATGCGGCACGGCGGGAGCAGCCCAGCACGTTGCGGTCTCAGGCCACCCTCGGCGGGTGCGTCGTGAGTGCGGACCCGGAGAGCGAGCTGTTGGCGGTTCTCCTGGTCCATGGTGCCGTGGTGCACACCACCCGACGGGCACAGGAGGCTCTGTGTCCGGTCGAGAAGTTCCTCTCCAGCCTCCCCCTCCCGGCGGGCACCATCGTCACGGCCGTGACGATCGAGACCGGAGGCGACGTGGTGGCCCGGCGCACCGGCCGGACCCGGGCTGACGGCGCGATCGTCTCAGCCGTGGGTCGACGTACTCGCAGCGGTGGCCTGCAGCTCGCCATGAGCGGCGTGGGCGCCACTCCCCTGCTCCTCAACATCTCGGACGGTACCGTGGGTCAAGCTCTGGTGGACCTCACTCCCCCGGACGATTTCCGGGGGTCGAGGGAATACCGTCGCGCCCTCGCGACCGTCCTGGCCACCCGTGTCCTCGAAGGGATCGGCTGATGGAAATCAACCTGGTCCTCAATGGCAAGCCACTGCGTTTCACCTGTGCGCCGGGAGAGACGCTGCTCCGCCTGCTCCGCGGTGCCGGGTGCTTCAGCGTCCGCTTCGGATCGGACACAGGAGAGACGGGCGCGGCCGCCGTGCTCGTGGATGGCCGGCTCACCTCCGCCGATGTCCTTCTGGCGGCACAGGCGGACGGTCACGAGGTGACCACCGTCGAATCCCTGAACGTGGAGCGCGGCGAGATGCACCCCATCCAATCGGCTTTCGTAGAAGCGGGCGCCCTGCAGTCCGGCTACTCGGCGGGAGCCATGATCCTGGCCACCAAGGTGCTGCTCGAGCAGAACCCCTGCCCGTCCGAAGAGCAAATCCGGGACTCGCTCTCGGGGATACTCGATCGCGAGACCGGCTACGTCAAGGTGGTCGAGGCGGTGCAGCGCGCTGCTGCCGCGCTTCGCGGTGAGAAGTCAAGTCCGATGGAGCCTGTCGTCATTGAACCGCTCACCGGGCTGAACGCTCCGGGCACCCCACCGGATCAGGAGCACGATCTCGAGGATTCGCTGGCCATCCCCCGAATCGTTCTCTCACCCGACGTGCCCGCGACCGCTGTCGTCGGCGCGCCCGAGACCAAGGTGGATGCACTGAAACTGGTGAAGGGCAATCCGGCGTTCACCGACGACGTGGAGCTGCGCGGCATGCTCTACGCAAAGGTGCTCCGAAGCCCCCACGCCCACGCCCGTATCGTGGACATCGACGACTCGGCCGCCAGGGCGCTCCCCGGCGTCCATGCAGTCCTGCACCATGGCAATACGGCTCGAGTCAAGTACGCCTCGGGTGGCCAGAGCTGGCCCAACCCGTACCCGTGGGATCAGGTGAGTTTCGACGACAAGGTCCGTCACGTGGGCGACCGGGTGGCTGCGGTCGCCGCCGAGACGCTCGAGATCGCGGAGGAGGCGTGCCGGAGGATAAAGGTGACCTATGACGTCCTCCCCGCGGTATTCGACGAGCGCCAGGCCATGGCTGAAGGCGCTCCCGTCATTCACGACGAGGGGGACACCGTCGGCATCTACGACGCTGCCCGCAACATCAGCCATCACATAGAGGGTCAAACGGTGAGCGACGCCCAGATGGACGCCGCGTTCGCCGCGCCCGTTCGGGTCTTCGAACAGGAATTCCATGTGCAGCAGCAACAGCACACGGCGATTGAGCCCCACATCACGATCGGCTGGCTCGACGAGGACGAGCGCCTGGTGCTGCGCTCCTCGACCCAGACGCCTTTCCACACGCGCCGCATGGTGGCACCGCTCGTCGGGTTGCCCGTGAAGCGCATCCGCGTCGTGAAGCCCCGGATCGGTGGCGGCTTCGGTGGCAAGCAGGAGATGCTGATAGAGGACATCGTCGCCCATCTGGCGCTCGCCACGCGCCACCCGGTGCGCCTGGAGCTGACGCGCGAGGAGGTGTTCGGATGCACCCGGACGCGCCATGCGCAGACGATCACGTTCAAGACTGGGGTCGACTCCGAAAATCACCTCGTCGCTCAGGACATGCGGGTGGTCGGCAATACCGGGGCCTACGGCACCCACGGGTTCACCGTGCAGTCGGTGACGGGCCAGCACGGCCTCTCTCTCTACAAGTGCCCCAACAAGCGCTACACCTGCGACGTCGCCTACACCAACCGGACCCCGGCCGGTGCCTTCCGCGGGTACGGAGCACCCCAGGCCTTCTTCGCCCTTGAATCGCACATGGACGACATGGCGCGGGCTCTGGGCGTCGACCCCGCCGAATTCCGGCGGCTGAACTGGGTGAAGAGCGGCGACGCGCTCGACATCGTGCCGCGGCTCGGCGAACGCGGTGGCGTCGAGGAGATCGCGCCCGAAGACCTGCCGCGGATCACGAGCTGCGGTCTGGAGGAGTGCACGGCACAGGGTATGCGGGCCATCGGCTGGGACCGCCGCGACGACCCGTCGTGGAGGCAGCCGGCCGACCGGCCCAGCATCCGGCGTGGGATCGGGCTCGCGCTGAGCATCCAGGGATCGGGTATCCCGCTCATGGACATGGGTGCCGCTTCCATAAAGATCAACGACGACGGATCGTTCAACCTGCTCTTCGGAGCCACCGACCTGGGTACCGGGGCAGACACGGTTCTTGCGCAGATTGCCGCCGAGGTCCTCGGCATCCCCGTGGACGACATCATCGTGTACGCGGCCGATACCGACCTCACACCGTTCGACGTCGGCGCTTACGCGTCGAGCACCACCTACGTGTCGGGCATGGCGGTCAAGAAAGCGGCCGAGGCGGCGCGTGTGCGTATCGTCGATCGCGCGGCGCGGTTGCTGGCAGTCGATGATCCGGCAATGGTCGAGCTGCACGACCGCCGGGCCTGGGCGCCTGATGGCCGTTCCGTGTCGCTCGAGGACATCGCCCTGAATGCTCTCCACACCGAGGACCAGGAGCAGATCATAGGAACGGCCTCGCACGTGTCGGGCGAGTCCCCGCCGCCCTTTGCGGCCCAGCTGGCAGAGGTCGAAGTGGACATCGACACCGGCGAGGTCCAGGTGAAGAAGCTCGTGACCGCGGTCGATTGCGGGGTACCCATCAACCCGATCACCGCCAGCGGGCAGGTGGAGGGTGCGATGGCTCAAGCCCTGGGGTACGCGCTCACCGAGGAGCTCGTCATCGACGAGTCCGGCCGCCTCGTGAACGATCGCTTCGGGCCCTACTGGATCTTCCGGGCCGACGACATGCCCCCGATGGAGACCTTCCTGGTGCAGACCATGGAGCTCTCCGGGCCATTCGGGGCGAAGTCCATAGCCGAGATCCCGATCGACGGGATCGCGCCGGCGGTCCGCAATGCCATCCTCAACGCCACCGGGGTTTCCATCAACGCCATCCCGCTCACTCCCGAGCGCGTGTGGCGCCAGCTGCATCCTTCGTCGCACAGCCAGCCGTAGTACCCGTCACCGCGCCCAAGGGTACAGTTGTCGCGTGATCACCCTTCAGGTCATGAGGCGTTAACCGAGCAGGCCGGCTCCCCGCCGCGGAACGGATCGTGGGAGATCTGCTCGGCCGCGGATCCGGAGAGGGAAATCGTGACACAAACGGTCGTAGCGAGCGGTTCCGGGGACGTGGGCACCACCCAGTTCACCGTGAACGGACGTCCGGTAGAGGTCCGCAGCGATCATCCCCACCTGCTCTCCGCCCTTCGCGAGGAGCTCGACGTCACGTCCCCCAAGGACGGTTGCTCCCCGTCGGGACAGTGCGGCTGCTGCACCGTGCTGGTCGACGGCAAGGCACTGGTGAGCTGCCACGTCTCGCTGGAGAAGGTCTCCGGTAAGGCAGTAGTCACCCTCGAAGGGTTCGAACCCGGCGAACGGGAACGTTTCGCCTCGGCGTTCGCGTCCACCGGGGCACTGCAGTGCGGTTTCTGCACCCCCGGCATAGTGGTCCGGCTGAAGGCGCTTCTGGACAAGAAGGGTTCAGCTCTCACGCGCGAGGAAGCCAGCCGGCACCTCGGTGGCCACCTCTGCCGGTGCACCGGATACACGAAGATTCTCGATGCGGTCGAGGTGCTGGCGAGCGGCGAGACCGTCGCCGCGGATGCCGCGGGCGGGATCGGTGCGCGGGGAATCAAGTACGACAGCCTCAAGCAGGCGCTCGGTGACGGTGGTTACGTGGACGACCTGCGCGCGCCCGGCATGCTCCACGGGGCACTACGACTCGCCGACCACGCCCGGGCCGAGGTCCTGCGCATCGACGCCTCAGCCGCACTCGCCGTGGCGGGCGTTGAAGCGGTCTTCACCGCGGCGGACGTGCCGGGGGACCCTCTTGTCGGGATCATCCACCACGACTGGCCGGTGTTCATACCTGAGGGTGGCCAGACCTCCTACCTGGGTGACGTGCTGGCCTTCGTGGTCGCCGACACTCGGCAGACCGCTCGCCGGGCCGCCGCGCTGGTCGATGTTCGATACCGCCCACTCCGCCCCCTGACCGACCCCCTCGCTGCACTTGACGACCCCGAGGACGCCGTCGGGCACATCAAGGGCAATGTGCTCTCGAAATCCAGTTACCGCCGCGGTGACGTCGCAGAGGCGCTGTCGTCCTGCGTGCACCGCGTTCACGAGGTGTTCCAGACCCAGCGGGTGGAGCACGCGTTCTTGGAACCCGAGTCCACGCTGGCGGTGCCCCAACCGGACGGCACCTTGAAGGTCTTCTCGGGCGGGCAGGGCGTGTGGGACGACCGCGATCAGATCGCCGCGGTGCTCGCCGTACCGCCGGAGCGAGTGCTGGTCGAGCAGGTTTCGAACGGCGGCGCGTTCGGGGGAAAGGAGGACATGGCGAACCAGGCCCAGACCGCACTGGCGGCGTGGCTGTCGGGCCGCCCCGTCAAGTGCACGCTGTCGCGCGAGGAATCACTTCTCGTCCACCCCAAGCGCCACCCGATGCGGCTCGAATACTGGGCGGGCTGTGACGAGCACGGCAGGCTCAAGGCCCTCAGGGCCCGCATCGTCGGGGACTCGGGACCTTATGCCTCGGTGGGCATGAAGGTCCTCGAACGCGCTGCGGGGCACGCCTCAGGACCCTATGTGCTGCCGGCGATCGACGTGGAGGCGATTGCCGTTCGCACCAACAACCCGGTGTGCGGTGCGTTCAGAGGGTTCGGCTCCAACCAGGCCCAGTTCGCCATGGAAGGCGTGATGGACCGTCTGGCCGAACGGGTCGGGATCAGTGGGTGGGAGATGCGGGCCCGCAATGTCATCACTCCGGGCGCTGTCTGGGGGCCCGGGCAGGTGATGGACGAGGGCTGCCGCGGCGCCCGGTCGTGCTTGGAAGTCATTAAGCCTGCCTACGACGACGCCGTCGCGGCGGGCAAGGCGGTCGGGCTGGGTCTCGGGCTCAAGAATGCCGGGCTCGGCAACGGATTCAAGGAGATCGCCAAGGCGGTTGTCCGCTTCTCCGATGACGGCGGTGTCGAAATTCGCCACTGCTGGACGGAAATGGGGCAGGGCATCCACACGGTGGTGCGCCAGGTCGCCGTGGAGGAACTGGGAATCGACCCCTCGCAGGTACGCGTCGTGGTCGACACCTCCCGGGAGCTCGGAGCCGGACAGACCACAGGCTCGCGCGGAACGCTCATGGGCGCGGGGGCCGTCGCCGAAGCCTGCCGTCGCGCCAACGAGGGCGGGCGACGCCCCAACGTCGACTACATGGGTGAGCACCGTGTGGACTGGACCAACTCGATTGAAGAAGGGGTCGAGCATCCCACCGTCCATGCGGCGTTCTCCTATGCAGCCCAGCTGGTCGTGATCGACCGCGCGGACGGCAGGATCGAGAAGGTGCTTGCCGTCCATGACGTCGGGCGGGCGGTGAACCCGATGTTGTGCGAGGGCCAGATTCAGGGGGCGGTGCACATGGGCCTCGGTTATGCACTCTCCGAGGACTTCCCCTCGAACGAGGACGGGCGACCTCAGAACATGACGCTCAAGAGCTTGGGAATACTGCGCCCCAAGGACGTCCCGACGATACAGGTCGTGCTCGTCGAAGAGCCCCAGCCTCGCTCCCCTTACGGCATCAAGGGCATAGGGGAGATCGGTCTCGTCCCGACGGCCGGTGCGGTGGCGAGCGCCCTTCACGACCTCGATGGAGAGTGGCGGTCGACCCTCCCCATGCGCTCCGCCGGCGCAGCGACCGAGGGGTCTTCAGCGGACTGACCTGGCCGGGAACTCGAGAGCGGCTGCGAGGCTCGCCATCGTCCGTCCGAACTTCGCCATCCTTGACACTCTCTCGCGCCGTAGACCTCACGATTGATCGTAAGCCTGTTTCTCCTCCATCTCGCTGTCCAAGCCCACGAGTTCCATATCGTCGGGCACCCGGATCGGCTCGAAACGATTCAGCACCTTGAGGATGAGCCACGTGACGCCGAAAGCGTAAGCAGCGACCAGCAGTGCGGCCGCCACCTGCTTTCCGAAGAAGGTGGCGTCGCCGGCGACGAGTCCGTTGTGACCTGCGGCATTCACCGTGACGTAAGCGAACACTCCGAGCAGGATCGTGCCGAGAAGGCCGCCCACACCGTGCACTGCCCAGACGTCGAGAGCATCGTCCCACTTCATGTGATTCCGGAACTCAACCGCCAGATAGCAAAGGCAGCCGGCCAGAAATCCGATCGCGAAGGCTGCCCATGTCGGCACGTAACCTGCGCACGGCGTGATGCACGCGAGCCCTGCGACAGCCCCCGTAAATGCTCCGACGACACTCGGCTTGCTCAACCTCCACCAGCTGATGGCCGTCCACGTGCACATCGCGGCCGAAGCCGCAATATCCGTATTGACAAATGCTTGCGCCGCAATCCCGTTGGCGGCAAGCGCTGATCCCGAGTTGAAGCCAAACCATCCGAACCAGAGAAGTCCCGTTCCGAGTCCGACGAACGCGACGTTGTGAGGCACCACCCTTTCACCTGGTGCAAGCTTCCGGGCACCAACAACCCATACCGAGGCTAGAGCCGCAAAGCCGGCGCTCGTGTGCACGACCATTCCACCGGCGAAGTCGAGCACGCCCCATTTGGCGAGGAAACCCCCGCCCCAGATCCAGTGCACTATCGGCACGTAGACAAGAAGGCTCCACGCTACCAGGAACTTGAGGTAGCTCTTGAAGTGGACACGGTCGGCGAAGGCTCCCGTGATGAGCGCCGGCGTAATGATCGCGAACATCTCTTGGAATACGAAGTGCGCGAGCGCTGGAATATGCGGGGCCCACGGTCCGGGTTTCGCTCCGACACCTCTGAGGCCGAACCAAGAGAGATTGCCGATGACCCCTCCCACGTTTCCAGAGAAGGCGAGCGAGTAACCGACCACCACCCAGATCACGGTCACGACGCCCATCGAAATGAAGCTCTGCATCATGATGGCGAGGAAGTTCTTGCGCCGGACAAGGCCGCCGTAGAAGAACGCGAGGCCCGGGGTCATCACCATCACGAGGGCGGCACTGATGAGGACGAACGCGGTATCGCCCGTATTGATCACGGGCCCTCCTTCCTAGGATGGAGCGTCTAGTGGTGAATGAGCGTGGGCGGACTTCGATTTCGGCACAAGCTAACTGATATATGGGTCCGATGCGCAAGAACTGGGAGGTCTCTCCGATGTGGAAACGGTGACTAACGGCGTCAACGATCATGGAAGAGGGCGACCCGAGCGCTGAGTCCGCCAAGCGGGATGAACACGGCGCCGATGCATTCTCAGTCCGGCCATCCCGACCGATATGCCGCTCATATCTCTGAGGTTCCCACCTCCACCTGGCCGAGCCGGCAGAGATGAAGGTCCCGCGCCGGAGGCCGCTGACGAACCTCGTGAGGCCGTTTCGCCCATCCGGCGAGAATCCACTCGACCCTTGGGACGCGCGCACGGTCCGACATGGTGTTGGACCTGGCAGCGCGAGATGTCACCCTGGGATGTGCGACCGAATACGGGAGGGACGAGCCGACGCGATGGGAAGCGACCCAGACGTCCGGCCCGCACCGCGGCGACAAAGCGACGACGTCTGAACGCAAAGCCGGGGATTTTCCCCGCCCCCGGCGCTGCCCAACTCCTGCCGGGCGGCGCGCAGCCGAGAATGGGACTACCCGCACCTTCCCGCCGTTGGAGGGTGCGCTGGCCACCTCACGCCAGAGGACTTACGCAAAGAGGTGGACATGACCGCACTGGGAGAATTCCTCCGCCGGTTCCGCTTCCACGGCGAGCCCGGTGCACCCGCGGCCGTCGGTGTACCGGCCGACCGCTCGGGCGAGCTCGAAGCCGGGCGCGGTCCTGCCGCCCGTAGGCCACACGGGTAGCCTGAACGGCGATGCTCAGCGTCTTCGATCTCTTCAGCGTTGGCATCGGCCCGTCGAGCTCCCATACCGTGGCCCCGATGCGGGCGGCTCGAAGCTTTCTCGAGTCCCTCGATCAACGCGGATCGCTCGACGAGGTCAGCCGGGTGAGCGTCGAGCTCTACGGCTCCCTCGCTGCCACGGGGCGGGCGCACGGCACCGGGAAGGCCTTGCTGCTCGGTTTCGAAGGCGAGGATCCGGCCACGGTCGACGTCGCCACCATCGACCGCCGTGTCGCCCTGATCCGACGACGGCACCGGGTCTCTGTCCTCGGCCGGCATGAGATTGACTTCGAAGAGAGCACCGACGTGATCCTGCATCGCGACGAGCTGCTGCCCAAGCACCCCAACGCCATGCGCTTTTCGGCCTGGCGTGCCGACGGCTCCGCCATCTCCGCCCGCACGTCCTATTCGATCGGCGGCGGGTTCGTTCTCGACGACCTCCCGGTGCAGAAGCCCTCTATTGCGAGGGTCCCGCATCCATTCACCTCTGCCGGGCAACTCGTCCACCTCTGTAAGGCGGGCGGACGGCGGATAAGCGACGTGGTGCTCGAGAATGAGCAGGCACTGAGCGCCCGAACCGGTATTCGCGAGGAGCTCATGACGATCTGGCAAGCCATGAAGGAGTGCGTGGAGCGGGGCTGCTCAACGGAGGGGACGCTCCCGGGGTTCATGAAGCTCCATCGCAGAGCCCCCGAACTGGCGCGCCAGCTCGCACGGGACGAGGCGACGAGCGACCCTCTTCGCATAATGGACTGGGTGAACTGCTTCGCCCTCGCGGTGAGCGAGGAGAATGCAGCGGGCGGGCGCGTGGTAACGGCCCCAACGAACGGTGCCGCCGGCATCATTCCCGCGGTCATGCTCTACTATGACCGGTTCGTCCCCGGGGCGGACGAAAATGGGATCATACGTTTCCTGCTCGTGGCGGGCGGCATCGGCATACTCTGCAAGGTCAACGCGTCGATTTCCGGAGCCGAGGTCGGTTGCCAGGGCGAGGTGGGCTCCGCGTGCGCGATGGCGGCCGCGGGACTCACCGAAGCCGTCGGTGGCACGCCGCTCCAGGTCGAGAATGCCGCGGAAATCGCCATCGAGCACAACCTCGGGCTCACCTGTGACCCTGTGGGCGGCTACGTGCAGGTTCCCTGCATTGAGCGCAATGCCATGGCGGCGGTGAAGGCGATCAATGCAAGCCGACTGGCACTGCGCGGCGACGGGCATCACACCGTGTCGCTCGACCAAGCCCTGCTGACGATGCGCCAGACGGGAGAGGACATGAAGACGAAGTACAAGGAGACAGCGCGGGGCGGGCTCGCGGTGAACGTCACGGAGTGCTGAGGGCGGAGCGGGGACAGACACCCCCGTGCTGCGGTGCGACCGGCTCAGGCGGGCCGGACTGATCGCCGTTGCGGCGGCGAGGGGTCGAGACCGGAGAGAAACGAAACGATCTCTGCAGTGAGCCGTTCGGGCCGGAGCCTCAGTTCGAGCGGTGAGCGGGCCCGAACCAACACAGCATTCGGCAGCCGCTCAACAAGGTTGATGGCATCGTCGAAGGGATGGATGAGATCGTTGCGGTGCGCCAGCACGAGGATCGGCGCGTCGATCGCGCGCCGCTCCTCCTGTGTCGGGGCAACTGGCCCCACGAGCACTCCATGGAGGACGGCCGCCATCACGTCGGGCGGCGTCGACACCGCATTCACAACGCTGTTGAGCGGCCCGAATTTCGTCTTGGGAATCCGACTCATCAGGCTCGAGGTGACGGTCATCCAGCGCCTGCCGTAATGGGCCGCGAGAACCATAGGCACGAAGACCATCGCCGCGGCCGGAACAGCTCGCTCCAAGACGGGCATCTCGAGTACAAGTGCCCGGGCCCGCTCGGGGTAGCGGGTAGCCGCGAACAGGCTGACGTTCGCCCCGAGCGAGATCCCCCCGAGCACGGCTCGTTCCACTCTCAGGTGGTCGAGCAGCGCTATGACCTGACCCGCATAGCTGTCGATGCGGTACTCGGACGCGTGTGTCGGCTTTTCACTGCGCCCGTGACCGAGCAGGTCGAGCAGGGCGATCCGGTAGCCCTGTTCGGCGAGCGCGTGGGCGATGCCCCTGTTCAGTTCGGAGTCCAGCAGCAGGCCGTGCAGGTAGACCACCAGAGGCCCGGCGTCCGAGCCGTACATGTCGTAGACGAGCCGATGACCGCTGTAGGTGAACGTGAGGTCGAACTCAACTGCGACGGCACTCACGGCAACACCCCAATCTCGGGACCGGCCCTCAACCGATGCATCGCTCGGGATTGATGAACACGGTCTTCATGTCGTGGCCTGTACTCCTTCCGAGCGCTGCTGCTCTCCTTTCAGGTTGATACGTCACCGAACAGACCAATAGGGCCGATGGTCACGTGGAGACTGGACCCG
>ODAK010001331.1_pt1 | contig 27233 bp, 32 predicted proteins | sample 1539591 | NCBI WGS metagenome assembly ODAK01 (sample SAMEA3539303, study PRJEB22396) | soil metagenome | biome: tundra; feature: field; material: soil | place: USA | collected 2010-05 | depth 0.15 m
CGAGTGATCTGTCCGGAGCGGAGATGTACCGGACCTATTGCGCCTCCTGCCATGGCATTGATGGCAAAGGTTCAGGACCCGCCGCAGATGCGTTGAAAAAGGGGCCTCCGGATCTGACGCAGCTCGCGAAACATAACAATGGCCATTTGCAGGATTTCCGCATCCTGCGGATCATCGACGGATACGAAATCAGGGCCGCTCATGGCTCCCGTTACATGCCGATCTGGGGAGATTACTTCCGCATGAAGCAGCGGGATGAGGGGATTGTCGCGGTGAGAGAACACAACCTGGTCGAATATATACGGTCGATCCAGCAAAGGTAACCGAGTCTTCATTCTCGGTTGCATTCTTCGGCTGTCATCCCTCCGTTCGCCTGTTTCGAACGTCGCCCAGGCGGCGCGACGGAGTATTTGGTTTTCACCGAAATCTTCAAGACGGAATTCTGCAAAGGGAATCATCGAACGCTGTCGCGAAAGAGTTGTTAGAACGTAAATTCCTTCGTCGTCAGGATTCGCATCTGACAATCAAAGTTCCAGTGCCCGGACCGAAGAAGCAGATTCGCGTTTATTCCATCCGCGAAGCAATTCTGACAAGCGACGAAACGTGACCGGGCTAGTCTAGTTGCAAGGGGGACACCGGGGACAGTGGGGACAACCAATGAATACGGGCACGCCGCGTGTCCCCACCCGCCTCCCCAGTAAGGGTGCGACCGGGGACAAAGGACTCTATAGCTACGGTATCTGTCCCCGTTGGTTAGTGTCCTTTCGGCAAGGCTGCATGAAATCCATCCCGCATAGCTGGTAAGGTCGATCTGCCGCCGGGGTACCCGGGGAGGGAGGAAAACCATGCCGCGAAGCAAAACCCGGATCGTCAGCCTCGAAGAAGCCAAAGCCCGTTTCGAGGCGTGGAGGCAGAGCCGGAAGGGAAAGGCGCCGATACCTGACGAACTGTGGGCGATGGCTGTCGATGTGGCGCGTAAGGCAGGTATCAACCGGACGTCGACAGAGTTGCGCGTGGAGTGGAATCATCTGAAGCGGCGGATGGCCGAGGCTCAGCAGACGTTACCGAGACCTGCCCCACCGGCGTTCGTGGAACTGGTGGCGCCGCAGCCGCAATCAGTTCCCGAATGTACTATCGAACTGGAAGGCCGTCGGGGCAAGCTGCGTATCCAGTTGAAGGACGCGCCGGCGTCTTATCTGGCGACGCTGAGCCGGGAGTTGTGGGAGTCGGCGTTCTGATCCAGATCACGCCGCAACTGCGCATCCTGGTTGCGATTGAAGCCATCGACGGAAGGAAGGGGATTGATTCTCTGGCGCAACTCTGCCGCGAAAAGCTCGATGCCGATCCGTTTTCCGGCTACCTGTTTATCTTCCGCAGTCGCAGTGGCAAGGCGATCCGAATCCTCGCCTATGACGGCCAGGGGTTTTGGATCGCCACGAAGCGGTTGTCGAAGGGCCGGTTTAAGTGGTGGCCCACAGGCAACGAACCCGCGAAAACACTGAGCGCGCATCAGGCGCAGTTGCTGCTTGCCGCCGGCAATCCGGATGCGGAAGCCGCGCCTGTATGGCGGCGCGTGAGCGCATAAAAACTCGCCTCCAGGGCTTACGTTCCACTTTTCGTTCTGGCAGACTGGCAGCAATGCCAGTCGATCTGCGATATCGAGGCAAAGTAGTTACTGCCGACGACATCTCTTTCATCCGCCGACTCATCTTTGAGAATCCCCGTCTGAGCCGCCGGAAGCTATCCTCAAAACTCTGCGAAGCGTGGGGCTGGAAGCAGGCCAACGGCGCGCTGCGCGACATGGTTTGCCGCGGGCTTCTGCTGATGCTGCATCGCGCGGGCGAGATCGAACTCCCCGCTGTGCGTCAGGTCTCGATGAACCCGTTCCTGCGAAGAGAAAAACCGCAGCCGGTGGTGATCGATATGACTCCGCTGAACGGCACACTCGCCGATCTGCGCCCCATCTCAGTTCAACAGGTCAGAAGAACATCCGACGAACCACTGTTCAACAGTCTCATGGAACAACATCATTACCTCGCCTATGAGCAGCCTGTAGGCGAACATCTGAAGTATCTGGTGTGGGCACACGGTCGTCCCATTGCCTGCATGGCATGGAGTTCGGCGCCGCGTCATCTGGGCAGCCGCCCGCCATATCGGCTGGCCTTCTGAAGCCCGGCGGCGCAACATCCGCTTCGTTGCTTACAACACCCGATTCCTGATCCTGCCCTGGGTTGAGGTTCCGCACCTGGCGTCGCACATCCTGGGTCGCATCGCCAGTTCTTTGTCAAATGACTGGGAACGAATCTACGGTCACCCTGTGTACTTCGCGGAAACTTTCATCGATCCTGAACGCTTCCGCGGGACCTGCTACCGAGCGGCCAACTGGAAACTGCTCGGGCTGACCACAGGGCGCGGAAAGGACTCCACCAGCAAGCGACCGAACCGGTCCCTTAAAGAGGTGCTCGGTTATCCTCTGACGCCGCGCTTTCGGGAGTTACTGAGTCAGTCATGAAGAAGCAGACTTCACGCCGAAAGATCGATGTCAACGTCGATGAACTAGACGGATCATCGACGGCGCCATGCGGGAACCCCTGAACGAGACGGACAGCCAGACACTGAAGACGGCAGTGCATGCGATGGCCGAAAGACTGGTGCGGGGACGTAACACTGAGAAGACGAACGCTGTCCTCGGAGACCGGGACAGTGCTGCGACCACTGAAGAAACCCGGACGGAGACGAGCGAGAATCAACCTTCCGGGCACGGCCGCAATGGCGCCAGTGCGTATCGCGGCGCTGAAAAGGTTGAAGTCGCGCATCAGAGTCTGCACTCCGGCAATCGCTGCCCGGACTGCGGGTGTGGCAACGTCTACGAGCTGAAAGAACCTAAAGCACTGGTGCGGATCAGAGGCCAGGCTCCGCTGGCCGCCACAGTCTATGAACTCGAAAGGCTGCGCTGCAATGCCTGCGGGCAGATCTTCACGGCGCCGGAGCCGGAAGGCATAGGTCCGGAGAAGTACGACGAGACCACGGGTGCGGCGATCGGGCAGATGAAATACGGAAGAGGGATTCCTTTTTACCGGCTGGAGCAACTGGAAGAACTCATGGGCATTCCGCTGCCCGCGTCCACGCAATGGGAAATCGTCGAGGAAGCCGCTGAGCCGATGAAGCCGGCGCATGAAGAGCTGATCCGGCAGGCGGCCGAGAGCAAAGTCCTGCACAATGACGACACGAGCATGCGGGTTCTGCGGCTGGAGCGCGAAGCTTCCGACGAACGCACCGGAGTGTCAGCAACATCCTGGCGATCACCGCCGACAACCATAAAATCGCACTTTACTTCACGGGTCGGCAGCATGCGGGCGAGAACATGGCCGATGTGCTGAAGCAACGCGCCAGTAAGTCGCCGCCGATTCAGATGTGCGACGCGCTGTCACGGAACACGCCGAAAGCGGTTGGTATAGAGATCCTGCTTGCCAACTGTATGGCGCATGGAAGAAGGCAGTTTACAGAGATAGCGCCGAACTTCCCCGGCGAGTGCAGGTACGTTCTGGAAGCGCTCGGCGAAGTCTATTACAACGATGCGCTGGCGCGTGAACAGGCGCTCTCCGCCCAGGATCGTCTGCGGTTGCACCAGACGCAAAGCGGGCCTGTGATGGAACAACTGCATACATGGCTGGAAGCGCAGTTCGCGGAGAAGAAGACGGAGCCCAACTCGGCTCTGGGCAAAGCGATCACTTATCTGCTGCGGCACTGGAAAGGCCTGACTGCTTTCCTGCGCCATGCGGGAGCCCCGCTGGATAACAACATCTGCGAACAGGCGCTGAAACGGGCTGTGCTCCATCGGAAGAATGCGCTGTTCTACAAGACGCTGAACGGCGCACAGGTGGGCGATCTGTTCATGAGTCTGATCCACACCTGCCGGCTGGGCGGAGCTAATTCGTTCGAGTACCTGACGGAGTTGCGGCGGCATGCCCGCGAACTCGCCGCACGCCCGGCTGAGTGGATGCCCTGGAACTACCGCGAGACGCTCGGTCGAATGTAATAAGCTGGTTCGGTCGCATGGCCGGAAAGGATCGTCTGCGGCCATGCGCATCGGGATCATCAGAATGCCGATAAAACGGGCTTCCCGCAAGGCGAAATCCGGTGACGTTTTTGGCCAGCGACGAAGTAAGAAGAAAATGTTTCGCGCCGGCCTCTACGCGCGCGTTTCCACCAACGATCAACAGACTCTGCCGATGCAGAATCGCGCTCTGCGGGAATATGCATCCCGGCGTGGCTGGACCGTCGCAATGCAGGTGCGTGAAGTCAGCTCCGGCGCGGTCGAACGGAAAGCTCGCGAACAACTCGTGGAAGCAGCGCGCCGCCGTGAAATCGACGTGGTTCTGGGGTGGCGTCTGGACCGCTGGGGACGGTCGGTAACAGACCTGCTGGCGACACTCCAGGAACTGGAGCATCTCGGTGTCGGTTTCGTTTCGCTGACCGAAGCGCTGGATCTCACGACGCCAGCCGGTCGCGCGATGGCCGGCCTGCTGGCAATCTTCGCGGAGCTCGAACGTGAGATCCTGCGCGAGCGTACTCGGGCTGGTCTGGTACAGGCCCGGTTGAACGGCAAACAGCTGGGTCGGCCAATCACGGCGGGACGGCACGCCGCTGAGATCCGGAAACTGCACCGCGCTGGCATCGCCAAAGCTGAAATCGCCCGCAGGCTTGAGATCGGCCGGACCTCGGTGCGCCGCATTCTGGCTAAGGTAACCCAATGAAGAAACCGAGCAGAGACCCGATTCGCGAAGACCGCATCGAGAACGAAGCCATCGTCGATGCCAGCCCGGAAGAGCAGGCGATGGGCTGGTATTACTATCTAGAGAACAAAATCGGGTTTCCGTTCGCGGCGAAGTGCATCGCCACAAAGGCTGTCTCGCCTCTCCGGAAAGGCGAAACCGTCCAGGCGATTCGCATGGCGCCGGAAGATAACTGTGCGCACGACATGTTCGCGCTGGTCCGATGGCAGGGCCGGAAAATGACCGTCCCTCTTTCTCAGTTGGTCGCCATCGACCCGGACGAGTCCACCGCGGAAGCCATCGGCGACTAGCATTACTGGATCGCGCAGGGCTACATCCTCTGAGCGATGCCTGAGGCAAAGCGCAAGCCGCGATCCCAACCAGCATGGACAGATATTAAGGCGAGGCTCGCGAACTTTGACCGGCGCGGGTTAATCGGGCTGATCCATGATCTCTACGCCGCCCACAAGGAGAATCGGACGTTTCTTCATGCGCGCTTTGACGTCGGCAGTGACGCTTTGCGGCCCTACAAGGAAACGCTGGACCGCTGGCTCTGGCCCGACGTATTGCGGAATCAGGATACGTCCGTGGCGAAAGCCAAACAGGCCATCTCCAGTTACAAAAAAGCTGTCGGCGACCCGGCGGGACTAGCGGAGCTGATGGTGTTCTATTGCGAGCGCGCCGCCGGATTCTGCAACGATCTCGGCAATCAGGGCGAAGGGTTCTTCGACGCACTCGTCCGCATGTTCGAACAGGCTCTCAAGGTCATTGGCCAACTACCTGCGCCCGATCGCAATGCTCTGATCGACCGGCTGGACCGCGTACGCGTCGTCAGCCACAACTTCGGCTATGGCGTCGGCGACGACATGGATTCCCTCCTCGCCGGACACTCAGGAACCTGACCCTATAGCTCACAGAAATATGCCCGGCCCGATACCTGCAAACTGGTCAGCAGGAGCTTCCGGCAAACATAACATATGGGACAAACTCTTCCTCAGAGTCAAACCGCCCGCCAATACGCCGGGCTGAATCGTTTCCCATCCGCGCTTTACGCACCTTTGCCGAAAGCTCACGACGGACCTGCCAGGTGCATGACGAAGTCCACAATCTCCACTCAGCGCTATGGTGAGCGTCATCAAGCGCGGGCTGATCGGCACCGCAGGCCACCGACAACGGAATCCGACTATCTGCCTAGGAACTTACCCGGCGCGGGACCGAACGATCCATCCGGAAACCGACGCCTGGGCAAAGGTTGCATTGGCATTCCGAACTGCTCATGCCATTTCTGCCAGGACTCTTGTGTAAACAGTCCGGCAGGAGCATTTTCAAGCACCCTTCGGAACTCTTCAGGCGGCACGTATTGCCTGGTCACGGCCACATCCGTCCCCGCGCCATAAACCATCAGGTGAGCCAGAAATGTATCCAGATCGGCCAGCGTTTGTTCCGGTTGGTCATACCAGACCACTTTTCGCGCGATTCGCAGGAGGTCAGCCGGATAGGGAACCGCGAGCGTCATAGCTCCATCCCTCCCGGACTCAGTCCGCGCTGCGGCCGCATAGTCGGCAGCTTCCCGGGATCAACTTGCTGTGCCCAACGAGTCAGATCTCGCCGCATACCTTCCGGTACCCGATCCAGTGTTCCATCGCCATAGAACTGCAGGGCCCGAATACTCGTCGCCGGATCGAAGCTTCTGTCGATCGCCTTGGCTGCCGCCAATCCCGTCGCCAGATCGATTCCATGCGATGCGAGAGCGTGAATGTCCACATAGTCCTTCCAACTCCCTCGAACCTGAATCACCCTCATCTTCATGCCGGCCAAATCCACCAACGACGCCACGCGCACGCGCGATCCCGCCGCTCGGCGCGGATTCTCGACCCGTTTGACCCAGACGCCTGGGTGCATCACAAGCAGGACAACCTCGAAGCCTTCGTTGACCGTGGAGGCCTGGTTTAAGGTTGCCTTCTTTGGTGGGCTTGACACATTGCAAGAGGGGTCCAAATCGCGGAGGAAAGGCAGCTTCGATCGCAGTCGGGCCGGGTCAAAACCGGACGACGAAAAGAAATCAAAGTCTTCGGAAAACCGATGGCCGATCTGCAGCGCCAAGCCGGTCCCGCCGTAGAGTATAAAGTCGGACGGAACAGCGTCCAGCTCCGGCCACAATCGCAATTGCGACTCCGCCAGGATGTCCAAGCGGGGCTCAAAGTTTGCCAACATTATCAGTACGTCCGGAGCGGGCCTTGTCAGGCTGGCCGACCGCTGCCCTTGACCGTGCGCGTTCAGGAATTTTCCGCTCCCGTCGTAATTGTACGTCACAGGGGAGCCCTAAGAGAACTTTGCTCGCCCTTACATTCCCGCGCGCCGACGATGCAGAAAAGTTTCACGCAACTCATTGAATATGAGAAAGTTACGAGACAGCACAGTGACACCTTTGAACCCAGCGGCCCAAAACGCTCAAGTGTCACTATTTTGTCAATACAGCCCCGTCAAATCCAGTGAAATTGAGGGGAATCAGGTAAGATCGAAAATGGATGCAAGCCATTGGCTGGCAAGAGGTTATCATTTATTTTCTTGCGCTTGCTGGAATGGCAAAATCGGTTTTCAAGACCGGCGCATTCAACCGCTCTGCCATTCCTCCGTCTTCTATCTTAGCGAGACGATCCGGGCGAGACGGTCAGCGCGTGCAGATGGCCGTGATGAAACGGCCGTCGGCGCTGGGGATTTCACCTTTGATCTTCAGGCCGGCGTGGCTGGTGAGCAGCCATTTGAAGGCTTCACGAGTGACGCGGTAACGGAAATTCAGGAAGAACCGCTCGCCGCGTTCGACATGGATTTCACGGCCGCTGACGGCGATCGTGAGATCGCGGACGGTCTGGAAACGGCGCGTCATCAGGAAAAGGCCGCTGTGGCGATCGTCCTTGTTCTCGACGAACTTGAGTTCGCCGTCTTCGGGGGCGATGCCGGCGCTCGAGAGCGGGGCGAGGACGAAGCGCTTCTGAACGTCCGAAGGCTCGCCTTCCTCCTCCACATCGGTGCGCACGTCGACGATCAGGATGTCGCCCTCGTGCAGGCAGGTCGCGACATGTTTGATCTGATCGAGCGGATCGAAGCCGCCCAGAGTATTGCCGACCATGAGAAACAGGCGCGGGGCTTCGCTCACGTCGGAGGCAAGCATGAGATGCACGGGACTTGAGATGTCGGCCTTGAGGCCGAGAGCTTCGCAGTCGTCATCCTCGGCGCCGGCGCAGGCGGTTTCAAGAAGGGTCTGGCTGGCGTCGACGGGGAAGTACTTTACCTCGCGGCCGGCGGCGCTGAGGGCTTTGAGGATCAGGCGATCTTTCAGGCCATCGCCCGCGCCGAAACTGATGACAGGTACGCGCGTGCCGAAGGACCTGGTCAGTTCCGCGGCTTTCAGCGCCAGAGCTTCCCAGGTTTGCCTGAGACTCTCATTGGCAACGGGCGCCAGTTCTCTCCAGGCGCGCACCGAGAGCGGGGTCCAGTAGAAAAATTTCTCAGGAAGGTCTCGCGCTTCCATCGCCTCTGCGAACTCATCTGCGATCTCCGCCTCGGTGAGCAGCACCTCAATATTCATTCATCAACCACTTTACTCTGTGAGCGATTGCTTATGAGAAATGCATCACAAGCGCGGCGGAAAGACCCATACACATTAGAATCAAGGCTACCGTGAATAACGGAGTCATACGTCTCCTGGTCCTGACGATGCTCGCGGTCCCTGCGGTCCGGGGCGCCGAGGGCGTTTCGGTGTCGGGCAAAGTAGTGGATGAAAACGGCGCGCCTGTGCGTGATGCCGTGATAACGGTTATGCGCGACGCATCGTCTGCTACACCTGTGCGCACCACTTCCGACCCGGCCGGGGTGTTCCGGCTGGAGCTTCCCTCCCCCGGCGACTATCAGATACAGGCGGAGCGCGAGGGCTTCTTCGTCTTCACGAAAGCGAAGACGGCGCTCGATGAAGCGACGCCGCTCGAGATTCACCTGAATCATCTGAAAGAACTGGCGGAGTCGGTGGACGTGCATTATTCGCCGCCCGTGATCGATCCGGCGCAGACTTCGGACACGAAGCGGCTGAACAACGAAGAGATTCTGAACATACCTTATCCGGCGTCGCAGGATTACCGCAATGCTCTGCAGTTGATGCCGGGGGCGCTGCTGGATAACTCGGGCCAGATTCACTTCAACGGCGGCGAAACGCGCGAGGCGAATTACCGGCTGAACGGCTTCGATATCGGGGATCCGGCGACCGGCGGTTTGAATGCCCGGCTGAACGTGGATACGGTGCAGACGCTCGAATGGGATGCGAGCCGTTTTTCGCCGGAGCAGGGCAAGGGTTCGAGCGGGACGGTCGACATCAAGACTGAAATGGGCGACGACCGGTGGCGCTTTGGCGGCACCAACTTCGTGCCTGGCTTCGGGACGCAGAACGGGGTCTATCTGGATCACTGGTCGCCGCGAGTCAAGGTTTCGGGTCCGATCCGCAAAGGCCGCGCGTGGTTCAGCAATTCGACGGATACGTATTACACGGTCAGCACGGTTTCAGGCCTTCCCAACGGGCAGAACCGCAGCCGCAGCGTCACGGGCAGCAACCTTACGCGAGTGCAGTGGAACATGACGAATGCACAGATTCTGACGGCTGGTTTTCTTGTCAATATCGCGGGTGAGAACCGGGTGGGACTGAGCGTGCTGAGTCCGGCGGAGACGACGCTGAACCGGCGCACGTCGCTGTTCGTGGGGACGCTGAAGGACCAGTGGTCGGTGGGCGGCGGCCTGGTGGAGTTCGGTTTTGCCGACACCAGCGGCTATCTGCGAGCGTCGCCGCAGGGCAGCCAGAGCTACGTTGTGACGCCGTTCGGCGCGCGCGGGAATTTCTATTCGGATCAGACAACGTATACGGGCCGGCAGGAATGGCTGGTAAACGGGTTCGCGAAGCCGCTGCACGGTTTCGGATCACATCAGATCGAAATCGGCGCGGACGCGGAACGGAGCGATCTGGATCAGGCGATCGACAGGCACGAATTTACGTCGGTGCGCGTGGACAATTCGATTGTGCGGGACGTGCAGTTTCTGGGCAGCCCGCGGCAGTTCAAGCATGACGTGGCGGCTTATGGGTTCGCGCTGGATCGCTGGACGCCTATTGAAGAGCTGGTGATCGAGGGTGGCTTCCGGACGCAGTGGGACGAATTCACGGGCACGGAAGTGGCGGCCCCGAGGCTGGCGGGGGCGTGGTCGCCCAAGTGGGCGGGCGGCGCGCGATTCTCGGCGGGTTGGGGCGTATTCTACGACGCCATCACGATGAACATGCTCGCGCTGAGCCAGGAGCAGACCAGCATCAGCACATTCTTCGGGGCGACCGGGGCACCAATTGGCGTGCCGATCGAGACGCAGTTCGTATTGCAGCCGCACAATCTGCGACTGCCGCGATTCGCGCTGACGAGTTTCTCGGCGGAACGGAAGCTGCCGTGGGGCGTTTACGGCAAGCTGAATCTGATTTCGCGAGTGGGGAGCCGGGGGTTCACGTTCGAAGACACGGTGGTCAGCCCGTCGCTGAATCTGTATGTGCTGGACAACATCCAGCGGCAGCATTATCGCGCGGCCGAGTTCGCGCTGCGCAAGACGTTTCTCGCGAAGTATGAGTGGTTCGCGAGTTACACGCGTTCAGCCGCGCATGCGAATGCGGTGGTGAACTATTCGGTGGACAATCCGATTTTTGCGCCGCAGGCCGCCGGGCCGCTGCCGTGGGACGCGCCGAACCGGTTTCTGATCTGGGGCTGGGCTCCGGTGGAGAAGGCGTGGTTTCCGCACTTCCTGCAGGGGATCGTGGGCGAGACCGACGTCCAGTTGCTGGCCGATTTTCGCAGCGGTTTTCCATTCACTGCAGTGACGGAAACGGCGACTCTGGCGAGCGCGCCGGATGGGTTACGTTTCCCGTTTTACAGCACGCTGAATGTGGCGCTGGAGCGGCGGTTTCCGTTCCATGGCTATTTGTGGGCGTGGCGGGTGGGAGTGGTGAATGCGCTGAATCGCGCGAATCCGAACGTGGTGAATAATGACATCAATTCCCCGGCGTACCTGACGTACGCACGGGGGCAGAGCCGCGCGGTGAACGTGCGGCTGCGTTTTCTGGGCAAGAAATAAAAAGCTGACTGGCTTATTTTTTGACGTCGCCGAGAACGGCTTTGACGCGGGTGTGGAGACGGCTCTTGTAACGGGCCGCCGTGCCGCGCTTGATGTAGCCTTTGCGCGCCGCTTTGTCGACCAGCGAGAACGTTGCTGCCATTACTTTCTTCACTTCTTCGGCAGCGGGTGTTTTCGCTGCGAGGGAGTGCCGCATCGCGCGGATCTGATGACGCAAACGCGTCTTTGCAAAACGATTAAATTCCGTGCGCCGTTCGGTCTGCCGGACTCGCTTCAGTGCACCGTAGGTATTCGCCATCTAAGTATCTGATCCTTCTGATTAAACTCGATTTATCAGGATACCACGAGTCGGGATGGATCGAAAATGAGCGCGGAACGAACCCGGCGCACCCCGACTGCGTATGGACTAGTGGGATGTTCTGGCTCTCGACAACCGACTCCCTTGCGGTCGCGGCTCTGTAAGACAAGAGTGTAACGACCCAACTGATACTGAGTGAGTGAGGCAGACGATATGCTCAAGTTTCTCATCTGGTGCATCCTCTTTGTTATGTGCTGGCCATTGGCGCTGATGGCGCTGGTGCTGTATCCGATCGTGTGGCTTTTCCTGTTGCCGTTCCGGATTGTGGGAATTGCGGTGGGGTCTGTCCTGGCGCTGGTCTGGGCCATCGTCGTGCTGCCGGTCAAGGTTATGGAAAAAGTGGTTTGAGGAGTCAAAATGGAAAAGATGAAAACGTTTTTTGAAGAGATCCGAGTCCTGAGCCACGATCTGGCCGACAAGGTCAAGGCGCTGATTCACGAAGGCAACGTGAAGCGCATCATCATCAAGGATGAGCACGGCCATACTTTCGTCGAGATCCCGGTGACCGTTGCGGCAGTCGGGGCGGTATTCGCGCCGGTGCTGGCGGCAGTCGGAGCGCTGGCAGCGATGGCGGCGAAGTTTACGATCGTAGTGGAAAAAACCGGCGAGCCGGAGAAGGAGTCGACGATCATTACTCCGTAAGAGTATTCGCTACTATCGAGGTTCATGGACGGAAAGCGCGAGCAGCCGGCGGGTGGGGCGTCGATAGCGACCGAACTCGTCTACGCCCACGGGCTGGCCGCGATTGTCACGCTGCTGATTTCGGTCTGCTTCGGCATCGTTGCCTCCATCGAACTGCTGGCGCCCGATCTGGCCGTCAGTTCCCCCTGGATGACATGGGGCCGCCTGCGTTACGACCACACCCAGGGCATTATGCTGGGCTGGCTCGGCAATGCGTTTTTCGCGTTTCTGTATCACGCGGTGCCGCTGCTGACCGGGAGGCAGGTCACCAGCGTCCGGCTCGGGCATTGGATGTTCGGGTTGTGGAATTTCGCAGTCGTGCTGCCCGGGTGGATTCTGGTGCTCGCGGGTTTCAGCCAGCCGCTGGAGTGGGCTGAATTCCCGCTGGTGGTCGACGCGTTTGTGGTGCTGGCGCTTCTGGCCGCCTGCATCCAGTTTCTGCCGCCGTTCTTTTCACGCGGCCTCGAAGACCTCTACGTTACGAGCTGGTACATCATCGGCGCACTGGTGTTCACGCTGTTCGCTTACCCGATGGGGAACTTTGTACCGGAGCTCGTGCCGGGGGCGCGGGGGGCGGCTTTCAGCGGCCTGTGGATTCACGATGCAATCGGTTTGTTCGTCACGCCGCTCGCAGTCGGAATTCTGTATTTCGTCATCCCGGCGGCGACGCGCCGGCCGATCTTCAGCCACTTCCTCTCGATGCTCGGCTTCTGGCTGCTGTTCTTTCTGTACCCGCTGAACGGCACGCATCACTACATCTTTTCGGTAATCCCGATGAGCGCGCAGATCGGAGCGATTACCGCTTCCACGCTGCTTGGCGTGGACGTGATCATCGTGGTGACCAATCTGTTTCTGTCGCTGCACGGCACGGGGTGGTTCCCGCGCGACATTGCGCTGCGGTTCGTCAGCACGTCGAACATTCTGTATCTGATCGTGAGCATCGAAGGCTCGCTGCAGGCGCAGATGAGCGTGAACCAGAGCATCCATTTTTCGGACTGGGTGATCGGGCATTCGCATCTCGCGATGCTGGGCTTCGCGAGCTTCGCGGCCGCGGGCGGAATCATTCACGCATGGCAAAGAATTCCCTGGGCGCGATACGACGCCATGCTGCTCAACTGGGCTTACTGGCTGCTGCTGGCGGGCGTGACAGTAATGGTTATAGACCTGACCGTCGCGGGCTGGGTGGAAGCAGGGCTCTGGGGTTCGACTGCGCCGTGGATCGATTCGGTGCGCGCCGCGAAGCCTTTCTGGCTGGTGCGTACGCTGACTTTCGTGCCTATCACGGCGGGCTTCCTCTCGCTGCTGGCGGGCCTGCTCGTGGGGCCGCGCGGGGATGGTCTGAAGGCAATCGAAGCGAGTGCCGAGCTCCATCCAGTTGAAGAGATCAGCCCGCGATTGACCGTCGCGATGGAAGGGAAGCCATGAAGGGTTTCCTGCGCATGTCATATCTGGTGGCGTCGGTGGGCGGGGTGGGATTTTTCGCGATGTCAGTGCTGCTGCTGGCCGTATGGCCGGGGCGGGTTCTGGAAGACCAGATTCGCAGCACTTCGCCTGCGCATCCGCTGGCGCTGACAGCAAGCGAAGAACGCGGCCGCGCCATCTACGGGCAGGACGGTTGCGCCTACTGTCATACGCAGCAGATCCGTTATCTGGATCGCGATGTGCGGCGCTTCGGAAGATCGACGCTGGCCTGGGAGACGATTTTCGACTATCCGCAATTATGGGGAACGCGGCGGATAGGGCCGGATCTTTCGCGCGAAGGCGCCACGCGGTCGGCGGACTGGGAGTATGCGCATCTCTTTGCGCCGCGCGGTGTGGTGGCGGATTCCGTGATGCCGGCGTTTCCGTGGCTGTTCGATGGCGCGCCGGAGAAGCCGAAGCAGGCCGCGCGCGATCTTGTCGGCTATCTTGAAACGCTGGGCCGTGATCGCGAACTGGCAGGACCCGAGGGAGAAGCGCATGCCCGCGCGGCTTGTCAGTGTTCGGATGAAGAGCGGCGGCTGGCGTTCGATACGGGAGCGCTGAACGGCAATCCCGCGATGGCTCGGCGCAGGGGCGATTATCCGCAGCTTGCGGCGGCGCAGGACACGAAACGCGGCCTGGAACTCTATGCGCGAAACTGCGCCAGTTGCCACGGTGCGCACGGCGAAGGCGACGGGCCTGGCGCGAAGGGGCTGCATCCGCATCCGGAAAATTTCACGCAGCACGAATACACGCCCGATGGCGTCAGCGCTGCGTTGTGGAATGGCGTGGACGGAACATCAATGCCCGCGTGGCGGGATCTGCCACCGCAGGATCTGGCGGAGCTTGCAGCAGTCGTCATGAACTTCCATAGCGCGGCCGGGACTCCGGCGGACACGAAATCAGAACTCGGTGCGAAGGTTTATGCGGACCATTGCGCGCAGTGTCACGGCGAATTAGGCGACGGCACTGGACCCGCGTCGGATCGCTTCCCGATCGCAGCTTCAAATTTCCGTACGGCGCGGCCCAGTCTCGATGTCGCGCTGCAGGCGTTGCGCAATGGAGTGGATGAAACGCCGATGGCGCCGTGGTCGAGCCAGTTGTCTGAGGCAGAGATCACCGCGGTCGCAGAGTATGTGCGAGGTTTTTTCGACCGGGGAGGTGCGCGACCGTGAACATGTCCGGCAGCTCAACCCTCGGCGGGATGGATTTCATCGTGCTCGCGGTGCTGATCTTCGTCGTTGTATTTTTCGCCGCGTGGCTGAGCTCTCCTGCGTTGCGAAAGTGGATTGAGCGTCCGAAATATCGCTTCCTTGCCGATGTGGAAGACTACGAGCGCACGCGGAAGGCCGCCAAATGAGCATTGGATTCGGAGCCATCACAGGCGTATGCGCGGCCATCGGCGCTATTACCGTTATCGCGACCATTGCGTCTGGTCATGGAAATCGTACTTTGAACAATGCCGGCGACGAGCAATATGGCAGGCAGTTAGTCGCGAAGACGTCGGAATTCATCGGACCCGCCGTGGCCGATCCAGCGATGCGATATACGGGCAGTAATCTCGCGTGCGGGTCCTGTCATCTGGAAGCTGGAGCGGAACCGGGGCAACTGAGCCTGACAGCAGCGATGAGCCACTATCCACGTTTTTCGCCTCGTAACGGAGCCAGAGAAACAATCGAGGAACGCATTGAGGGCTGTATGGTTCGCAGCATGAACGGCCGCAGATTGCCGGAATCTGGACGCGAGATGCGGGCGATGGTTGCGTGGCTGCAATTTCTGGCCGATATGGATGCAGCATCCGGCGCCAGCCTGAAGAAGCCGGACGAACCAAGTGCATTCAAGACGCCCAAACGCGCGGCCGACCTGAAAGCGGGGGAAGAAGTTTTCGGCAAGCGCTGCGCGATGTGCCACGGCAAGGAGGGCGCAGGACTGCAGGCCGCAAAGAACATCGAGAGCGGCTATGTCTTCCCACCGCTTTGGGGACCCGACAGTTTCAACGACGGAGCGGGCTTGCACCGGCTGCTGACAGCCGCGCGGTTTGTGAAAGCGAAGATGCCGCTGGGGAAAGCTGACCTGACTGACGACGAAGCCTTCGACGTCACAGCGTTTCTGAATTCAAAGCCCAGGCCGCAGATGTCGAATCTCGATCGTGATTATCCGGACCGGTCGAAGAAGCCGGTGGACACGCCGTATCCGCCTTACGCGGACAGTTTTCCGATCACGCAGCACCAGCTTGGTCCGTTCCAGCCAATCGACGCATATTATTCATCGAAGCCAAAAGCCCCGAAGTAACGAGCGCGGAACGGTTCGCCGATTTGCCCCACGCGAGCCAGACGACGAACGTTGCCAGACCGAGGCGGGCCCCGATGGCGGAGCCAACGCGAAGGAGGAAGGCTGAGGACACATAGCGACTCCCGTACAGCCGAGGCGACCGGATACTTCAGTTGCGCGAACGGCCAATAGAACAGACTGAAGATCGGGAGCTTCCTCCGTTCGAAGCCGATGAAGTCGGTTGTGCCGTGGGCGGTGCGCCGGAGGTCTGGGCCGAAGATCGCCGCGTTGACAGCAAGCCCGGTGAGGCACACGAGTGCAACGCGGGCTTTGCTCCATCGGACATACTTCGAGTCTGGATTTGGGACAGGGTGCCGTCAAGGCTGATTCTGGGATAGGAGGCAGCAGAACACATCAGGCATGTAAGGGATGTACTCAAGGGAGAGGAGAGGTTCTTGATGCGCTGGCGGCGCAGAGAAACGCGGCGGGGCTTTACTCGAACGGAATATATCCACCTCGGGAAAGCTGCCGGGTGTTAACCCTGCGGTCTCGGCCGCAGGGTCTATGACGCCGCGCTCGAGCAGGACAGCAGGATTGCCGCTCTTGAGCTGGCCCGCGCGTCGAAGACGTAGAGGCGGACGGATATAACAGGCGACTGGGCGTTGAGTGCGAGCGCCGTGAGGAAGATGGCCGCGCGGGCGGAGCGTCTGGTGAGCATAGACTTTCTCTCTTCCTCTCTTCGAGATACGTGCGGTAGAAGTTTATTTGACGAAATCCACGGAATGATTGTTGACTGAGTCAACTATTGGGCGTAAACTTTTCCTGTGGCGAACCGGGAAGGCCAGATCGCGCAGATCCGCAGTTTCAATCGGTTCTACACGAAACAGCTCGGGTTACTGCGTGAGCAGTTCCTGGAAACACGCTTCACGCTGACGCAGGCGCGAGTTTTGTATGAACTTGGCCGGAATTCTCCGCTGTCTTCCACGGCACTGATTGAAGCGCTTGGACTCGACAAAGGCTATCTGAGTCGCTTGTTGAAAGTCTTCGAGAAGCAGGAGCTGGTGAAACGCGCGGGTTCCAGCGAGGACCGGCGGGTCAGCCGTGTCTCGCTCACCGCGAAGGGCCGCAGGGTATTTGAGCAACTGGACCGAAGGTCGCGGGACGAGATCGACCGAATGCTGGCAGCGATGAGGCCTACACAGCGGAAAGGGCTGTCTGCGGGCATGAAAGCCATTCGCGAGTCGATGGGATATCCCGATGAGGCGCCGCAGGAAGTGATTCTGCGGTTGCAACTGCCGGGCGACATCGGCTGGGTAGTGGAGCGGCACGGTGAGTTGTACGCAAAGGAATTCGCGTGGGATTCGGCGTTTGAGGGTCTGGTTGCCGAGATCGCCGGCACATTCCTGAAGAATTTCGATGCGCAGCGCGAGCGCTGCTGGATTGCGGAACGCGGCGGCGAACGGCTCGGTTGCGTGTTTCTCGTGAGGAAATCCGCCCGGATCGCGAAGCTTCGGCTCCTGCTGGTTGAACCTGCGGCGCGTGGACTGGGAATTGGGGCGCGGCTGGTAAACGAGTGCGTCGACTTCGCACGCCAGTGCGGCTACAGGAAGCTGACGCTCTGGACCAACGACATTCTGGTATCGGCACGCAGAATTTATGAGAGCGCGGGCTTTTGCCTCACCAAAGAAGAGAAGCACCACACCTTCGGCCATGATTTAGTGGGGCAGTTTTGGGAGCTGAAACTCTAATCCGCATTTCCCGCCTATTATGGGAAAGTATGCGGCTGGGTTTAGCTGTTGTCGCGTTCGCAGCGCTCGCGAGTCTCGGCGCGGCGCAGAATTCCCAGACTTATCTGGAGATTCGGCTGCCAAGCGGCGTGCAATCCGAGAGCGTTCTCATCCGCTATGTCGTGTCGGGCGATGACTTCGGGGGCTGGGTGAAGCCTCAGCCCGGCCTGCCAGCCTATCGCATCAGCGCGATTCGCAATGACGCGCTGGCGAGCGGTATCAAAGCCATTGTTTACGCGCCTGGCTGCGGGATAGAGACGCTCGACGTTGCATTTCCCGATGCGGGCAACAGAGAATACCTGTTCGTTTGCCATCCCACAGGCAGTGTACGAGTCAGCGGAAAAATCGCGCAAGTCGAACTGCTGTCCAAACGCGACGTCGTGTTGCAGGCGAAATACCTGGCGCATTGGGCATCGGCGGTTTTGGGGATAGGGGGAAAAGTGCCGCTGACGATTCCGCTTGGCGAGCCCAGCGCGCTTACATCCGAAGGCCGCTTCGAATTATCGGTGCCTGACTTCGCCAGCGATCCCGGCGCACGCTCCAGACTGAGCGAAATTCAGATCTGGGCCATCGATAAGAGCGACGGTCCGAATGTGGCTCAGTTGTTCCCGCAGGCCAGACCAGACGCCAAGACGCGCGCCAGCGGACTGCGCATTCAACGCGCGTATCCGGCCGAAATTGCTTTTACGCCGTGCACGGTAAATCCGCCGGATCGGGTGCTGCATAATCGGGAAGGCTTTGCGATCCGGCCCGAGCCGCGCGGCCCGTGCGAACGCTGACGGCAGTCAGAACTTCGGCGCGTAATAGCCCTTGCGCGCGCGCACGATCAAATCCTTGCGGCCTTTGGTGCGGACTGTCACGGGATGATACAGGCCGTCCGCCTTCAGCGGTTCCGGCCTGTAAAAGATGTTGTACTGGTGGCGCAGTTCGTTCGCGATGTTTTCGAACGACTGGTCCAGATCTTCAATCTTGAACGGAAAAAACGACTGGCCGCCGGTTTCATCGGTGAGGTAGCGGAGAACCTTGTCGCCATCCTTATCCTCGCGGGTGATGTTCGTGGAGATCGCGTAGATGACCGTGTCGGCCTTCTGCGCCATTTCGAGAGCCTGATCACGCGACATACGGCTCTCCGTGTCCTCGCCATCGCTGATGATGATCATGGCGCGGCGAAATTTATCGCGCGGCTGATCCATCATCAGCTTCTCTTTGGACGCAAAATAAATGGCGTCATAGAGCGCCGTGCCACCGCCCGGACGCATGCTTTTCACGCCCTGTTCCAGTTTGTTGAGATCGCCGGTGAGATCGCTGACCATCTCGGCCGCGCTGTCGAAGCTGACGAGCATGAGCCTGTCCTGTTGTGGACGAACCACGCTCTGGATGAAACGAATCGCCGCCTGCTGTTCGAAACGAAACTGCTCCCGAATGCTGTTGCTGGTGTCTACGAGCACGGCCAGGCGCAGCGGGAGATCGGATTCGGCGGTGAACTGCTGGATGACTTGCGGCTTCTTGTTTTCGATGACGTCGAAATCGGATTTCGAGAGGTCAGTGACGAAACGGCCCTTTTTGTCCGTGACAGTGAAGAGGATGTTGACGCGTGTTACGTCGAGGGTAATGCGCGTCGGGTTGTCCGACTCGCTGTCTGGCGCGGATGCTTTGGGAACAGCGGGTGGATTGTTCTGCGCCAGAAGCACAGGGGCCAGACAGACGGGCGCGAGGCACAACAGTGCCAACAGGGCGCCGACGCAAAACAATTTCATATGGAATCATTCTATCTGTTGGAGCTTTCCCCGCGCTTACGCTTGGGGTTATAGGCGTGACCACGCATGCCGTAGAGCTGAGCACGCGCGACAGTGGAGTGAGTACGACTGGGGGTGAACACGACCGGGGCGTGAGCCACGATCTGGGGTGAGCATGACGGCGGGCGTAAACACGACCGACAGTGTGGCAACAGGCTGTTTGCGTCTGCCCGCGCAGCATCGTGGCGGCGCTGCGCGGGTACACGCGGGATTAGGGTGGGCTTAGTGAAGGCCGTTGTACAGAAAGATGGCGACGAGCGCCAGTCCATAGACTCCGGTAACGATCGTCAGACCGATCCCGATGCGGTCAACCTGGCTAAGGGAGCGCGTGACAGAGCGTTGATTCGCAATCACTTCGCCCGCGCGATCGTCAAGATGAAGGAAATCATCCTCTTTGTGGGCGACGATCCAACGGTATACGGCGATGATCGCAACGACGCTGGTCATGGCAATTAAAACAATAATTGAAGCTGGCATGGGCAGAACCTCCACTCCTCCTGAACGCAAATGGAGGGCCATGGATACGTGCATGTCAAAGCAACCTATACGATTGACTTTGAATGCCTGAGACTGTAATATCAGCCACGCAGGTGAAGTGTGTTTGGCGGTCGGAAGCGCCCCGAGGCGTCCCACCGGGAGAAAATCTGTCGGATGCAAATCAGGTCTCGATCCCCGTGGATCGCAGTAATGTGGATCAGGGTAATGACGAACAGCGCGGTGACGGTCGGACTGGCAGTCGTGGCTGTGACCACCGCCGCTCTGCCCGCGTCGGCGCAAACGAATACGTATAAAGCTCCTCGCACGGCTGACGGCAAGCCTGACCTAAACGGTATCTGGCAAACGCTGAACACTGCCGACTGGGACCTGCAGGCCCACGCCGCCGCCGCCGGACCGGTGCCGTCACTGGCTGCCGATTTCGCGATCCCGCCCGGACCGGGTGTGGTGGATGGCAACGAGATTCCTTATTTGCCAGCCATGCTCGAAAAGAAAAAGCAGAATCTCGCTAACCGGTTCAGTGCCGATCCGGAGGTGAAATGCTATCTGCCGGGGGTACCGCGTGCCACGTACATGCCTTACCCGTTCCAGATCGTGCAGGGGCAAAAGAATATTCTGATCTCGTACGAGTATGCCGGCGCGGTGCGGACGATCGACATGGGCAAGCCCGGTGCGGCGCCTATCGACAGCTGGATGGGCTGGTCGGCCGGCCATTGGGAAGGCGACACGCTGGTGGTGGACGTCACCGGCCTGAACGACAAGACGTGGTTCGACCGGGCTGGCAACTTTCACAGTGATGCGCTGCACGTAGTGGAGCGTTATACACCCCGAAGTCCGGATATCCTTATGTATGAGGCCACGATTGAAGATCCGAAGGTGTTCTCGAAAGCCTGGAAGATCAGCATGCCGCTTTACCGGCACGTGGAAAAGAACGCTCAACTGCTCGAATTCAAGTGCGTTGAGTTTGCGGAAGAATTGTTGTACGGACCCCTGCGGAAGCAGCCCAGGGCAGTAACGAGCAAGTAAGTCGAGTCAGTATGAAGGAGCTTTTCATGAGCAAGCGCATCTTCGAAGTCTCATTCGCCGCAGCCGTTGTGGCGGCATTGGTTTCTGTCGCTCCGGCGCAGACGCAGGCGACCGCCATGTTCGCGAAGGAAGCCGCGAGCAAGACATGGACCCCACCGCGCACACCGGAAGGCGTGCCCGATATTCAGGGCGTGTTCACCAACTCCAGCGTGGCGCCGCTCGAACGGCCGAAGGATCTCGGCGCGAAGGAATTCTTCACGCCGGAAGAAGCCGCTGCTTATGCGAAAAAGGCGCTGGCCCAGACGGCACCGACAGGCCCGGGCACTTACGCCGACGTGCACTACGACATGTCGCAATTCGGTCTGGAGAAGAGCCAGTCGAAAGTCGCCTCGACGATCCGCACTTCGATGATCACCGGCCCTGAAGGCCGCGTGCCGGCTTTGTTGCCGGAAGCGGTGAAGCGACAGGCGGAACGCGCCGCGCTCAATAAAGGTCACGAATTCGACGGGCCGGAAAATCGCGGTCTCGCCGAACGCTGCATCATCTGGGGCAATGAAGGTCCCCCGATGCTGCCTGTGGGTTACAACAGCAATCTGCAGATCGTGCAGGGCGAAGGCTTTGTGGCGATCATGCAGGAGATGATTCACGACGTTCGCATCATCCCGACCGATGGCCGGCCGCACCTGCCTTCGGACGTGAAACAGCTGATGGGTGATGCGCGCGGTCACTGGGAAGGCAACACGCTGGTGGTCGATACGACGAACTTCACGAGCCGGACGGCGTTCCGTGGTTCCGGCGAAAACCTGCACGTAGTCGAGCGTTTCACGCGCACCGATCCGGACACGGTTCTCTATCAGTTCACCGTGGACGATCCGACGACGTGGGCGCATTCGTGGTCGGCTGAAGTGCCGATGACGAAGATCGACGGACCGATCTTTGAATACGCTTGCCACGAAGGGAATTACGGCATGCGCAATAACCTGAGCGGCGCGCGCGCGGAAGAAAAGCAGAAGGCCGAACAAACGGCCGCGAAGTAGACAGGAAACGGGCTAAATGAAACGAACACTGTACCTCGTATGCGCAGCGGCTACTTTGCTGCTGGCTGTCGCACCTGTATGGGCGCATCATTCTTTCGCGGCGGAATTCGATCCGAACAAGCCGATCAAACTGAAAGGCACTGTGACGGAGATGGAGTGGATCAATCCGCATTCGTGGATCCACATCGACGTCAAGACGCCGGACGGCAAGGTGACGAACTGGATGGTGGAAGGCGGCAGCCCGAACGCGCTGCTGCGGCGCGGTTTCACGAAGGCGTCGCTGCCGGCGGGCACCGAGATCGTGATCGAAGGCTATCAGGCGAAGGATGGTTCGAATCGCGCTAACGGCCGTGACATCACGTTCGCCGATGGCAAGCGTTTGTTCCTGGGATCCTCCGGCACCGGTGCGCCGGACGACAACAAAGGCGAGAAGTAAAACATTCGAATGATCGCGCGACTGTCTGCAATTTCGCTGGGCGCAGTGCTATGCGCCGCACCCGCTTTTTCGGCGACTTGTGAGAGCCTCAGCTCTTTGTCCCTGCCCGATACGTCGATCACGATGGCGCAGCCTGTCGGAGCCGGAGCGTTCACGGCGCCCGCAGCTGGACGCGGCGGGCGTGGTCCGGAAGCGAATCCGTACAAGGATCTGCCGGCGTTTTGCCGAGTCGCGGCCACAATCAAACCGACCAGCGATTCCGATATCAAGATGGAGATCTGGCTGCCTGCTTCGGCCTGGAACGGCAAGCTGGAAGCGAACGGGAATGGCGGCTGGTCGGGCTCGATCGCGCCCACAACTTTGGCAGCGGGAGTGGCTCGCGGGTACGCCGCGGCGATGACCGATCTGGGACATGAAGGCGGCAGCGCCAGTTTTGCAATGGGCCATCCGGAGAAGCTGATCGATTGGGGCTATCGCGCCGATCACGAGATGACGGTGAAGTCCAAAGCCATCATCGCCGCGTTTTATGGCGAAGCGCCGAAGTTGTCCTACTGGAACGGCTGCTCCGCTGGCGGCAGGCAGGCGATGAAAGAAGCGCAGAAGTATCCGGAGGATTTCAACGGGATCGTGGCAGGATCGCCGGGCGTGAACTGGATCGGGCGCTCCGAACAGGCGGCGTGGATCGGGCAGGCCAGCCACAAAGATGAAGGTACCGCGATTCCGCCGTCGAAGTTTCAGATAATCCACGCAGCAGCGCTCGAAGCGTGCGACGCGGCCGACGGCGTGAAAGACGGCATCATCGAAGACCCGACGCGGTGCAAGTTCGATCCGAAGGTTCTTGAATGCAAAGAAGGCGACGGGCCGAGCTGCCTGACCTCGTCACAGGTTGAGACTGCGCGCAAGATTTATTCGGACGTGATCAACCCGCGCACGAAGCAGGAGCTTTTCCCCGGGCATGAACCGGGCAGCGAACTGGGCTGGGGTACCATGGCCGGTCCGCAGGCGATGGGCCTCGGGCTGGAACTGTTCAAGTACATCGTGTTCAAGAATCCGGACTGGGACTATCGGACGTTCAATTTCGACAGCGACGCGGCGCTGACCGCCCAGGCAGACGGCGGTGTGATGAATGCGCTCGATCCGAATCTGAAAGCGTTCCTCGGACGCGGCGGCAAGCTGATTCAGTATCACGGCTGGGCCGATCCGCAGATCTCGCCGCGCAGCAGCGTTGAATACTACCAGTCCGTGCTGAAAACGCTGGGCGGGGCGAGTAAGGTGGACGATTCGTATCGCCTGTTCATGATTCCCGGCATGGCGCATTGCGGCGGCGGTGAAGGCACCAGCAACTTCGACATTCTGACGGCACTCGAACAGTGGGTGGAAACGAAGAAGGCACCCGATCAGATTGCGGCGTCCCGTGTGCGCGATGGCAAGGTCGACCGCACTCGGCCGTTGTGCCCGTATCCGCAGGTTGCTAAGTACAAGGGCAGCGGAAGTATCGACGAAGCCGCGAATTTCAGCTGTCAGAAGCCGTGAGAGCCGTAGCCGCAGTCGGGTTGATTCTGCTGTGCGCTTCGGCGCATGCGGATGTGATCGATTCCTCTGCGAGCGGGTTCACCGATAAAGTCACGCTGAATATTCAGGCCCTGCCTGAGGACGTTTATCGGAAGCTGGTCCGCAACATAGGGGACTGGTGGGATCCGAGCCACACGTTCTCAGGCAACGCTCACAACCTGTCCATTGAAGAGAAGCCCGGTGGTTGTTTCTGCGAGAAACTGCCTTCTGACGGCGGCGTACGACACATGGAAGTGCTTTACTTTTCACCCGGCAAGCAACTCGTGCTGGGCGGTGCGCTGGGACCGCTTCAGACTCTGGCTGCAACCGGCGCAATGACGATCAAGTTCGCGCCTGGTGAGGGCGGCACGAAACTGGAGGTCGTTTACACCGTGGTGGGCTATCTGCCGGCTGGAATGAACACCTGGGCCGCGCCCGTTGATGGCGTGCTTCAGGTGCAGTTTGGCAGGCTGAAGAATTTCGTCGAGCACGGCGATCCCGCGCCTAAGAAGTAACACCTACGCAAACCGGCGCACCGGATCTGTACCATCCCAGCCGATCGTCGCACGATAGAAACTGCTGAACACGGGGTCGAAAGCCGCACCCAGTTCGATCAGTTCGACCATGCCCGGCAGGTCGCGGGTCGTATCGAGGTAGCCCACCCGGCCGCCGGTGGGTACGCGAGCCAGAAACGCCATTTCGTAACCGGACGCCTCGTATTCCCGCACGCTGCGTTCGAAGTCCCTGGTCGCGATGCCCCAGTGATGGAAGCCGTAGCCGCGCTTCTCGATGGTCTCGCGGTAGACCGAGGGGACTTTGTCGTGCTCCTGAATCAACTCCACCATCATGTGGCCGGCGAAGCTCATCGCAAGCGAGACCGAGGCTGTGGTTGGTTTGCCGCGATAGTGTGCATCCACGCCGCTAAAGCTGTCGAGCAGAAACCACGGGCCGACGTTCAGCTTCTTTACCCATGTGTCCATCGCCTGCTGGATGTCCTCCACGACGTATGCCATCTGGATGACACCATCGTCAGGCTGCCCGAAGTTCACAAGTCCCATACCCACATTAAATACCCTTGCATTGCGCATAGGCGGATAGTAGAGTCGCAAACGCGTATAGTAGATCGTCGATGGCCTTACCCAAACTGACCAAACTGGAACTGCAGATTATGGAAGCGCTCTGGAGCCGCGGTGCCTGCTCGATCCGCGAGATTCAGGAAGTGTTCCCGTTAAAAGGACGGCCTGCTTACACAACAATCCAGACAACCGTTTACCGGCTGGAGGACAAGAAGGCACTGCGGCGTTCGAAGAAGATCAGCAACGCCCACATCTTCGAGGCCGTCATATCTCGCAGCGCCGCCCAGAAACGCTTGATCGACGAACTGCTGGGGCTCTTTGGCGGACGCATTCAGCCGGTCATGTCGCACCTGATTGAATCCGGCAAAATGACGCTGGAAGATGTACGCGAGGCCGAAAAAACCATTCGCAAAATGGCGGGAAAGGATGAACAACAATGATCTCTCTGGTGGCCAATCATCTTTGGCAATCGACGATCTTTGCGCTGGCGGCCGCTTTGCTGTCGCTCGCGCTGAAACAGAATCAGGCGCGGACACTGCACGCAATCTGGCTGGCCGCATCGGTCAAATTCCTCATCCCTTTCGCGCTGCTGATCGCCGCGGGCAATCACCTGCAGTGGCACAAGGTGCCGGCAGCCCCGGCACGGTTTTCCGTCGCGATCGAACAAATCAGCCAACCGTTCCCCTCGCTGCCACGCGGGCCTCTTGCCGCTCAATCGCCGCGGCATCGCGGGCGGATCGTTCCAGTGATCACCGCGATCTGGCTCGGTGGATCTTTTTCCCTGATCGTCTTCTGGTTCGCGCGGTGGTTCCGCGTGAGACAGGCGGTTCGGGCAGCCTCCCGTTTTCACGGGTTGCCGATAGCCGCCGTATTATCGAGCGTCTGTCTGGAGCCTGTCGTTAGTATGTGAAATGTCCGGTCGAATGAATATGTGATCTGTCCGCTTAACGAGAGCGGCGACGATTCTGGAGTTTGACAAACCCGGGGTCGATAAGCGCCGCCGCAATGGAGCGGACGATGAAATTACAGGATGTGATTCTGAAGGCGATGGCGAAGAAGATCAGCTGGATGGAGGCAGCTGAGATTGTAGGGGTGACGGATCGGACGATGCGGCGGATCCGGGAACGGTATCAGGAATTCGGCTACACAGGACTGTTTGATCAGAGGCGCGGGAAGAGAAGCATTCACCGGATTCCGATGCAGACGGCAGAGGAGGTTCTGCGCCTGTATGGGGAGGTATATTTCGATCTCAATATACGGCACTTCCATGAAAAGCTGCGGGATGAACATGAGATCGATCTGAGCTACACGTGGGTGCAGCAGGCATTGCAGGGAGCCGGGCTGGTGGCGAAACGGCACCGGCGGGGGCCGCACCGGCGGAGACGCCCGCGGCGGCCGTTGCCCGGTATGCTGCTGCACATCGACGGCAGCAAACATCAGTGGTTGAATGACGATCGCTGGCACGACCTGATCGTGATCCTGGACGACGCCACCACCGAAATTTACTACGCCCAGCTGGTGGAGGAGGAATCGACGAGAACAGTGATGGCGGGCCTGCGCGAAGTGATCGAAGACAAGGGTCTGTTTTGCGCTTTGTACAGCGACCGGGGCAGCCATTTCTTCGTCACGATGAAAGAGGGCGAGAAGGTGGATAAGCACCGTCCGACACAGGTGGGGCGCGCAATGAAGGAACTGGGAGTGCAGATGATCGCGGCGTACTCTCCGCAGGCACGCGGCCGCTCAGAGCGCAGTTTCGGAACCTGGCAAGGGCGCTTGCCGCAGGAGCTGCGGCTGGCGGGGATCACAACAGTGGGCGGTGCCAATGCCTTTCTGCGAGAACGGTATATCGGGGAGTTCAACGCCAAATTCAGGGTGGCGGCGGAGGAGAAAGGGACGGCATTCCGGCGTACCGGCCGGAGCGATCTGAACTGGATCTTCACGGTGCAGACCGAGCGGGTAGTCGCCAAAGACAACACGGTGGCGATCGGGAGCCGGCTGTGGCAAATCGACAAAACGCGGTTCCGCAATACCTTGGCGGGCAGCACGGTGACGATCCATGAGCATCTGGACGAAACGGTCTCGATTCGATACGGCCCCCACGTCGTCGGGCGCTTCGACAGTCAGGGAACGAAACTGATCGGCGCTACCCCTGAAAAGCGCCGTGGAAAAGGCGGGAGCATGGAAACCGGCGAAAACCAAACCCGGGTTTCCTCCGCTTCCCACACTCCCTTGGAAATCCCGCAAAGACCGCGGGATTCCCACTTTCCCACCGCGCCGACTACGGCTTCTGCTGCGGCCAAAACCAAAGCAGATGCCAAACCCAAAACCAAGGC
>ODAK010001333.1_pt1 | contig 27200 bp, 19 predicted proteins | sample 1539591 | NCBI WGS metagenome assembly ODAK01 (sample SAMEA3539303, study PRJEB22396) | soil metagenome | biome: tundra; feature: field; material: soil | place: USA | collected 2010-05 | depth 0.15 m
TCAGGGATGTTCGAGCGCAACGACGATGTGTTATTCATCTGCTACGACAACGAGGCCTACATGAACACCGGCGTCCAGCGCTCCGGCGCCACGCCGCCAGCAGCGCGTACGGCGACAACCGAGGCCATCGGCTCCGAACCGGGCAACGGCTTCGGACAAGGCAAAGACCTTCCCCGTCTCGCCATGGCCCATGGTATTGCCTATGTCGCGACAGCGACGGTCGCCGACCTCCATGATCTCGAAGCCAAGGTCGAGCGGGCCATGGAGTTCCATGGTGCCCGCTACCTCCACATCCTCGTTCCTTGCCCGCTCGGCTGGGGTTCCGCCCCCCGCGACACCATCCTTATGGCGCGACTCGCCCAACAAACCGGGCTCTTTCCGGTCTTCGAAGCCGAGTACGGCGTGGTGACCGCCGTATCTCCGATTCGCCGCTACACGCCCGTCGAGTCCTACCTGTCGATTCAAGGTCGCTACGCCCACCTCTTCGGTGAAGGTGGCCGACCCGACATCGTGGCCCGCATCCAGGCCATCGCCGATCACAATATCTCCGCCTTTGGCCTTCTCCAAGAGTCGGTGATCGGTATGGGTCCAATGGAGGCGAGCCAATGAAGAAACTTCCGTTTGCGATCACGCTCGAAGTTGGGTCGAGTCACGCCAACCGGACCGGATCGTGGCGGGTCGAGCGGCCCGTCTACGTCGACCGAGTGCCGCCCTGCAACAATGCCTGCCCCGCAGGGGAGAATATCCAACGTTGGCTCTATGACGCCGAGCCTGGCGACTATGAGACAGCCTGGCGCAATTTGGTGGAGGACAACCCGTTGCCCGCCGTCATGGGCCGCATCTGTTACCACCCTTGCGAGACAGCCTGCAATCGGGCTCAGCTCGACGAGGCGGTCGGGATCAACGCCATCGAGCGCTTTTTGGGCGATCTCGCCATCGAGCGAGGCTGGACACTGCCGCCCTCCGGTATCGCGACCGGGAAGCAGGTCCTCGTCATCGGAGGCGGGCCCTCCGGGCTCAGTGCGGCATACCACCTACGCCGCCTAGGCCACGAAGTCCGACTCGTTGACTCCGCGCCAAAGCTTGGCGGCATGATGCGCTATGGCATCCCCGCCTACCGCCTTCCCCGGGCCGTCCTCGACGCGGAGGTCGAGCGCATTATCTCCCTCGGCATCGACGTCGAACTCAACCACACCGTCTTCGACGTCGAGCGCGAGCGACGGGAAGGAGGATTCGACGCCGTCTTCCTGGCCGTCGGCGCCCAGCTCTCTCGACGGGTCGAGATTCCGGCAGGCGACTCCTCGCACATCCTCGACGCCGTATCGCTTCTGCATCGGGTGGCCGAGGACGATCCCCCGCTGCTCGGCCGCCGCGTCGCGATCTACGGCGGCGGGGATACCGCCCTCGACGCGGCGCGCACCGCACGTCGTCTCGGTGCCACCGATGCCGTCGTCATCTATCGCCGCAGTCGTGAGCGCATGCCTGCTCATGCAGATGAGCTCGAGGAAGCCATCATCGAGGGCGTGACGGTACGATGGCTCTCTACGGTGAGCCGCGTCGAAGACAATCGGCTCGTGCTCGAGAAGATGCGGCTCAATGAGGAAGGATTCCCAGAACCGACTGGGGAGTTCGAGGCACTCGACGCAGACGTATTGGTACTCGCCCTCGGCCAGGACACCGACCTCTCACTCCTGGAGGAGGAATCGGACATCGCAATCAAAGACGGCGTGGTCGAGGTCTCGCCGGCAATGATGGCTAGCCCCAATGGTATCTTCGCCGGCGGCGACGCTGTTCCCTCTGAAAGGACTGCGACCGTGGCCATCGGCCACGGCAAGCGAGCAGCCCTCGGGATTGACGCCTACCTTGCCAGCCACGATCTCGTCGACCCGGCCCGAGGCGAACTCGCGACGTTTGCCCACCTCAATACGTGGTATTACGCGGATGCTCCACGAACGCACCGCCCCGAACTCGAGGCGGCCCGGCGCCAGGGAACCTTCGACGAGATCGTAGGAGGCCTTACCGAAGCGAATGCCCTCTTCGAGGCTCGGCGTTGCTTGTCATGCGGCAATTGCTTCGAGTGCGACAACTGCTTCGGCGTATGCCCGGACAATGCGGTGATCAAGTTCGGTGAGTCACCGAAATATGAGTTCAATTACGATTTCTGTAAAGGCTGTGGCATCTGTGCTCAAGAGTGTCCCTGTGGTGCGATCGATATGATCCCTGAGCAGACCTGACTCATGAATACGTTCGCTCGAGAGTGGGGTCGCGGGAATACTCGCCCCTTGCTCGCCACCTCTTTCTCCTCCAATCCAACGCTTCGCGTGTTCCCTTCATGACTCCCGAGAAGGAAGAGGGCCCCCTTACTCTCACCCGACAAGACGCGCGTGTGCCGAGCCTCGAAGACCTTCCACCGGTCGCAGGCCGCCATGTTCTCGTCCGGGCCGATCTCAATGCCCCGTTGCGCTCGAAGCCAGACGGTGGCTACGAGGTCGCCGACGACTTTCGTCTTCGATCGTCGGTCCCAACCCTGCAATGGTTGTGCTCCAACGGAGCATTGGTGACCGTATGTAGCCACCTGGGGCGCCCGAAAGGCAGGGTGGACCCTCGTTACGCCATGGCACCGGTTCGCGAGGCACTCACGGCAATGGTGCCAGACATCACCGTTATGGAGAACTTGCGCTTTGATCCTGGCGAGGAAACGAACGATCCGGCGTTCGTGCGCCGCCTGATTGACGGGTTCGATTACTACGTCAATGACGCGTTTGGCGCCTGCCACCGGAATCACGCGTCGATCGTGGGACCGCCGGCTCACATGCCGAGCGCCGCCGGACGGCTACTGCATCGCGAGGTGGAGGTGCTGTACGGCATCTTGATCGATCCCGCTAGACCCTTTGTTGCCGTGGTGGGTGGCGCCAAGGTTGCCGACAAACTCGGGGTACTGCGCTCGCTTAGCCAACGGGTTGACCACCTCTTGCTCGGCGGTGCCATGTGCTTCACTTTTCTCGCGGCGCTCGGACATGAAGTCGGCGCGTCACGCGTCGAATCCGAGCTTTTCGAGGAGGCTCGATCTCTCCTTCGTCTGCACCCCCCACCCGAACTCCCGAGCGACCTCATAGCCCTCTCTCCGGAGGGGGTGCTGGGGACCGGCCCCAACCCGACCGGCGCTGTACGCCGGTTCGAGCTCGATCTCCTTCCGGGTTGGCAGGGTGTCGACATCGGTCCGGCCACCTGTGCAAGCTTCGCCGAGGTGATCGCAAGCGCCCGTACGGTCCTGTGGAATGGGCCCATGGGCGTGTTTGAGGACGCTCGGTTTGCAATGGGGACCCGAGCTATCGCCGAAGCTGTGGCTTCGTGCCCAGGGTTCAGCGTCGTTGGCGGGGGCGAAACCACTGCGGCACTCCACGAGTTCGGTCTCGAAGTCCATATCGATCACATCTCAACCGGCGGGGGCGCCACCCTCGAGTTGCTCGAGAAGGGGGATCTACCCGGACTCGCCGCGCTGCGGGCGAGCCGTGCCACCCAGGGCAGCTAGGAAACAACTCCGAAGTGTCTGTTCACACGCCGCCTCGAGCGATCGGTGCCATCAGGACTGCCCTGAGCCGCCTCGACGGTCCTCCAGCTCCAGTACTTGGCGAGTCGTCTTGAGCACGCTGTCCGGATTAAGACTCATAGAGTCGATTCCAAGCTCGACGAGGTATTCGGCCATGTCCGGATAGTCTGACGGTGCCTGTCCACAAAAACCTGAGTGGATCCCATTACGGCGACACCCTTCGACGGCCAGCCGGATCATCTCCTTGACCCCGTCGTCGCGCTCGTCATAGTCGAACGCGACGATCTCACTGTCGCGATCGACTCCCAACGTAAGCTGGGTGAGGTCGTTCGAGCCGATCGAGAAGCCGTCGAAATGCTCGGCAAAGCGGTCGATCAAGATGACGTTGTTGGGGATCTCACACATTGCGTAGACTTCTAAGCCGTTCTCCCCACGTTTGAGCCCGAGTTCGGCCATACGTGCGAGCACCTGCTCCGCTTCGGCGACGCGCCGAACGAATGGAAGCATGAGTATGACGTTGGTGAGCCCCATTTCCTCACGCACCCTCTTCATCGCCTTGCACTCGAGTGCGAACCCCTCGGCGTACGAGGGGTGTGCGTAGCGCGACGCACCGCGAAAGCCAAGCATCGGATTGTTCTCTGTCGGTTCGAAGTCCGCTCCGCCGAGGAGACTGGCGTACTCGTTGGTCTTGAAGTCCGACATGCGCACCACGACAGGCTTTGGCCAAAACGCCGCCGCGATCGTTCCGATTCCTTCCGAGAGCCGCTCGACGAAGAATCGCTCACCGTCGGGGTAGTGACGAGTCAATCGTGCGAGGGCTGCGCGATCCTGCAGGTTCTTCACCTTCTCGGGGTGCAAGAGCGCAAGCGGGTGGGCGCGAATCGACTCAGTGATGATGAATTCCATGCGCGCCAGACCGACGCCGTCGTTGGGCAGGAGTGACGTCTTGAACGCGAGATCGGGATTACCAAGGTTGATCATGATCTTGGTCTTTGGCCGACGGAGGTCCCCCACCTCGCTGCGTTCGACATGGAAGCCGACCTCCCCCTCGTAGACGTATCCTGTCGCACCTTCTGCGCACGAGACCGTCACGGACGTACCACTCGGCACCGTAGTCGTAGCGTTCCCCGCTCCGACCACGGCCGGGACGCCCAATTCCCGGGCGATGATCGCAGCGTGACAGGTACGTCCACCGCGATTGGTCACGATCGCAGACGCCGTCTTCATCACGGGTTCCCAGTCCGGACTCGTCGAATCCGCCACGAGAACCTCACCTGGTCGAAACTCTGAGAGACGCGCCACGTTCTCGATGACGTGCGCCGTTCCTGATGCGATCTTCTCTCCGACTGATCTACCCTTGGCGATGGCGTCGCGGCGGCCCCCTCCGAGCACGTAGCTCTCGTAGACCGACGCCTGGCGTTGGGAGGCGACCGTCTCTGGTCGTGCCTGGACGATGTAGAGCTTGCCGTCGACACCGTCCTTCGCCCATTCCATATCCATCGGTCGCCCGTAGTGAGTCTCGATAGCGATTGCGCTATCGGCCAGTTCGAGAACGTCGGCATCACACAAGCAGAATTGCTCGCGGTCTATCTTCGGTGTCGGGACGTTTCGCGTGGTGTACTTGGTCTCACCGTCGACAACGACCAACTTCACCGCCTTGTCGCCTAGCCGTCGGCGCAGCACGACGCGGTGTCCGGCCAGGAGTGTCGGCTTGTGGACGTAGAACTCGTCGGGGTCGACCGCTCCCTGTACGACGTTCTCCCCGAGTCCGTAGGAGCCAGTAACGAACACGACGTCGCGAAATCCCGACTCGGTGTCCAACGAGAAGATCACGCCAGCGGACGAGAGATCCGAACGCACCATCTTCATCACACCGATCGAGAGCCCAACTTGGTAGTGATCGAAGCCCTCGTCAATGCGGTAGTGGATGGACCGGTCCGTGAAGAGGCTGGCGAAGCATCGCCGGCACGAGTCGAGCAAGCTCTCCTCGCCCCGCACGTTCAAGAAGCTGTCCTGTTGGCCGGCAAAACTCGCAGTCGGCAGGTCTTCGGCCGTCGCCGAAGAACGCACCGCAAGGCTTACGTCTTCACCGTACTCGGCCTGGAGGCGCCGATAGCCGGCAAGAATCTCGGTAGCAAGATCGTCGGGTAGCCCCGCGCCGTAGACGATCTCGCGGGCCCGCTTGGCTCGGCGCGCCAGGTCAGCTACATCGCTCGGGACGAGATCATCAAGAGCCTCGTGAAGGGCCTTAACGGCCCCAGTCTGTTCGAGCATGTAGCGATAGGCCGCGGCGGTGACCGCGTAGCCGTTCGGTACGCGTACTCCCTTGCCGGAGAGCTTCTGGTACATCTCGCCCAGTGAGGCATTCTTCCCCCCGACCGAAGGGATATCTTCGATGCCGAACTCCTCGAAGAACTTGACGTAGACGGGCTTGGTCATGATCGTTACTCCTCTAGTGCGATGTCGATGACCCGAGTGTTGGGAAAGCTCGGTGTTTGGTGGATGTGTTCTCGAGTCGGCGGCTCAGCCACTTGCCTGGACAGAGGCATTTCAACCTCTGCGAGGCGCACGGCAAATCGCTCATCTCTTGACCTGACCACGGCCACTGCCAAACGCGAGATCTGCAATGAAGCCATCGTCGGCCCCACCCGAACGGTGTGAAGCCATCTGAGACCAGCCTGTTTGGGGACGGATCCGCATGGCCTCGAGGGTCTCGGTGACCGTGTCGATCTGGCTCGATTTGATGAGTGCGTTATCCACTGCACTACCGCGAATTACCACGGTCCCACTAATGGTCGGACACGGCCGTGCAACCAAGATCTCATGGGCCGAGAGTGCCACTACCTCCAACACATCCGTACCCCCGGTATCTCGACGCTGGAAGGGAGCCCATGCGATCAGTCCAAATCCCATTCTTCTCATCTTCCTTACCAACTGACATTGCCCTACCCTGAGAAACGACAACATTCGACTTCTTCTTGATTTCTTCTACTTTCGCCAGGTGGTCTCTTCAGGGTGGATGGATCACACAAATGGCGATAGGGCCATAGGTCCCACAGAACGGTGATCAAGCTGGACCCTCCCGACACCTCGAGAACTGATCATCGGCCCGCCCCGGAGTCGGAAGACCGCTTGCGCCAGCGCGGGCCAGTTATCGAAGAGTTGCTCGCTGAAGGCCACCCACACTTTGCCATGCAATTCCGCCGAAGAGATAGGGACTTCCGGCTCTGGGGCCGCGCGGCGCGGTGCGCGACCATCGGATCATGTGGATAGATCAACGAGGTTCCGAAGTCTTGACCGTACCCGAGTGCCACCGGCTATTGGCTGTTGCCGCGCACACTGGCGGAATCGGTCGGCTGGCTGTAGCCGGGAAGGGAGCGCCCATCGTGATTCCCGTGAACTTTGCCGTGCACGATCACCAGGTACTTATCCGCATCGGCCATGGGACACTCGCCGACTTGGCGATAGGTCAGCTGGTCGCCTTCGAGACTGACGAGGTGGATCAGGTCTCTCGGCAGGCCTGGAGCGTCCTGGTACGTGGCTTGGCCACCACGACTGAACCGGGCGACATTGACCCGAGCCATCTTCCCCATCCCCTGCTCCTCGCGCCGGGCAGCACCATGCTCGTCATTCGCCCTGACGTGGTCTCCGGACGGCGCTTCGCTCTGGAGGCGAGCACGGACGATTCAGGCACGTCAACCGCGAGCAACGAGCCGCGCGCCTAGGCAATGCCGATGGCAGGTTGATTTGTCCCCTGGTCGTCCCGGCGTATTCCGAGAGACCAAACGTACGTGCCGTACTCCTTGAGAAGTCGCAACCATCTTTCCCGTTCAGGTCGCTCGCGTACTAATCGAACTGCCGCCGGGAAGGTCGACGATGTCCTCGGCAACGACGACGCCCACGACCTCACCATTTGCCTTCACCGCGATATGTCGGACGTGCTCACACGCCATCTGCCGGATTACGTCCAATATGGTGGCAGTCAGCTCTGCGGAGATCAGGTTAGAAGGGGCCACGTCTGCGACCCAGACGGTATTGGGATCCGCCTGTTGCGCCAACGCACAGACGATGTCATGCTCGGTCACGATTCTCGCTGGCCCCTCGGGGCCGAGGACCACGGCCACTCCATCACCTTGTGCGACCATGGCCTGGGCGGCTGTTCGCAGGGTGCTCTCGGGATCGACGAATGGGACTGCACGCATCAGGTGAGCAACCGGACAGAGAAGATCACAGCGATGAGTGGCATTCTCGTCATTCGTCACTGCATCCTCCTGCATCTGAGTTCTTCGATTTGTCTGACCAGGCTCAAGTGACATCGGCCCCAATCCACGCCATGACCGCTCCGAGCTGCTCTTCCGGACACCGCACACGCAGATGGGACCGCAACTGGCGCCACAAGTTGGCCGGGCATTACGCCGGCTCCGCAATACGTTGCAACACCGGAGGGTCATCGAGCGAGTGGGTGTTCTCCAATGCGGCACGGTAGACAACTTCATAGCCAGTCACCATGGCCTGGGCCGAAAAGCGCTGCGCGACACTTGTTCGGCAGTCTTCGGGCCTGAGCTTCGTCGCGGCTGAAACGGCGTCGACCATCTCACGTTGTGTTGAGCACAGGAATCCGGTCACCCCGTCGATCACGATCTCTGGAGCAGCTCCGAGGGGGCGGGTGATGATCGGCGTGCCACAAGCCATCGCCTCGGTCATGACGAGGCCAAAGGGCTCGGGCCAATCGATGGGGAACAGAAGAGCCCGGGCCCGCCCCATGAGATCGACCTTCACCTCGTGCGGTGGCTGGTCGAGCACCACCACATCCTCGCTGAGGCGGGGGGCAACGACCTCGTCGAAATATGCACGCTCGGCCGGCTCGCTCCTCTTGATCACCATCACGAGGGGAAGCTTGGCCTCTCGGGCTACTTCGACGGCAACTTCAGGTCGCTTTTCCGGACTGATCCGACCAACGAAGAGCAAGAAATCCTCTTTGGCCCGGTGAAACGGGTGTGCCGCGAGGTCGATGCCGTTGTACACCACGCCGGCGTAGCGCAGATCCGGGTTGGCCGCCCGCTGAGCCTGGCTGATCGCGACCAGATACAGCCGATCGTGTACCAGACCGTAGAACCGCCGGCCTGATGTAGTCCACGGTCCGTGCAGGGTATGGACAACAGGAATCCGACCATCGAGCATGGCTCCGAGAGCCGGCCCCATTCCCGTATGGTCGTGGAGGATATCGAACTCACCGGCCCGAAGGAATGCTGTGGTCGTATGGAAAAGTTCGTCCGAAACCGAAGCGAGGTCGCCGAGCGTGGGCGGACTCTGCAATGGGGTCACCAACCGAGCGCTGGTCAGCGACCCAACGGCCCCGAACAGAGTCACATCGTGACCAGCGGCTACCAATCCCTCGGTGAGCACCGACACCACTCGCTCGATTCCGCCGTAACCCCTGGGGGGGATTGGAAACCAAGCCGGTGCGACGATGCCGATCCGCAGGCGCGATGCTCTCGGAAGACATGGCAGAGGTAAAGCCGACACCAGATGGTCGCGGACCATGGTCATCGATCTCTCGTTTCTTCTACTTAGCGAAGCTTTCTTACCACGATGGACGTAGTTCGAAGGGGTCGGTAGGGCCGTTGGTCCTTGCGTGCCAGCGGCGGCCTAAGAGACATTTCGGTGAAGCTCATCGAGTCTCAAGCCTTTCCGTTATCGCCCCGAAGGATCTTCCCACCAGGCAGAGAATCCATGGCCGCGACCTCGTTTTCGAGAGGCTTGACCGGAAGGAGCAAGACGGGCAACGCCGAGGCCCCAAGCACCTCTCGGACGACGCGTGCCCGACCATGCGAGCTGTCCTGTGACCAACTCAACACGATCAGGTCGGCGCCGTGCGCTTGGGACATCTCTGCCACGAGCGGTGCCACCGGACCCAGTCGGAGCTCGATCTGGCTGGCTTGGGGGTAGTGGCGGGTGAGGAACTCTCTTCCCAAGATCTCCAGGTCGCGGTGAGGACGGTCCAACATCGCGGGGACGGTGGCGTCAGTGAACGCGTGGAGGATGACCAGTTCGGCATCTTCAGCCAAGAGTGGCTGCAGTTGCTCGAGCACCGATCGAGACGACGTCTCGGTACCTTCGAGGGGCAACAATAGGCAGCGGAAATCGCCGAGTGCCTCCACCTCAGGGGGCACGACCAGCACCGGCTTGTCCAGGTGCTCGATGATGGCCAAAGCAATGCGGCCAACCGGTCGCCGGCCACCGGTCGTGGACCGTGCACCGATAACAGCGGCAACCACGTCGGGGGCGCTAAGCGCAGACAATAGGGCGCGCTTCACTGGACCCTCGAGTACGCGGAAGGGCACGTTGCCCCGGGCGGCCAACAGCTCCAGTGTGTCCAACGATTCCATTGGTCCGGTGCGTATGTGGAGAGCCTCCACGCGGGACCCGGTCAATCGGCCCATTTGGATCGCCCTCTCCAGTACCAGCCTGGCGGCCGGGGTGGTGTCGAGGGCAGCGAGGACGACACTCATCGTTGCCTCCCTCCATGACGCGGCGTAAAGGGGAAGGTGGCGCCTGGCGGCTCGCATTCGGTGGGTACCTGATCGGCGACCCGCACGAAGACTGGGACCGCGCAGCTGATCTCGACCCTTTCGTGGTCAGCGCGGACACCAATCCGATGTCCGCGGAAACAGAACGTGAGGCCGAGAACGGACCATGCCTCGGGGAGGCAGGGGTCGACCGTGAGAACGCCGCCGTGGCCCAATTGCGCACCTTCAGCGCGCAGGCCAAGGAACCCGAATGCCAGCGCTTGCCATACGCCGCCCATGGTGCCCAGGTGCAACCCGCCAGCGGTCGTGCCGGTGAGGTCATCGAGATCGAGCCGCGCCGCCATCCGGAAGAGTTCGAGCGCCCGCTCGGGTTGTCCCGAACGAGCCAGCAGAAGGGCGGAGATGGCCGGGGAGAGCGAGCTGCCATGCGCGGTTCGAGGTTCATAAAAGGCGAGGCACGATCCGAGTGACCCCGCCACCACCTCATCCGGCACGAGGTGATGGAGCATCAGGACATCGGCCTGTTTGATGAGCTGGGAGCCGGCCACCCGCTCGGAGCCAAGGAGCACATCGACCGCCACCGGCGGCGGGGCGATCTGGGACATGAGGAGTGGTTCCAGATCGAAGTAGCCGGCGAACTGCTCGTAGAGTCCACGCTCGGAGTTCCACCCGTCCACCAGCCCATCGGCCAGTGCCAGCCACCGATGTGCTTCATCTGAACGCTCGTCGACCTCTGCCATGAGGGTCGCCCCCTGACGCAGATTCCATCTTGCCATGACATTGGTATAGGCGTTGTCATCGACCACTGTGTGGTACTCGTCGGGGCCCTCCACCCCGCGGAGGTGGCCGTGGCCCTCAGAGTCGGATTCGACGCGGCTGGCCCAGTAACGGGCGGTATCGACGATCAGTCCGCGACCTGCTCCGGTCAAGAAGGCCTCATCCCCTGCCCATTTAGCGTAGTGTATTGCCGCCCAAGCGATGTCGGCCACGATGTGCTCTTCATGGGGGCCGGTTGTGATCTCGATGACCTCACCGCACGTTCCTCGGACTTGGCGGGGGGTGACGTCACTGCCGTCGCCGGCCGACTCCCAGGGGAAGCGGGCACCCTCCAACCCGAGACCCTCGGCCGTCGTGCGCGCGGCCGGAAGGCGACGGATGCGGTACTCGAGAATGGCTCGGGCTGCAGCGGGCTGGATCGCAGCGAGCGCGGGAAGCACGAACACATCCGTGTCCCAGAACACGTGTCCGGCGTAGGCATCGCCAGTCAATCCCCTCGCACCGATAGCGGCCTCTTCGGTCTCGGGTGCCGCGGAGAGTAGGTGGAATACAGCAAACCGTGCCGCCAGTTCGGCCTCGGGATCCCCTTCGATCATAACCTCGGCATGGTTCCACCGACGAGCCCACGCCTCGCGATGCTCGGCCAGGAGTGCGTCAAAACCAGCGGCCTTGACTTCCTCCAGCTGCCGCTCAGCGTCGTCGCAGCTCTGCCCACCGCCACGGGCAGTGGTCCAGGTGGCCAGGCGCTCAATCACGCGATAGCCGACCGCCGTCCCCGCACGGTCCAGGGCGGCCACACAGATCTCGTCACCGGTCCCACCCGTCCGAGCGATGCTCACCTCACCACGGTCTTCCCGCTCGAAGTGCAGTGTGCTCTCCGGTCCTGGCGATCGCAGAGCGTCACCCGGCTCAAGGCTGCCCTCGACGGCCTCGGCCCGCATGGCCATGGCGTGCGGCGACGCAGCCGAGACGAACCGCATGGACCGAAGCCCGGTCCCAACATTTCCCGAACGGTGGAGCGTTCCTGTACGCAGATCGAGCAAACGGTGTGCGGTGGACCGTCGGTGACCCTTTGGAAAGTTGAAGCCGGTCCAGATCGGCCCCGGAAGAAGGCGGCTCTCGCCGTCGTAGACACCGCTCACGAGGAACAGAGCGGAGGTCGCCGGCCCATCCTCTTCTCGGGCTCCCCGGGTTGCCGCGAAGCCGTTTCCGAGCGTGCCAATCGCTTCGGCGACCCGTTCCTTAGCCACCTCAGTTGGCAATGCGATGACCCAGGTCGGGTCGGGGTCGATCCGGGGCGTACGCTGAGTTGCTCGGCGCGTCAGTTGCGCGTCGAGCAACTCCCCGAAGCGGGCGGGGCCACCACTGAGATGTAGGACCGGATCGTGGACACCTGCCGGCTCGACCCCCACCGAAACCACTACGGCTCGGGCCAGGGTGTCCACTAACATCAGCGAGTCGCTGCCCGCTACGCCGCCGACGGGTCCGAACTCATCGCCCCCGATGAACACCAGGGCACCCGTAATCCCCCGTTCGGCCAGCCAACGTGCCGCGAAACCCGCTGAGTTCGACTTGTCGGTAAGCCCAATCTCCACATGTTTGACGTCGCTGGTGACCCTCGGGTCGGCGAGCCCAGCCGTACGAGCGGAATCGGAAGCGAGAGCGACCACCTCAGCCAGATCGGCGATACCGGCGGTTGCCAGCCGAGCCTGAACCGCCTCGACGAGGCGAGCGATGTCCGCCTTCTTGGGATCGGCCCATGCCGCTACGGGGATCAGGTCAATCTTGCGACGGTTCAGCCGGCTCGATACCAACTTCGTCTCGAGACCCAGCATTCTGAGGCGCCCAACTGCCAGCTCGGCGGCGCGATCGAGCGAATGCTCCTCGTCGACGGTTGCAGTACGCCGATGAATGAGCTCCGGCCCCCGCCCGGTGATCTCGAAGACCTCCGAACCCCGGTTGCAGCACAGAAAGAGCCGCCCACCGCCCTGTGGCCTAGCCTTGAGCTGGTCGTCGATGTTCTCGACGTGGGTACCGCTCACGATGAACACGTGCACCCCGGCGGCGCAGCACGCCTCGACACGCTCGCGTACGGGAGCGGCGTCCGCCCGGCGATCAGGCACCGCCGTGCCATCCCAGTCGAAGATCAACGCCTCGAAAGTCTCGTTCACGGCCTCTGCGATACGGGGTCTCCGCGAGGTCACTCACCCATCGTGTCTGACCTCGTTTCAAGGCGGTAGAGCCAAATGGCCCTGGCGACACGGAGCCGAGTGTTACGGCCGGCTACCCGTGCGACATGTGGCTGCGCCATCTTGTACCTGATGAGAGAGCGGAAGCCCTCGATTCTCACTCGGCCGTCATTGCTATACGATCCGGTCAGTGGCGACTCCTTGGACCTACGCTGGGAGGGTCGCCTCCCTGGGTGCTGCCGAGGGGATCGTCACCCTTGTCGACGAGTCGACCTTCGCCATATCCAATCGAGCCGGCGACATCGTTCCTGGCTCCGCCCAGGGACTTTTCATCGGTGACAAGCGCGTGATCTCGAGGTTCGAGCTGATGGTCGGTGGCGCCACGCTCGAACCCCTTGCGGCAATCAACTCGGATCCGTATTCCGCCACTTTCGTCGCCCGGAGCGCTCCCTCTCCTGGTCGCGCCGACTCGACACTGATGATTTTTCGGACCCGCTATGTCGGTCAAGGAATGCGCGAAGACATCGTCATCCACAACTTCGGTGACGAGACCACGATATGTGTCCTCGAGGGCTTCATCGATGCTGACTTCGCCGACCTGTTCGCAGTAAAGGAGGGCCGAGCCGGGTCGCCTGAAGGAGAGTTCACCCGTTCGGTCACAGGCAATGCGCTTGACATCTCCTATCGACGTGGACCCATTAACCGTGGGGTGCGACTGCAGTTCGGCGAACATCAAGAAGAGCTACCCGCACCGATCGGGAAAGATCAAGCCAAACTCGGTGGTCGGGGTTCGACCGCGTTCAAGTTGACCGAAAACCACGTGCGGGTGGAGGTAGTTGTCCCGGCCAAGGGATCTTGGTCGGGTTGTGTGGAGGTCATTCCGATCATCGAGTCGTCTTTAGTGCTGCCGCGCTTTCGCTGCGGTCAGCCCGTCGAGCAGGCCGAACCGACCGAGCGGCTGGCCCGCTGGCGCCAAATGGTTCCCCACATCGTGACCGAACACGATGGGTTGCGCACGGTTATGGCGCAGAGTGCTGAGGACCTGGGTTCGCTGCGGATATTCGACCCCGACTTCCCCGAACGGGTTGTGGTGGCCGCGGGCGCTCCGTGGTTCATGACCGTATTCGGGCGTGACTCACTTCTGACCGCGTGGTCGGCGCTCATCGTTGATCCGGAACTCGCCCTTGGTGTCCTCCAAACCTTGGCTCGCTTCCAAGGAGAAGATATCGACGTGGCCCACGAAGAAGAACCGGGCCGCATTCTGCACGAAATGCGATTTGGCGACGCACCATCACTTTCTCTCGGTGGCGGCAGCATCTACTACGGAACCGCTGATGCCACGCCTCTGTTCGTGATGCTCCTGGGCGAGCTACGCCGATGGGGGTTGGGTCGAGAACAAGTGGACGAGTTGATGCCCAACGCCGATCGAGCGATGGCGTGGATTGATGATTTCGGGGACGTCGACGGCGATGGCTACGTCGAGTACCACCGAACCACGGACCGAGGCCTGGCCAATCAAGGCTGGAAGGACAGCTGGGACGGGGTGCGCTACGCCGATGGACGGATCGCCCAGGCACCGATTGCGCTTTGTGAAGTCCAGGCCTACGTCTACGGCGCGTACTTGGCCCGCGCTCATTTTGCCCATGAAGCAGGACAGAATGAGCTCTGCGAGAGGTATCGCGGCAAGGCGGCCGCTCTCAAAGCAGCCTTCAATCGCGACTTCTGGCTTGAGGATCGTCAGTGGTTTGCCATCGGCTTGGACCGCGATAAATCCCCAATCGACTCACTGACCTCGAATATGGGGCATTGCCTGTGGACGGGCATCGTCGACGACGACAAGGCCCAAGCCGTGGCGCGCCACCTGCTCAGCGATGAGATGTTCAGTGGCTGGGGGATCCGGACATTGGCCTCGTCAATGGGCGGGTACAACCCCCTCAGCTACCACTGCGGTTCGGTATGGCCACATGACACCGCCATCGTCGCGGCTGGGCTGGCGCGATATGGCTTCGAGGAGGGCGCTCAGCAGCTCGTGCTATCGCTCCTCGACGCCGCTATGGCCCAGGGGGGGCGGTTACCGGAGTTGTACAGCGGGCTGGGAAGGCAAGTGCTCGGCGTCCCCGTGGGCTATCCGACCTCGTGTTCGCCCCAAGCGTGGGCCGCTGCGTCACCGCTGCTGTGCCTGCGAACCCTCCTGCGCTTTGAGCCCCGAGTACCCTACGGAAAGGCCTGGCTCGCGCCGATGATCCCTGAAGCGATCGGGTCATTGCGGGTCGAGGGTATTCCGCTTGCAGGATCCAAGGTCGATGTCCAGATTGAGGATGGCCACGTCGAGGTGACCGGCCTTCCAAAGCACATTGAGCTCATCGGAACGCCCCGGCACCCACACACTGCCCTCTGACGTTGCACCCCCATCGGACTGTTCTCACTTGTCTGGGTTGGCGCGCTCGCCGGATGCATCTCCGAACGAGGAAGGGCGATCGGCCTCATCTGACAGTGAACCCCATCTGCGTCCGAGTGAGATTCCTCGCCACGGGCCGGGCTCCTGCGGGAGCGTGAAGTGAAGCAACGGCTCAAGAGGGCACCACTCGATTACTCGGTCATCGAGTGGTGACGGACAAGACTCTCAGTCTTGTATGCAACTACTCTTCGCACTCTCGGAGTCCAAATTCCTGCACTTGCGCGATTGAAGGCCGGTCCGGCAGGGATTGGTGGCGTCCATAGCCGGCGGGCGTTCTGCTATCACAGCGAAGCGGCGGGGCTACATCAGGTGATCACACCCAGTCGTGCATGCCCTCAACCTCCTCGTCGCCGGGAGTTCACCTCGAGGATCAGTTTGTCTGCCAAGTCCAGCCACGTCTTGTTATTGGCGACCGATGAGGAGGGGCACCCTCTGCAGTGATCCTCGCCACTTCGACCGCGCCACATCAAGGTGGCCGAAGCAACCCGATCAGACATAGAGGGCAAACAGAGGTTGATGTCGAGGCAATGAGGCACCGGCATGTTGGGATCAGGCCGCAGGCTGGCACTTCTATGCACCTGTTTAAGTTCAAACGGACGGATCGGACCAACTGCGCAGGGGTTGCAATAGGGGCGTCTTCTTACGTTGATGACGCGACATGCGTCGCAGAATGTCGTCCAAGACCACCATGGCGGTGTCGATATGGGGTCCTTTGTTGAGCATGACGCACTCGGCTCGTTGGCCCATTGCTGCATCGGTAACCTCAGCCCTGGACGGTTTGCCGGTGCGTGCCAATTGGTCGAGAACCTCGGTTGCCCAGATCACTGGGAGGTGTGCAGCTTCGCACAGCCAGAGAATCTCCTCTTGCACCTCGGCGAGACGTTCGTAACCAGCCTCTACCGCCAAGTCGCCTCGGGCGATCATGACTCCGACGAGTCGCGAACGCATGGCGTGAAGCAAGATCTCTGGCAGGCGAGCAAACGCCGCAGTCGTTTCGATCTTGAGGACCAGTCCCAGGTGTTCGGCCTGGACCATTCTGAGGTACCTCTGTATGTCATCGACGTCGCTCTCGTGGCGCAGAAATGACACGGCGACCATGTCGGCATGCGCCGCCGCAACTTTGAGCAGGGGAAGGTCGGCATCGCTCACTGCAGCGGTAGCCAGATCTGTGTCGGGCAGATTAATCCCCTTCTCCGACCTAAGCCGCGAGCCTTTCGCAGCGGCCGTAAGAATCCGGACATGGAGTTCGTCGGAAGTGGCACCCTCGATGATGCCGGCGACATTGCCGTCGTCGAGGAGTACCCGATGGCCCTTTCTTGCGGCAGCGAAGGCGGCCGGGAACGTGCACCCGATCCGGGGAAATCCGGGCTGCCCGTGGCGCCACGGCACGGCCGGATGAAGATCACGGGTCAACACGAGGGTGTCCCCGACACGCAGTAGGTGAAACTGCGGGATTCTTGCCAGTTCACCAACGTGGGTCACATCGCCGTGGCAAGATAGCGCGACGCCGGTCTCCAGATACGTCGTGTCCCAAATTTCCGCTTCGCAAGTCCCGGGCCCTATCCCGATGACCCGTAGCTGACGGTGTGAGCCTCGCGCATCGACGAAATCGATCTTGTCTCCCGGCTGGCGGCGCTCAATCCACGATGAATCCACTGGCAGCAGCACCCCGCCTTTACCAGGCGCAGAATGTGCCGTAAGTGTCGCCACGGCTGGCGTGATCGGCACACCTCGGAGATCGCGCTCGGGCCGCAGCTTCACGATCTGAGGCCCCTCACGAAGTGGACCGGTTCGCAACTTGGGCCCGGGGAGATCCATGGAGATTCGACACGATCGACCGATTTCCGCCGACGCCTGGCGCACGTGGCGCGCCATGCGCTCCCACGCTGCGGGGTCATCGTGGGCGCCGTTGATTCGGGCAACGTCCATGCCCAGTGAAACGAGGTGCTTGACCATGGGATAGTCGTCGGCAGCCTCGGTGGGAAGGGTCACCATGATCCGAGGCACTCGGCCCCGAGGCCGGGGACCAAAGAGCGCGTCAGTGTTGTTGTCGAGGGCCGCACGACCCTCTTCGAACGTCTGGATCGCTGGTCCAAAACTGGGCGCGGTCCCGTCGAGTGCAGCGCGGACGCTCTCCACGGTAGCCAGAACGTGAGGCTCGCATCTGCCAAGCGACGAGAGGCCACGTGCACCCAACCAGCGCTGTAGCTGGCTGATGTCACCTTGTCGGAGCGCGAGATAGTCCACCAGATTCACGGCATCGCGAAGGTGGACGACGTCCACCGCCTCGATGTCCGGCGCGCGACGCTTCTCCATTTGACGTATGTGTTCTTCCAACCCAGCAAGCTCAGCACTTATCGCTGCCCGGTCGATGTGCTCGCGTTCGATTGAGTGCTCTTCCGAAACCACAATTCCAACCCTATGTACGCTCCTGCACGTCCAATAGGGCCGGATGACCCTTGAGCGCGATAACGGATGATCTTCACGTGATCGAACCGTGAACAACGTGTGATCGAGTTGTGCACCCCTCGCCAAGTGCGGCAACTGCCGGGCCGCGGCCTGGGTCAGCTCCTCAGGGTGCGTAGCGGCGGCATGACCTCGCCGGCGAACTGCTCGCGTTCCGCCGGCGGTAGCGCCGTCACGAAGAAGTCGAGTCCGAGCTCGACCAGCTCGCCGATGCGGTCGACGACGTAGGACGGCGGCCCGCCGATCCCGAACCAGTCACCGAACTCCTCGTCGCAGGCCGCCGTATTCGGGTTCTGCGCCGGCGCGCCGGGGTGGTGGTAGCGGTAGTCGTAGGTGTCCCGGAGGACCGAGGTGACTCGGCGCATGATCTCGGGTTGTTGGGACAGGTCATTCCCCTTGAACGACGACATGTGCGCCCATCCGGCCGTCCTGGGTCGGATCGCCTTGCGCCCGGTCGCCCGATCGGTGGTGATGGCCACGGGGAGGAAGGCGCCGATACGGACCTCGTCCCGGGATCGCTCCGCCTCGCCAAGTGCCTCATCGATAATCTTCAATGCCCAGGTGATCCGGTCGGGGTTGGCGCCGACGCTGAGACCGATCCGGTCGGCCAGGCGGGCGGCGACAGCGATGGCACGGGGCCCGCTGCAGACCATCTGGATGGGCACCGGGTCGAACGTGAGGCCGGCGGCCCATTCGAGCCGGCTCGTGAGATCGCCGAAGGTGACATCCCGCCGGTGCAGGTGTGAGCGGAGGATGCCGAGATCGCGTTCGAGCTCGTTGACGTGCTGGGGGCGCTTGCCGACCACGGCAACGGCCGAATCGCCGCTCGCCACCCCGCAGATGGCCCGGCCGCCGCTCAGCATCTGGATCGGCACGATGCCGGAGGCGATGACGCCGGGATTGCGGGTGACGAAGTTGAGGGGTCCGCACAGCAGCTTGATCCGATCCGTCGCACGGGCAGCGTCGCGCATCTCGCCGAGGCAGTCCGGCACCCTCGTGTGGTTCTCGCTGAACATCTGGAAGTCGAAGCCGAGCTCCTCTGACCTCCGCGCCATCTCGGCGCCGGTGAACGGCGGATAGAAGCCGGTGGTACCGAACTCCAGTGGCCGGAGGGATAGACCCCCGCGCTTCGTCATCTACAACCCCCCACCTCTCGACCATCGCGGCCGGCCAAGCGGATTGCTTGTCGAGATCGGCAGATCAGCCGGTGACCGCGGCCGGTGGCTCGAGATCGTAGAGCCGGGCGTAGTTGTCCCACAACACCTTTCGCTTCGTCCCTTCGGCGAAGGGCAGCTCGAGGAACGACTTCGTCGCATGCGGGAACTTCGAGTCGGCGTGCGGGTAGTCGGTCGAGTAGACAACGTTGTCGTCCCCGAAGGCGTCGAAGTAATACTTCGCCGGCTCCTCGTCGGCTTCGCAGGAGACGAAGCAGTTCTCGACGAAGTACTCCGACGGCTTGCGCTTTAGCTCCGGTGCCTCGTACCTGCCGGTCCACTCCCAGTGCTCGTCGAGCCGGTAGAGCAAGAACGGCGCCCAGGAGCAGTTGCCCTCGAGGAGGCCGACCCGGAGCTCCGGGAAGCGCTCGAGGATGCCGCCGGAGGTCATCGAGGTCGTCACGAACATGATCCCGAGCGGCTGGTTGAAGGGATGCCAGAGCATCATCTTGTCGAGGTGCTCCCCGAAGGAGAAGTCCGGCTTCGTAACCCCGCCCCCGTGGAAGCAGACCGGCACGCCCAGTCGGATGGCCTCCCGCCAGATCGGGTCGTAGACCGGGTCGTGCCACGGCCGGCTGTCGACCAGGCCGGGGCTGATGAAGGCCGCCTTGAACCCGCGCTCGACGTTGCGAGCCAGTTCGTCGACCGCTGCGGCGACGTCGTGAGGCGCCAGCATGGCCGCTCCGAAGACCTGGCCCGGCCGTTCGCACTCGGCCACGAAGCCGGCCATCCAGTCGTTGTAGGCGGCGGCTATGGCCGTGGCGAGGCCCGGCTCGAGACCCTTCGGCCCGATGTGGTGACTGCTCGGGAGGGAGATGACGAAGAGGCCCCGGCTCGGGAAGAGGACCGTCGAGTCGAGGTGCTCGGCCTCCATGGCCAGCACCTGTGACCGGGCATCCCAGCCCCGCTCCTCGGACTGGCGGAGCGCTGCCTCCTGCGTCGGATTGTACGGGTTGCCGGCGGCGGCCGCGGCGCCCCGCTGTGGCTGGATGACGCTTTTCAGCTTGACCCGCATGTCACGGTCCGAGTCCTCGAGACCGATCGGGGTCAAGAGGCCCCAACTCGGGTCCATGTAGCGCTGCCACAGATCGCCCGGCTCCATGACGTGCATGTCGCTGTCGGCGACCAACCACCCGTTGATGGCCATCCCGCCCCCTTTTCTCGGCGCCAGCATATCAGCGGAGGGAAAAGACGGAATGGGCCGGCGCTTCCCCCTGACCAGATCTACCGACTCACTCCCCTCCAGAGTCGGTCACGTGTGCAGCCCACTTCGCGCGCTCCTGCAAAGCTCAGGCAAATTGCGGCCGGCTGCAATGACTCCATGCGTCAGAACGCGTTCCATCCATTTCAAGCTTGGGTTACCCCACCAATCGTGAGTCACTCTGTTAGATGACACCTTCCCCGCGCACTCTCGGATCGGAGTGAACGGGATAAGCGCCGGTGGCGGACTGGCCGCAGCGCTCTCGCTTCTCGTCCGCGACCGGGGCGAGCTCAGCCTCGCCTTCCAAGCTCTTGAATGCCCAATGATCGACGACCGCCAATGCACGCCGTCGAGTCAGCAGGACGGCCTGCCCATTTGGAGCAGATCGGACAATGAGTTCGGATGGCGCGCCTACCTCGGATCTCTCTACGGCTCCGCCGATCTTCCCTATGTCGCTGCGCCGGCCCGAGCGACCGACCTCTCGGGACTACCGCCGTCCTACCTCGCGGTGGGCACCGTGGACGGCTTCCGCGACGAAGTGATCGACTACGCGACTCGCCTGAGCCAGGCCGGTGTGCCCACTGACCTTCGTGTGTATGCCGGAGCTCCCCACGGTCTTCAGATCGCCATCGGAACATCGCTCGCCGATCGCTGGGCGAGCGACCTTGAAATGTGGCTCGCTCAGCAAGTGTTCGATTAAGCATGCTCATGCAAGTCGGATCGTCACTCACCCAGTGGTGGTGAACCGATCATCACCACCGACCACGAGCAACCTTCTGGACCGGCCAGCCATTCGTGGTCGACTCCTGTTACGACGACACAGTCGCCAGCTTCCAAGTGGTGCGGACCATCATCGAGGACAAGGTCGATGCTGCCGAAGATGATCGTGTCGAGGTCGGTGGTGTCGGTGTGGTGCATATCCGCTCGTTGTCCGGGTTCGAAATGGACGAAGGTCCATCGCACGAATCCTGGTGGGACGTCCAAATCCAAATCGGCGCCCCTCCCTGGTGGCCGAATGGGGGGAGGAGAGGTATTAGTCCGGTAGATGAGCTCGCCGCGGATCGGGATGGAGAACTCTGTTTCCTCAACAACGCACGAGCGTCCGACAGCATCCACCCCTGTGACAAGTCTTCGCATGGCGTACACATTGCCATCTTCGTTTGTGCGGTGAGCGATTCATCGCTCCGACGGCGTCAAAAACAGGTGACCACGGCGGTGCGCGTCCGGTTTCGATCACTGATTGCCAAATGGAAAGAGACGTATCGAGCGCACTGGGACCGGACGAGAATGTTCAGAGGTGACTCGCCCTGACTCGATTTGGCTGAAGCCGATCTGGCTCCAGGTGGGACGCGCCTTTGTCGTTGCAACCGAGATCCACTCTTGGGAGTCGGGATCAAGTATTGGTGGATAATCCCTGGTCAGGCCGCCCGCTCCCAAGAGCCAGGGCAGGTGGACTCCAGCTGCTTTGGCGGGTAACCCGCTGGGCGTTTCGACAGTCGTTGGAATCGACTCGCAGTAGCTCGATCGCGCAGTACATTCTTGACCAATGGACGTGCGGGTGATTGTGTTCGGCTCACCGACGTCCGGAAGTCCAGTCAGAGGAGGATCCCCATGCCGCTCAGTGTGACCTACCCGGTGTTCGACGCCGATAATCACATGTACGAGACAACAGATGCGTTCACCAAGTATCTTCCGGCCGAATACGCCGGTCTCGTGAAATATGTACAGGTGAACGGGCGGACAAAGATCGCACTGCGAAATGTGATCAGCAACTACATTCCGAACCCGACGTTCAATAAGGTGGCCCCTCCCGGAGCGCAGGAGTTGGAGTTCCGGATCAAGAATCCCTCTTCGAAACACTCCGTCGGAACGACGGTGGGACTTGACACCAAATCGAAGAGCGAACCACGCCTGCCGGGCATGCCGCCCAGATACATCGAGTCGCCGCCGGCGTTCTTCAACCCTGAAGAGCGGATCATGCTGATGGATGAGTTGCGCGTTGACCGAGCAATGATGTGGCCCACTCTGGCCAGCCTGCTCGAGGAGCGCCTAGCTGACGACCCGATCGCGACGGCAGTCGTGGTGCATGCGCTGAACGAGTGGATGCACGAGCACTGGACCTTCAATTTCGAGAACCGCATCTTCGCCACCCCGGTGATCAATCTGTCGATCCTCAAGGAGGCGATCCGGGAGCTCGACTACGTTGTCGAGCGCGGCGCACGAGCGATACTGATCCGACCCGCGCCAGTGCCCGACTTCGGTGGCCGGCGCCGCTCGCTCGCCCTGCCGGAGTTCGACCCGTTCTGGAAGCTGGTGCAAGAGTCCGGCGTGTTGGTTGGCATGCATTCCTCCGACGATGGTGCTCAGCGCTACATCAACGAATGGGACGGCAGTCTTTCTGAATTCAGCGCGTTCACGGCGAAGAGCATGTTCTCCCAGCTAGTGGATAGCGAGTACCGCAACATCCGAGACACCATCTATTCGATCATCGGTCACGGCTTGGCGACCCGGTTCCCCGACATTCGCTTCATGCCGGTCGAAAACGGCAGCCAGTGGGTTCCTACCGCTCTCAAGCAGTTCCAGAAACTCTACGATCGGAGCCCACGCGGATTCGACGAGGACCCGATGAAGACCTTCCATCGGTCCATCATCATCCACCCTTTCTTCGAAGAAGACGTACTTAACATTGTCGACCTGGTCGGAACGGACAACGTGGTATTCGGCTCGGACTACCCCCACCCGGAAGGGCTCGCCGAACCTCTGTCATTCCTGGAGGAGATTGAGCCGCTGGCCGAGGCGGACAAGGCCAAGATCATGGGAGGCACCCTGTCCAAACTGATGCAGTGCGACCCCACGGAGAAGGTCGTCGCAGCCTGATCCACAACCTGGGGTATTCGTCTGTGCGTCAGTGGGCGGTCCTAAATTGGTCGTAGATCTCTATCGCATAGGCGGCGACGCTCCTTTGGAGGTCCCGCTCCAGAAGGCAGCGTGACAAGTTGCGGGGCGGCATGAAGAGCACCCCGTCCGTATTCGTCGCGCTCCGGCACCCCCGCAGCCTTTTGCAGGCAATCGGCTGCGGGACGAATCCATAGACGACTTCGGGGGAGCCCTCCTAGCGCGGGGCAGCTCTTACGGTGTGGCTGGAAACGTGATCTTACGCGCCCCTCTCGGGGGGTTCCACGTGAACGCGAATACCCCACCCGTTTGCGTGATCTCGTGGGCATGGATGCTCTTTAGGTACGAAACTGCAGTTTTGGTGCCGGCCACAGTTGCGAACTCGACACCTTGATCCGTGAGAATGAAATAAACACGACGTCCATAAACGGGGAGTACCTGCCCGCCGTTGGAGATATCCAGGAAGGGGAAGACTAGTGCTCGGTTGGAAAATCTCCCGAGTACACCCTGCGATACAACCACCTCGGCGCTGCTCGGAATCCTTGCCTGTATCTTTTCGAGCTGGGTCGCAGCTGCGCTGTTGACGAGGAGGAACTGCGTGCGGGCTCGTGGAATCCACATGGCAGCAAGGACGATCGATTGGATCAGGATGGCCAAGCCAATCGGCACCACTGCCCATCGCACGACTTTTGTGGGCGAGCGAAATATCCAAGCGAGCGCCACGGCCGTACCGATGGGCACAAAGAAATAGATGGGGAGGTTCTGAAACGAAGATATCGGACCCGAGAAGACGGGCGAGATATTGAGATCACTTGGGAGGAGAACGGCCAGTGTCACCCCTAATGCGACCGCGTTTAGAACGCCCAGAAGACCTGACGATGCCAGCATGCGGTAGGTCCAAAGCCAACGGGCGTGCAACTCGTGAAGGCCGCGGCTCGGGTGCGACAAGAGGCCGATGAGTATCGAACGCATACCGACGTTGGCGCTGGCCGATGGACCGGCCAAGTATGCATAATTGCTCAGCAAAGTCCCGACGGCGCCACCAGCTGCGCTGATGGCCGCAGCGCACGCTGCCCCCAGGGCGACCAGGGTGAGTCCAGCCCAACGTAGGTTCCGTCGGGCCAAGATCAGCCCGATCCCAAGTCCGACCAACCAGGTCGCCGAAACGTTACCGCAGAACACAACAAGGGCGATCCAGATGATCGCTCTACGCCAGTGCGCGAACCAAAGGTCCCTGGCCGCCATCAACAGAAAGAATGTAGCGACCGCCTCTAGGTGGAAATCAAACGAGTCCGCCCAGAAGACCCAGGGATTGATGACAAGCAGGACGAGCACACCGAGACTCAGTAGGACCGGACCAATCCCTCCCTTCATTCTGTACTTCGGTTTCACGCCGTCTGCACGGATGGGTCGCTCGAAGAGGTCGACCACGAATAAGAACGCCACGAGTGTCGACCCGGCAGAAGCCAGATCCTGAATCACGAGGAGATCGATGCTGTGCGGATACACCCACCACAACAGAGCCAAGGGCCACATGATCAGCGCAAAGTGGTCGTGCAGGAATGGGTAACCGTAGTGGGGATAGTTATGGGGATTAACCGTCGAGTAGGGATTGAGGTGCCCGTGAGCGATCTCTGTCCATCCTTGATTGAAGACGCCGAAATCGAGCGTCAGGTCAAAGTGCGCGTAAATGTGGGCGCTATAGGCGATCAACGCGATGGCCTGAAGGAACGCCACTGCGATGCCGATCGCGCGTAACCATCGGAATGATGAAGCAGAAGATGGCCTCTGATCTGATTGCGAACGCTGTTGGTATGAGGATTCAGGTTGCGACAACCCCTCTACCGGCGATGCGGAGGTCATTTCGATCTTGCCAGTCATCAGCCGTCCCGACTCTTCATGTCCTTATCATCTGACATCCATCGCGATATCTCTAGCGGACGTATTCTTCGCTCGTCATAGAATCGGAGCATGCGTAGCCGGACGAAGATACCCAGGGTATCGATGAGCATCCCGACGACTGATCGGATCGAGACGGTGCTTCGAAATCGCTGTTCAATGCGTACCGGCGCTTCGAACAACCGCCCGTATCCCATGTGGCGCGCCACAACGATCAGTTCCAGGTCGAATGCGAAACGCCGCTCGACCAACAGCGGGAGGACAGCTGACATGACGTTGCGGTCGACCAGCTTGATTCCAACCTGCGTATCCCGAACCTCAAGCCGAAAGAGAAGCCGAACGAGCTGTTGATAACCCCATGAGTACACATGACGGATCCAGGGATAGTGAACCTCCGACATCGGATGTCGTTTGCTCCCGAGAATAATGTCGGGCTGATACAGCTCCATGAGAGAAACAAATGATGAGAGAAACTCGGGCGAGATGTCACCGTCTGCATCCAAGAATCCCAGATAGCGGCCTCTTCCGAGAGCCAATCCAACCTGAAGGGCTTGTCCCTTACCTTGGTTACTCTCGAGTTTGACCCGTCGAACGAGGTCAGCGGGCAATCCCTCCAGGGAGAGTTCGCTGCCGTCTGTCGACCCGTCGGAGACCGCGATGATCTCGAAGGTGACAGCGGACTTCGTCAGCACCTCGACCATGTGTTCGACGGTGACGCGCAAGGAAGTGCCCGGGTTGTAGTACGGAACCACAATGGTGACGTCGAGAGAGGCCGCTTCCATAGACCGGGGTCCCTACGGCCCAATCACCCTGGAGAGAGCGTTGACCGACTTCCGCAACCGGATGACTCGCACCAAGCGAGTCGTAGTGGCGGCAGACTGTGAGGCACGAATCTCTCGTCTGTGCGGAGCTCCACGGTCGGCGACACTAGCTCACACCGGAGACAAGAACTGAGATGGGCGACAAGAGTCCAATGGTGCCGGTCGACTATCCCGGCTCGAATCGTCTCGGGCAAGAGCATAAAGAAGAGATCGGCAAACTCAGACGTACGTGACTTGCAAACCCAACAGATACGCCTAACGATTCGGCAACTACCCTCCTCAGATCCCCGAAGCCCTTCGTTAGCTCGAACCCATTCGAATCAGCCGGAATTCGGAACACAACTCGGTCGCCAATCATTGCACCGGTGGCAGTGGGAGTTCGAGTTGACGTGCTGTCGTTGATCTCGAATCAGCCGAGCAGTTTGGCCCTCTGTGCTTCGAACTGTTCTTCCGTCAGGAGTCCTGAGTCCCGTAGCGATGCTAAGGGCCCGCGCATGAACAACTTGAGCGATCTGGAGGCACTTCGCGCAGGTCACGATGGGTACGACCGTGCAAACAAATCTCGCGCGGGCCCTAATTGACGATTTCGTCGGCAACGCCGGCCGGAGAAGTCGAGAGGGGTGGCGCTGCGCCTCCCTCGTGCGCCAGGGCCATTCTTCTGCCTAATAGTCTGAGCGACCGCCCCCCTTTGGCATCATTCGGAACTTGGTGGAGTCACCTGAGGCAAACAACGTCACCTCACCGCACTGTGGACTGGGTCAATACGGGTGATTGTCCGTCGAAAACGTTCGTATTTGACCCAGCCTGCCCTCAGCGGTAGTCAACCGGCGGGACTTCCGGAAACGGGAAGAGGAAAGTCTCCGTGCATCGGCGTCCGACCGCTTAAATATGGAGAAAGTAGGGACTTTCGGCCCTGCTCAATGTGATGCTCTCGGAAGAATATGAGAGGTGAAGGATCCGTCAGGATCCAGAAGGAGGAGCTTATGCGATGTAGCAGAGGCAACTCATCCTGAGAGTGGATGGTCGAGGATTGATCGGGAGTGATCTCGATAGGCCCCATGAGTAAAGAGAGCAAGCAGCTCGATGTTTGAGCGTTGCTATGTTCCACTGGGTTGCCATTTCTTCAGAGTTATCCACTCTGGGAGTACAAGTTAAAATGTAAAGCGCCCGCCCCAAGTGGGGTCGGGCGCTTTCGCGTCA
>ODAK010001334.1_pt1 | contig 27198 bp, 23 predicted proteins | sample 1539591 | NCBI WGS metagenome assembly ODAK01 (sample SAMEA3539303, study PRJEB22396) | soil metagenome | biome: tundra; feature: field; material: soil | place: USA | collected 2010-05 | depth 0.15 m
GTTTTCCTGCGCCTGCTCGCTTTGAAACAACGCCTGAACCGCGGCGACGCGTGAGGCAGTACGAGTCCGGGGACGAGTTGGCGGTTTCACGCCGCGCCGAGGCGGCGGGCCGCGTTGATCTGCAACAGCGCCGCCGCCGCGGCTTCCGCGCCCTTGTTGAAGCCGTCCATGCCCGAGCGAGCCTCCGCCTGCGCCAAAGTGTCGCAGGTCAGCAATCCGGTGCCCACACACAGCCCGAACTGCAATGAGACGCTCATGATTCCTTCCATGGTGGCGCGGCAGATGAACTCGTAATGATCCGTCTCGCCGCGGACGATGCAGCCTAAAGCGACGAAGCCGTCGAACCGTTTGTCGCCGCGCACCGCGAGCCGGATGGCCTGTGGCAATTCATAAGAACCGGCGATGTCCAGCACCTCACTGGTGGCACCGGCTTCACGGAGGATGCGTTCAGCGCCCACCGTCAAACCATCAACCACGGCTTTGTAATAGGGTGCGCGAACAATCAGCAGATGCGGCGCGGCGCCATCGACCTTTGGCGCGGCGGGCAATGGCGCATCATCGGTGCTCATGACAGACAGCCTTTACCGCCCCACGTCATCCTCGGGCTCGTCCCGGGGATGATGTGGGTGGGCATGCGCGAACTCATACCTCATGCCCCCCGCCGACGATGTTCGGGATCGTCCGCTGCTCCACGATGTTCAGCCCATACCCCTCCAGGCCAATTACCGTGCGGGGATGGTTGGTCAGCAGGATCATGTTCTTGACGCCCAGATCGAGCAGGATCTGCGCCCCGATCCCATAATCCCGCAGTTCCCGTTGCGGCCGAGGCTGCGACGACAGCAGCCGAACCCGCTCGGCCAGCGCGGTCTTGCGGTGCTCGCGGATCATCACGACCACACCGCGGCCCACCTCGCCAATCATATGCATCGCGTTATGCACGGCGATCCAATGCGGTTGTTGGGTCATATCGTCCAGCAGATCGACCGCATGCATCCGCACCATCACCGGCGCGCCATCCGAGATGTCGCCTTTCACCAGCGCCAGATGCTCCTGATATTCCACCGTGTTGGCGAACACGACCGCCCTCCAGTCGCCGCCCGCTGCGTGCCTGAATACGCCTTCCTCGACCTTGCGCACCAGCCGTTCGGTCAACCGCCGGTGCGCGATCAGATCGGCGATCGTCCCAAGTTTCAGGTTGTGCTTTTGCGCGAACGCGACCAGGTCAGGCAGCCGGGCCATCGTCCCATCGTCGTTCATGATCTCGCAGATCACCGCCGACGGATTCAACCCGGCCTTGCGCGCGATATCGACCGAGGCCTCGGTATGGCCAGCCCGCACCAAGGTGCCGCCCTCACGCGCCACCAGCGGGAACACATGGCCCGGCGTGGTGATATCGTCAGGTGTGCTCTCGGACTGGATCGCCACGGCGACGGTTTTCGCCCGGTCGGCGGCGGAGATGCCGGTCGTCACCCCCTCCCGCGCCTCGATCGAGACGGTAAAGGCGGTCTGATGCCGGGTTCCGTTCTGCCGGCTCATCAGCGGCAAGCCCAGTTTCTCGACGCGGTGCTGGGTCAGGGCGAGGCAAATCAACCCGCGCGCATGCCGTGCCATGAAGTTGATCGCATCCGGCGTCGCGAATTGGGCCGGTATGACGAGGTCACCCTCGTTTTCCCGATCCTCATCGTCCACCAGGATGAACATCCGGCCGTTACGCGCTTCTTCGATCAATTCGTCGGCGCTCGACAGGTACTTCGATAGTTCCGCATGAACCAACGCTTCACGCAGGGCCAGGTTTTCCATCACGTCGTCTCCGCGAGCCGTGCCACGTAGCGTGCCAGCATGTCGATCTCGATATTCACCTTGTCACCGGGCTTCATGGAGCCAAAGCCGGTGACCGAGGCGGTGTGCGGGATCACATTCACCCCGAACATATCGTCCTTCACCTCATTAACCGTCAACGACACGCCGTTCACCGCGACGCTGCCCTTCACGGCGATAAATCGGGCGAGCGGCTTCGGCACCCGGAACGTCCACCGTGTGGATCCGTTTTCCGCTGTCGCCGACACGGCTTCTCCAACCCCGTCAGCATGGCCGGATACCATGTGCCCACCCAGTTCATCACCAATCTTCAACGATCGTTCCAGATTGACCCGGCTCCCGACCGTCCACGATCCGAGCGTGGTGCACGCCAGCGTCTCCGCCGAGGCATCGACGGCGAAACTGCCGGCGCTCACCTCCACCGCCGTCAGGCAGCAACCCGAACAGGCGATCGAAGAGCCCAGAGCGATCGACCCGGTATCCGGCCAGGGGGCCGCGATCACGAGGCGCATATCCTTGCCGTCGCCGATCGGCTGGATGGCACGAATGGTGCCCAAAGCGGTGACTATCCCGGTGAACATTCAGTTCGGCCTTTTGAATTCGGTCAGCATATCGCCACCCAGAGGTGTGACCCGGTGACGGACAAAGCGAGGCATCATAGCAAGTTTTTCGATCCCGAAACCCTGTACCCCCGGCCAGCCATCGCCACCCATCACAGCGGGTGCATGAAACCACGCGACCCGGTCGACCAAATCGGCCCGAATAAATGACGCCGCGACCTGCCCTCCACCTTCCACCAGCACCCGCGTCAGCCCCTCCTGAGCCAGCGCCGTCATGGCATCAGGCAGGTCGATCCCGACGGCACCGGCATTCACGTCGATGACCTTGGCACCCAGATCGATAAAGGCAGCCCGCCGCGCGGGGTCAACACCGTCGCGTATCAGAAACCAAATCGGAGCGTTCGCCGCAGTTCGCACCAGCTTGCTGGTCAACGGCGTGCGCAGATGGCTGTCCACGATCACCCGCACCACCGGCGTTGGTCGAAAACCCTCGATCCGGCAGGTCAGCTCCGGATTGTCCGCCACGACGGTGCCGACACCGGCCAGCACCGCGTCGTGCCGGCCACGCAGGACATGCGCCATGTGCCGCGCCTCGGGACCGGTGATCCACTGGCTTTCCCCGGCGCCGGTGGCGATCTTGCCATCGAGTGTGGTCGCCAGCTTCAGCGTGGCCATCGGCCGCTGCTGGGTCACGCGGCGAAAGAACCCCTCCAGATCCTCGCGCGCATCCGGTTCCAGCAATCCGTGGTCCACCTCGATGCCGGCGTCGCGCAGTACGGCCACGCCCTGGCTGTCGACCCGCTTGTCAGGATCCAGCGCGGCGATCACCACGCGGGCCACCCCCGCCTGGATCAGCGCATCGGTGCACGGTGGGGTTTGCCCCCAATGACAACACGGTTCCAGCGTGACGTATGCCGTCGCGCCCCTGGCCGCGTCACCAGCTATGGATAAGGCTGTGGGTTCCGCGTGGGGACGGCCACCATTGCCGGTATAACCTCGGCCGACGACGCGTCCGTCGCGTACCAATACACATCCCACCGACGGGTTAGGCCAGGTTGTCCCCAGACCGCGCCGGCCCAAAGCCAGAGCGGCACGCATGAAATTCAGGTCGTCTTCGGCGGACTCTGGCATGCGGCTTAAACTCGCACAGTGGTAAGATCCCCGGAATACACAGCGCCAACATACCCCACATCTCTAAAAAACAATCCAAGATTTAAGAGAGGGAGCGGGTGGCAAGGTGTCGCGTCCCAATCGCTCAAGCCCAGGCACATTGACGGTCTCCCGGATCGCAACCTATTGTCGCCGGTAAGATTACGCGGTGCCTGGACGGCCCGCCAGCAAGGGAGGCCGCCCTCGGTGGAAGACGCCGCGCGTCTGCTGCAGCTTGTCGTCAATGGAGCGGCGGCTGGTTGCATTTACGGATTGATCGCACTCGGGTTCGTCCTGATTTACAAGGCGACCGAGATGGTGAACTTCGCCCAGGGCGATATCATGATGCTTGGGGGCTTCGTCGCGTATAGCGCGATCGCCCATTGGGGTGTCAATTATTGGGTCGGCGGGCTGATCGCCATCGCCGCCACCGCCGCGTTCGGCTACGCGCTCGATGCGATCGTGTTGCGACGAGTCATCGGCCAGCCGCAATTCGCCGTCGTCATGCTGACTCTGGGTCTGGGCTTTATCTTCCGAGCGGCTGCCGGAATCACATGGGGTTACGATTCCGTCGGCTTCGACACGCCCTTTACCAACAAGACCGTCAAACTGGGTGGCTTGATCCTCGGCGATGACAACCTTTCGATCATCGCCGGCACCGTTCTGTTGTGCGGCGTGCTGTACCTGTTTTTCGCCAAAACGCGACTGGGCGTGGCGATGCAGGCCTCATCGCAAAACCAGCTCGCCGCGTATTACATGGGCATCCCGGTTCGTAACGTATTCTCGATGATCTGGGCTATCAGCGCCGGCGTGGCGGCGGTGGCCGGCATCCTGTTGTCACCCGTCTCGATGATCGACGTGAACATGGGATTTCTCGGCATCAAAGCCTTCGCCGCGGCGGTCATCGGCGGGTTCGGCAGCATCCCGGGCTCGGTGATCGGTGGTGTGTTCGTCGGCATCGTGGAACAACTCGCCGGTTATTACCTGCCGGCGGGTTTCCAGGAGGTGACCTCGAATATCGTGCTGTTGGGCATGCTGTTCATCCGGCCGCAGGGCCTCTTCGCTGAACGTATGGGCAAGAGGGTCTGACGCGCATGCGCTATTTGTTCCGCACCAATTATAAGCAAGATATTCGGGCCTGGCGTCACAGCGGCGACGTTTTCTGGTACGGCCTGCTGATCGCGACCATCATGATCATCCCCTTCGTATTGGGTGAGTTCTATGTTGGTGAAATGGGCGGCGTGTTCATTTTCGCCATCGCCGGGGTCGGCCTGATGCTGCTGGTCGGCTACACCGGCCTGATCAGTCTGGGCCACGCCGCGTTTCTCGGCATTGGCGCCTACGTGAACTCGGTGCTGCTGTCGCACGGTATACCATTCGTGATCACGTTGCCGGTCGCGGGGATTTTTACCGCGATCTGCGGCGCCGCGATCGGGCGGCCGACCTTGCGCATGAGCGGGCTGTATCTCGCCATCGCCACGCTGTCCTTTGGCAGCATCGTCGGCACGGTGTTCCAGAAATGGACCGCGGTGACCGGCGGCTTCGATGGCTTCGCGGTGCCGACCCCTTACGTGTTCGGCGTCTCGGTCGAAGGCGCGACCGGCGTTTATTACACCTCGTTCGCGGTGTTGCTGTTCGTGCTGTGGATGTCGATTAATCTGCTGCGCTCGCCGATAGGCCGCGCGATGGTGGCGATCCGCGACAGTGAGGTCTCGGCGCAGAGCATGGGGATCCATCTCGCGAAGTACAAGACCCTGGTATTCGCGGTCAGTGCCGGGATCACCGGCCTCGCCGGAGCGTTGTTCGCGCATTACGTGCGCTTTCTGGCACCCGACGCGTTCGACGTGCTGCTTTCAGTTCAGTTTGTCACCATCGTGTTCGTCGGCGGCCTGGGATCGTTGCGCGGCGCCATCCTCGGCGCGATTTTCGTGCGCCTGTTGCCGCAGGCGATCGCCATCGTGCGCGACGATCTGCCGTTTGGCATCGGCCGTCTGCCGGGTCTGGAGCCATCGCTGTTTGGGCTCATCCTTGTGCTGGTCATTCTGTTCCAGCCCGGCGGCATCAACGGGCTGTGGCTGAAGACAAAACTGTGGTTCCAGGCGTTTCCATTCAAACGTCAGACCAGCGGCCGCCGTCAGAAATCCTACGCACGATCGGAGCGACTGCGATGACCGCGCTGTTTGAGGCCAAGGATATTTCGGTTCGTTTCGGCGGTATCCGCGCTGTCGACTCGGTCAGTTTTGAAGTTGAGAAAGGCGAGATCTACTCGATCATCGGCCCCAACGGCGCCGGCAAGACCACGATCTTCAATCTGATCAGCCGGATTTACAACACCACGGACGGGCAATTGCTGTTCGATGGCAAGGACATCACACGCAGCCCGGCCTACACGATCGCCGGCCTGGGCATCGCGCGCACGTTTCAGAACATCGAGTTGTTCACCAACGCGACCCTGCTGCAGAATTTGCTGATCGGCCGGCATTGCCATTCCACCGTCGGATATTTGTCGCAGATCGCTTTTCTGCCCTCCAACCGCCGCGCGGAAATCCAGCATCGCGAGAAAGTGGAAGAGGTGATCGAATTCCTCGATCTGCAACGGTATCGCACCACGCTGATCGCCAATTTGCCGTATGGCGTGCGCAAGGTCGTCGAACTCGGCCGGGCCTTGTGCACGGAACCGAAACTGTTGCTACTCGATGAGCCGTCGTCCGGTCTGAACGTCGAAGAAACCGAAGGCATGGGGTTCTGGATCGAGGACATCAAAAAGGATCTCGGCATCACCGTGATCATGGTTGAGCACGACATGGCGCTGGTATCCCAGGTCTCGGATCGTGTCATGGCGCTGAATTACGGCAAGGTGCTGGCGATGGGCACACCGCACGAGGTGCAGACCCACCCCGAGGTCGTGCGCGCCTACATCGGCGGTGAATCTGAGGTGGACGCATGACGGAAGCTTTGCTCCACGTTGACGCGATCGAAACGTTTTATGGTCCGATCCAGGCCATCCGCGGTGTCTCGCTGGAGGTCGCGCCGCATCAGATCGTCACCGTCCTGGGTGCCAACGGTGCCGGCAAAACCACGGTATTGCGCACGGTGTCGGGCATCCTCGACCCCGAGGCCGGCAAGGTGGTGTTCGAAGGCAAGGACATCGCGCACATGGCCCCGGATCAGGTCATGCGTATGGGCATTTGCCACGTGCCCGAAGGTCGGGAAGTGTTTCCGTTCCTGACGGTACGGGAAAACCTGATGATGGGTTCCTACACGCGGCGCGACAGTGACGGCATCGCCAAGGATCTCGCGTTGTGCTTCCGTTATTTCCCCCGGCTGGAAGAACGCCAGCATCAGCGTGCGGGCCTGTTGTCGGGTGGCGAGCAGCAGATGCTCGCGATCAGCCGGGCCTTGATGGGCAAGCCGAAACTGTTGCTGCTGGATGAGCCGTCTCTGGGCTTGTCACCGATTCTGGTGCAGCAGATTTTCGAGATCATTCGCCGGATCAATCAAGAACAGGGCGTCGCCATCCTGCTGGTCGAGCAAAACGCCCACATCGCGCTGAAAACCGCTGATTACGGCTACGTGCTCGAGGTCGGGCGCATTGTCGCCGAGGACCATTGCGCGACCCTTCTCGGCCGCGATGACATCAAGGAATTCTACCTCGGCCAGAAGGAGGCGGGTGTCCGCGGCCAGCGGCGATGGAAAAAGAGGCGGCTATGGAACTGAGCGCCACCATCCCCGCTTTGCTGAGCCAACAGGTCGCGACCTACGGCTCCGAAACGATCCTGCGCAAGAAGGATCGCGGCATCTGGAACGCGATCACGTGGTCGGAACTCGATGGCCATGTCAGGGAAATCGGCCAGGGACTTCGTGCCGCCGGCCTGGCACACGATGATTCGGTTGTCGTCCTGTCGGAAACGCGGCCGGAATTCGCGTACGCCGATCTCGCGATTCTGGGATGCGGGGCCGCCGGCGCCGCGATCAACCCCGCCGAGGAAGCGCCGCGCGTTGGCGAAATCCTGCGGGAGACCGGTGCCAGCTTCGCCATCGTGGAGGGCGAGGAACAGCTTGACAAGGTTCTCAGCGTCCGAGTCGACTGTCCGATGCTGCGCGGGATCGTCATCATCGACATGAAAGGCCTCCGCGATTTTCAGGATCCCGCCTGTGTCAGTCTGCCCCGGTTGATCGCCGCCGGTGCGGGCCAGCCGGACTGGAGGACCGCCACGGCATCGGTCGCGCCGAATCAGACCGCAGCCATTCTGGTGCCGGGGACCAGCCCAGTACGCCGGGTCACACACGCCGAAATCATGCGGCTGATCGACGAAACCGGCGGGACGTTCGGCGTACGAGCCGGCGATGAACGGCTGGTGGTGCTGCCGATGAGCGACCCGACGGAACGCGTGCTCGGTTTGTATCTCGCGTTGAAACATCGGATCGTCAGTAATTATCTGGAAAACCCCGAAACCGCGACGGAGAACCTGTGCGAGGTGAAGCCAACCGTGTTCGGCGCCAATGCCGAGGCCTGGGAGCGGCTGCATGCCCGGATCACCGCGCAATCAGAGGGAGCGATTGGGGTTCAGAAGGCGCTGTATCAGTGGGCGATCGGCGCCGGTGCCGGCGGCGGACTGCTGGCGGCTCTGGCGAATCTTCTGGTGTTGCCGGCGGTTCGCGGTCAACTTGGATTTGGCAGGCTTAGAGTCGCTTATGTTGGCGACCGCGCGATCCCTCCCGAGATCGACCACTGGGCGCGCGCGCTTGGAATAACGGTTCGGTACATCAATCCGTTCCAGAAGGGAGAAACGCATGCTTAGGAACCTGTTGGCCATACTGTTCGGTGTGGCTTTGACGCTGCCGGCCACCGCCGCGGAGACCCGCGGCGTTACCGATAACGAAGTCCTCATCGGCACCTATACCGATCTGTCCGGCGTGACGGCGATGTGGGGCGTCAACAACTCCAACGCCTGGCGCATGGTATTCGATGAAACCAACGCCAAGGGCGGCGTCAATGGCCGCAAAATCAAATACATCGTCGAGGACAATCAGTACCAGATTCCTCGCTCGGTGCAGGCGGCGAACAAACTGATCAACAAGGACGGCGTGTTCGTGATGGTCGCCAACGGCGGCACGCCGATGAACAACGCGACGATGCCGGAACAGCTCGCCAAGGGCGTGGCGAACGTGTTCCCGCTGACCTCGGCGCGCTCGATGTATGAGCCCTTCAACCACCTGAAGTTCGGCCTCGCCGCGTCGTACTACGACCAGATGCGTTCCGGAGTTAAAGTGTTCGTGGAGCAGCATCACAGCAAGGCGGTCTGCGCGATGTCGGAGGACACCGATTTTGGCCGCGATGTGATGGATGGCGCGCGCGACCAATTGAAGGCGATGAACCTGAAGCTGATCGCGGAGACGTTGCACAAGCCGACCGACACCGACTTCAGCGCCTCGGTCGCCAAACTGCGCGATGCGAATTGCGACCTGATCCTGCTTGGCACGATCGTGCGCGATACCATCCCGATCGTCTCCGCCGTTCGCAAGATCGATTGGAACGTCGAACTGTTGGGCCAGGCCGCGACTTATGACGAAACGGTCGCGGAAGTCCCCGGCCACGCCACCGAGGGGTTTTATTCCATGACGCCGGTGTTGTTCGTCGCGGCCTCCGACCCCAAGCCGGAGGTGAAAGCGTTCGCGGAGAAGTACAAGAGCCTATTTGGCAAGGAGCCGAACTTCGCGGCGCAGCTTGGCTATACCGCCGGACAACTCGTGGTGCTCGGCTTGCAGAATGCCGGGAAGGATCTGACCACCGACAGCTTTGTCGCCGGTATGGAGAAGATCAAGGACTGGCACGACATCTTCGGCTCGCCACCGATGTCGTTCAGCGCGACGAAGCACCAGGGGTCGAACGAGTCGTTCCTGTGCGTCGTGAAGGCCGGCAAATGGGTGCCGATAAGCACATCGCCCTTCGGATACTGAAACGTGGCACGTCAGCGCGGCGTGCGCGGCTTGTCGCCCGCGCTGACGTGGGGGAACAGTTTATCCTCGGCACGCGTCGCTACCTGGCGACACGTGTGTGGTTTGCTGACGGCGAGCGATCGGTAGCGACCAGCGATCTGGAACCTGGCGTATTCCGTTGTCTCATACGCAGCGCGGACCAGGTCATCGCCAAAGCCCGGTTGATAGTGGCCAAACCGAAGAATATCACCGGGTTGCCAGGTCGCCAGGATGATGCGGATGACGAACAGGACAGTCTTGGTCACGGGTGCCAGCAAAGGGATCGGGCAGGCGATCGCGCGGCGGCTGGCGCGTGACGGCTATCGCATCGTCGTGCACTTCCGCACGGATCAGGCGGGCGCCATGGCGACCCTGCAAGCTGTGCGGGATGCGGGGAGCGACGGCAGACCATTGAGCTTTGATATCGCCCACAGAACGGAATGCCGTGACGCGCTCGAGGCGGACATGGCGGCGCATGGTCCCTATTGGGGCGTCGTGCTGAATGCCGGCATTACTCGCGACAATGCGTTTCCGGCCATGGAAGACGCCGACTGGGACGCGGTGGTGAACACCAACCTGGGTGGCTTTTACAACGTCTTGCGACCGGTGGTGATGCCAATGGTGGCGGCGCGCGCCGGCGGCCGCATCGTGACGCTGTCCTCGGTATCGGGGATCATCGGCAATCGGGGCCAGGTGAATTACAGCGCCTCCAAAGCCGGGATCATCGGCGCCACCAAGGCGTTGGCCGTCGAACTGGCGAAGCGGCGGATCACCGTGAACTGCGTCGCTCCCGGGATCATCGAAACGCGAATGACGGAGCATCTGCCGGTCGAGACCGTGCGAAACATGATACCCATGCAACGCCTTGGACGCGCCGATGAGGTCGCCGGAGCGGTGGCGTTTTTGATGTCGGAGGAGGCCGGCTACATCACCCGCCAGGTCATCTCCGTGAATGGAGGCCTCGCCTGATGCGCCGTGCCGCTCTCCACGTTCAGTTCAAACTTTTTGACACCACCTCAAACGTATTGGTCGACAGGCCCGGTAGCGCGATGATGCGGTTCAGTTCGGTTTTCATCAACGCCTGACGAGCGGCGTCCATCCGCCGCCACTGCCCCAACGGACCGACGATCCGCGCGGCGACCTGTGGATTGGATGGATCGAGTTGGCGAACGACGTCGGCAAGGAACCGATAGCCATCGCCTGCCGGATCGTGAAACCGCACCTGATTGGCGCTCGCGAAGGCGCCGACCAAAGCCCGGACGCGATTCGGATTGCGCAAATCGAAATCGGCGTGCGCGGATAGCGCACGTACATGCTTCACCGTGTTCGGCAGTGGCGACGTCGCCTGAATCGAAAACCACTTGTCCAACACCAGTGGGTCGTCGCGCCATTTGGCATGGAACGCCGCCAGGGCCGCCGTCCGCTCGGGACAGTCGATCCCCGCCAGCACCCCGAGCGCCGCGAGTTGATCCGTCATGTTGCCAGCGGTGTCGAACTGACGCCTCGCGAGATCGGGATCGCCGCCGGCACTGAGATAGGCGAGACAAACGTTGCGCAACGAACGCCGGCCGATCGCGGCACCGTCGATGCTGTACGAGCCGCTATCCGTGAAGCGGTCGTAAGTGGCCTTCAGCCGGTCATGCAATGCCGTATCGATCGCGATCCGGGCGGCGTCACGCACAGCGTGAATCGCATCGACGTCGGCGATCTCCATCTGATCGGCGAGGAATGCCTCGCCCGGCAATATCATCGCTTCCGCGACGAATGCAGGGTCCTTCTCCGATTGGGCCAACGTTTCCGACACTACCTCGATAAGCCCAGGATCGACGATCAGGGGTTCGTTGCGGTGCCAGGCCGGAATCATATCGAGCAGCACGCGCGTGGCATATTGCTGCCCCGACTCCCAGCGCACGAACGGATCGGTGTCATGCGCCGCGAGGAACCGCGACCGCTCCGGACTGATGCCCGATAATTTGACCGGCGCGGAGAAGCCGCGGAACAGCGAGGGGATCGGCGGGCTCGCCACGTCCTCAAAGGTGAAGGTGGTTTCCGCCTCGCCGGCCAGCAACACGCGTGTCCCCGATTTCGCGGTCGTTTCGCCCGCGAGCTTTGTTTCCAGTTCCTGGCCATTGCCGTCGAGCAACCCCATCGCCACCGGAATGACCACCGGCTGCTTGTCGGGCTGGCCAGGGGTTGGTTTCGTGGTTTGCCGGATGGTGAGGCGGTATTGTTTCCGAGCCGCATCGTACGCGTCGTCCACGCTGACCTCGGGGGTACCCGCCTGATCGTACCAGGCGCGGAATTTGTCCAGGTTGACGCCGGATGCGTCGGCCATCGCCGCGACGAAATCCTCGATCGTCACCGCGTTGTTGTCGTGCCGCTGGAAATACAGGTCCATACCCGCGCGGAACGCGTCGCGGCCGATGATCGTGGCCATCATGCGGATGACCTCGGCACCCTTGTTGTAAACCGTCGCGGTGTAGAAATTATCGATCGCGAGATACGATTTCGGCTGCACCGGATGCGCGAGCGGACCGCCATCTTCACGGAACTGCGCTGCTCGCAGACCACGCACATCGCCGATCCGCTTCACCGCGCGGCTGCCCTGGTCGGCGGAGAATTCCTGATCGCGATAAACCGTGAGACCTTCTTTCAACGATAATTGGAACCAGTCACGGCAGGTGACCCGATCGCCGGTCCAGTTATGGAAATACTCGTGCGCGATCACCGCCTCGATGCCCTGGTAATCGCCGTCGGTCGCGGTATCCGGTTTCGCCAGCACGTATTTCGTGTTGAATACGTTGAGGCCCTTGTTCTCCATCGCGCCCATGTTGAAGTCGGACACGGCGGCGATATTGAAAACGTCCAGGTCATATTCCAGGCCGAACACGTCCTCATCCCAGCGCATCGATGTCTTCAACGAGTGCATCGCGTGCGCGCACTTATCTTCGTCGCCGCGGCGGACATAAATGCCAAGGTCCACGTGCCGGCCGGATCGTGTCGTGAACTTGTCTTTGACGGACACCAGATCGCCCGCCACCAAAGCAAACAGATAGCATGGTTTCGGGTGTGGATCGGTCCAGGTAACCTGGTGCCGGCCGTCGCCGAGATCGACAACAGGCCCAGGATTGCCGTTTGATAACATCACGGGGACCAAGGCCTGATCGGCGGTGATCGTGACGGTGTATCGCGCCATGACGTCGGGCCGGTCGGGAAAATACGTGATACGGCGGAACCCCTCCGCCTCGCACTGGGTGAAGTAACTGCCGCCCGAGACATACAGACCGCTGAGTTCGGTGTTCTCGGCGGGGGCGATTTTCGTTTCGATCTCCAGCATGCATTGTTCGGGCATCGCGGCGATCGTCAGAATGCCATTTTCGATCTGATAAGCGTCCAGCGAGAGTGCCACGCCGTCGCGAGCGATCCGCACCAGCGTCAGTGCCTCGCCATTCAGCCGCAGCGATTCGTGCGGACCGGCCTTGGGATTGCGGCGCAACGCGAGGCGGGAGACGACCTTGGTCGCGGCCGGGTCCAAATCGAACGCCAGATCAACGGAGCTGATCAGGAACGCCGGCGGCTGATAGGCGCTGAGCAGGACGGGTTGGGCGGTCATGATGCTTCTCTCACAATCAAGGAGCCGAGTTCGTGCACCTCGGCGGTTTGGCCGGGCAACAACAAAGTGGTCGCGTCAAGTTGGGTCAAGACCGCTGGGCCGGACACAAAGTCGCCCACACCCAATCGCGCCCGGTCGTAAACCCGGGCCCGCAAGGGACCGTTTCCTGAAGCGATCAAAATCTCCCCGGTGATCGCGTTGTCAGGTTGACCGCCTGCTGGTGGGACAGGCATTCCCGGCGGAGCGAACGCTCCCTCGGCATCGACACGCACCGTAACGATCTCGACCGGCGTATCTTCCTGGGCGAATGTATAGAGTTGCTGGTGCAACCGATGAAACGCCGCGATCGTGCCGGCGACCGAGGCTTCGGTCACCGCGCTGCCATCCCATGGCACGACCAGTTCAAACCCCTGATGCTGGTACCGCAAGCTGGCATGCCAGATAACGCGGCGGGCAGCGGCGGGAACCGCTTCCTGATCCAACCAACGCACCGCCTCCGCGTTCAACGCGGCGAACACGGTTCCGAGTCGAGACAGATCGACGGCTCCGGCGCGTTGCAGGCTGGTGCGAGTGAATTCCGCCTTCAGGTTGGACACCAGTAAGCCAAGCGCCGACAGCACGCCTGGCGCGGGTGGGATCAGGATGGTGCCAATGCCCATCAGCCTCGCCAGCGAACCACCATGCAGCGGCCCGGCGCCGCCGAAAGGTACGAGAACGAAGTCGCGGGGGTCATGACCTCGTTCGACCGAAACAACCCGGATCGCGCCCATCATGTTGTGATCGACGATGGACAGGATCCCTCGCGCCGCTTCCTCGATCGTCATGCCCAGAGGTTCGGCGACACGGCGGGCGACAGCGCCGCGGGCCGCTTCGACATCAAGCCGCAACGATCCGTCGAGCAGATAAGGCGGCAGATGACCAAGCACCAGATGTGCATCGGTGACCGTCGGCTCGGTTCCACCTTTGCCGTAACAAGCCGGCCCCGGAACGGCCCCGGCACTGCGCGGACCGACGGTCAGGGCACCATCCGGCGTCACCCGTGCGATCGAGCCACCGCCCGCACCGATCGTCGTGATGTCGATCATTGGCCGTCCCACCGGCCAATCGGCGATCTTGCCGGCGGTCGTCGTCCCTGGCTGGCCATTGTGGATCAGCGAAATGTCGGCCGAGGTGCCACCGATATCGATCCCGATCAGATCGCCAAATCCGGCGGCCTGACCGATGAAGTTCGCACCGACGACACCCGCCGCCGGACCGGAGAGCACGGTCTCCACCGGTGTGCGCCGTACCGTCCGCGCACTGGTCACACCGCCGCTGGATTTCATCAGCAACAATGGCGCCGCGATGCCCTGGTCGGTCAGCCGTTGTTCCAGTTGCCCGACATAGGCGGAGATCGCCGGCATGACATACACGTTCAGCACCGTCGTCATCGCCCGCTCATATTCGCGGAACACCGGCAAGACGTCCGATGACAGCGAAACCAGCGCCGCGGGATGTTCCTGGAGGACGATCTCCCGAACCCGCTGTTCGTGCGCGGCGTTCGCATAGCAATGGATCAGCACGACGGCGATCGCGGTGATCGTTTCGGCCGCGATTGCCCGCGCCGCGACGCGGACATTGTCCTCGTCGAGCGGTTCGATCTCGCGGCCGAGATGGTCGATGCGTCCCGGAACTTCCCAGATCAGGCGAGGTGGAACCGGACGCTTCGGCTTGACCCACTCGAACAAACTGCCGTCGCGCGGAATGTCCTGGCGTCCGATCTCCAGCATGGACCGGAAACCGGCACTCACGATCATCGCCGCGCGCGGACCTTTGCCTTCCAGAATGAGATTGGTCGCCACCGTGGTGCCATGCAAAACACGCGACACATCCGCGGCGTGCCCTTCCAGTACCGTCAGGCCTTCCTCGGCGGCGCGTGCGAAACCCTCGGATGGATCATGCGGAGTCGTGGGAGTTTTCGCGGTCCGCATGACGCCGGTGCGCCGATCCAGGATCATCACGTCGGTGAAGGTGCCGCCGGTATCGATGCCGATGACGATGCCGTCGCTCATGCTGTCAGCCCAACGCCGCGCGATAGCCGTTTTGATGGAACAACAAAGTGGCTGGACGGTTCGCCCGGCGCGCCAGGGTCGCCGCCTCGTCGATCGTTCGGCCATCCGGCGTCAGCACGACACCGTAATCGGCCTCGGCACTGGCCTGGCTGACGAAATGACTGAGCACGTCTTCCAGCACCCGCTCGGGTTCGCGGTCGAACGGATGGCCCCAGCCGCCACCGCCACCGGTTTCCACACGGATGACGTCGCCCCGGCGAACAATGTTGCCATCGCTCAACGGACCGAGGACGCGCTCGCCGGTCCGGCCGGGATTGATGACACAACGACCGGGCCGCGCGCATTGTCCGCCGGACACGCCCCACGGCGGGAAATTCACCGAATCGATCCGTAATGAAACCATGCCTTCCTCGGCCAGCACTTCAACCTCGCGTACCATCCCGCAGCCGCCGCGCCAGCGTCCCGGACCGCCGGTGTCGCGGTTGATTTCATAGGAGCGGACCCGGACCGGAAACACCGAGTCCATGAACTCGACCGGGTAATTCTCCTGCGCCACCAGGTAGATCGCGTCATTGCCGTCAGCATGCGGCCGCGCGCCGTACCCGACGCCGACGCCATCGGACATCAGGTAGGTTTCGCCATCGTCGGTACGGCCGCGGATATACCAAATGACGTACGCACTGTGCGCCGCCATCGCCTTGCCGCCGGTCGCCACATTCATCACCCCCAACAGACCAGCGACATTGCGCATCATCGTCACTCCGCGCAGGCCCAGAGCCGCCGGGAAGGTTGGTTGCACGATCGAACCAGGCCGCACGATCACCTCATCGATCAGGTCGAGCGCACCGTCGTTCATCATCCCGTCACCGGAACCGCCAAGAAAATACGCCGTCAGCGCCAGTTTCGGAGTCGATTCGTTCATCAGGAAATTCAGCGGTCCGCGCACCTGATCGTCGCTCTCGGTGAAATCCAGCACGGTCCGCTCTGGCGAGACCTCCAACCGGTAGCGGATGCGGATCGGTCCGCTGCCGTGGCCATCGTCGTCGATGGTCTCGGTGAAACGGTATTCGCCGTTTGGTACCAGCTCACGCAGCCGCTGCTTCGCGGTGCGCGCCGTGCGTTCCAGCAGCGCGTCGAACGCCGCGTCCAGCTTCGCCGCGCCGAAGCGCGCGATCAGTTCGTGGAGCCGTCGCTCGCCCAGTCGAATCGCCGCGAGGGAGGCGCGGGTGTCACCCCGGACCATCGCCGGAAAGCGACAGTTGCGGTAAAACAGTCGCAGCAATTCCTCGCTCATGACGCCGTCGCGCGCCACGAGGACGGGAGGGACGATGATCCCCTCCTGAAAGATTTCCGTGCAGTCCGCCGACAGCGATCCCGGCCGCATACCGCCGATGTCGTTGAAATGCGCCCAGGAGTGGGCGAAGGCGAGGATTTGGGCGTCCGCGAAGACCGGGGCGATGAAAACCTGATCGGAGGTGTGGGAAACGGCGCCTCTCGACGCATAGCAATCATTGTACCAGTAAATGTCGCCTGGCCGCATGGTCTGGGCTGGGTAACGCTCCAGCACCGGTTCGATCAGGTTGCTGGCGGTCGGCAGGCTGCGGCCCGCGATCAGCTTGCCCGACCGGTTGAACAAAGCGGCGTGAAAGTCCTTCTTCTCGCGGATGAAGGGGGACATCGCGGTACGCTCGATCAGCGCCTCCATCTCATGCTGGATGGCTTTCAGCGCGCCACGCACGATTTCCACCACGATCGGATCGGCTGTCACGGCGATCTGGTCCATCGGCGAACCCCTCTGCAACGGAAAGCGGCGCCAGTCGGGTGACTGACGCCGCCTTGTTCCGGAGCGTACCTTTGGATCAGGCCGGTGTGAAGAACGGCATCGGCGGCCCGTCACCCTCGGTCTGGATGAACTTCAGTTTGACGTCCATGCCGATCTTCACGTTCTTGAAGTCGATATCGACGATGTTGGTCATCATTTTCGGGCCCTCGGCGAGCTCGACATAGGCGATGCAATAGGGCGGATTGGCCCGCTCCATCACACTGTAGGTGTAGATTTTGCCCTTGCCGGACACTTCCTTCCATTCCACCGGGCCGAGCGTGAACGGCGAGATGGCGCGTGGATACCAAATGAACTTCTTGGTCTGCACGCACTGCGGCAGCACCAGCTTACCGGCGGCACAGCCATCGAAGAACGGTTTGGTCTCCGGGTTGGTGTCGGCCGTGCCGACGAACGGAATCTTTCTTTGCGCGGCGATCGCCATGGCCGGTTACTCCCTCTCCAGAATGACAGTGCTGCCGACGTGACGCGTGCCAAGTGAGCCACCCGTCCCGTGCGCGATGGCGAGGTTACAGTTCGCGACCTGCACCTTCGGATGCGCTTCGCCGCGCAACTGCCGCACCGCCTCGATGATTTTCGTGATACCGCCGCGGTTCGCCGGGTGGTTGGAGCACAGTCCACCGCCGTCGGTGTTGAACGGCAGCTTGCCGACGCCTGAAATCAGATTGCCGTCAGCGACGAACTTGCCGCCCTGGCCCTTCTCGCAGAAGCCAAGATCTTCGAGCTGCATCAACACCGTGATGGTGAAGCTGTCGTAGATCGACGCGTATTTGATGTCCTTCGGCGTGATCCCCGCCATTTCCCAGGCCGGCGGTCCGGACCAGCGCGCCGCCGAGAACGTCAGATCGACCTGCCCGCCCATCTGATTCTTCGGCGCCTCACCCACGCCGATGACCTTCACCAGCGGCCGCTTCAGGCTTTTGGCGATCTCGGGTTTGGTCACGATCAGTGCCCCGCCGCCATCGCTGATGACGCAACAATCGAGGCGATGCAGCGGGCTCGCCACCATCGGCGAGTTCACCACGTCCTCGACCGTAACGACGTCGCGCAGCATCGCATGCGGGTTGTGCTGCGCATGATGCGACGCGGCGACCTTGATCCAGGCGAGCTGTTCGCTGGTCGTGCCGTAGTCGTGCATGTGCCGCGTGGCGCACATCGCGTACATGTTCGCGGTCGCCGGCCCATACGGATACTCGAACTGCATCTCCGGTTGTGCCGGACTGCCGGCGCGCGGCGCGGTGCCGGTCGCCATGCCCTCACTGCGCGGACGACCCGCCAGAGTGATCAGGCAGACATTGGCGCGGCCGGTGACGATGGCCTCCAATGCATGACCGACCGCGACCTGGTAGGAGGAGCCGCCAACATCGGTCGAGTCCACATGGCGGACCTTCAGACCCATGTAGTCGATCATCGACATCGGGCCGAGGCCAGGGGCATCGCCGGAGCAGTAGTACGCGTCGACGTCGTCCTTGGTCAGGCCGGCGTCATCCAGCGCGCCCTTGGCGCATTCGGCATGCAGCAAGGTGACCGACTTGTCGCTCGCCTTGCGCGTGGGATGCTCCCAGGCACCCACGATGTATCCCGCACCTTTCAAACTCATGCTTCACTCCCTTATCTGCCCCATGACCTGCCCGTTGGGGGGCTGACCGGTTGGCTCCCTGCCAGTATACCCATCGGTAGCTGGCCCGCTACCCTGGTAAGGCGGAGCGCTGGGGTAAGGCGGAAAGCTGGGGTAAGGCGGAGAGTTGGCGACAACGGGAAAAGGTTTGGCAACCCGGGCATCAGATGCGAAATCGATATGATCCGGCTGAATGGGGCCACCCGCGCGCGACAATGCCGTACCCGTTCCTCGCGTCACACAGTTCGCGCGGGCCGCGACCCGGTTAGTGTCACCCTCGATCTAAATACTCCGCCCGCGATGTTCCGAGGCGAGCAACCGAATTCAGATGAACACGCCGCCCATGCCGCCCGCCGGATAGCGGGTGCCGGCCGCCGCGCCCTTCGGCACCGCGGCATCGATCCGGGCGACATCCTCGGCGGAAAGGCTGACTTTCAATGCGCCGAGATTCTCATCCAGGCGCGCGGGATAACGGGTTCCTGGGATCGCGGTCACATCCTCACCCTGTGCCAGCAGCCACGCCAGCACCAACTGCGCCGGCGTGCATTTCCTCTCCGCCGCGATCGCTTCAATCTTCGCCACCAGCGCGCGGTTCTGATCGAAGTTTTCCTTCTGGAACCGCGGATGCGCCGCGCGCCTGCCATCGACATCGTCGAAGGTCTTGATCGTACCAGTCAGAAATCCGCGGCCCAATGGCGCATAGGCGACGAAGCCAATGCCCAGGGAGCGGGTAACTTCCCTGGTTTCCTCGGCTTCGGAGCGGTACAGCAACGAATATTCGGTCTGCACCGCCGCGATCGGGTGCACCGCGTTGGCGCGGCGGATGCGATCCGGCGCTGCCTCGGACATGCCGAGGAAGCGCACCTTGCCCTGTTCCACCAGGCGCTTCATCGCACCGACGGTTTCCTCGACCGGGACCGCGGGGTCGACGCGATGCTGGTAATACAGGTCGATGACGTCTTCATTCAGACGCTTCAGGCTCGCCTCGCAGGCTTGCTGCACATATTCCGGGCGGCCGTTGACGCCGTTCGACTGACCAGGCCGCTGGATCTGGCCGAACTTGGTCGCCAGCACGACCTTGTCGCGCCGCCCTTTGATGGCGCGGCCGATCACCAGTTCGTTGTGCCCCCAGCCATACATGTCGGACGAGTCCAGGTGATCGACGCCGAGGTCGATCGCGTAGCGGATCAGTTCCTCGGATTTCGCGTCGTCCGCCTCCCCATACACGCCGGACAAGGACATGCAGCCCAACCCGACGGTGGAGACGGAAAGCCCGCCAATGCCGAGTGCGCGATGCGGTAATGCCATGCTGGCCTCCTCTGTTCGCCGCCTTATAAAGCGATTGCCGCGGGCTGGCGACAGGGGAAACTGTCCAGATCGCGAGACGGATTGACGCCATACCACTCGCCGCGTTTGCTCAACCGCCGTGCGCGTTGCTCGAAGGATATTCGCGATGCTCGACCTCATACTCGCGGTGCTGCACCACCTGTTGGTCTTTGGCCTGTTCGGGGTATTGTTCAGTGAATTGATCGTCGTGCGCCGAGGCATCGGTCAGGCCGCGGCCGTCAGGATCGCATCGGTTGATTTCTGGTACGGTGTATTGGCGGGCCTGATTCTGGTTGTCGGTTTCAGCCGTGCGATATTCGCCGCCAAATTCTGGGACTACTACGCCAATAACGGGTTCTTCTGGGCCAAGATCGTCACGTTCGCCCTTATCGGGTTGATATCCATCCGCCCAACCGTCTGCTTCATTCGCTGGCGGCGGTCCGGCGTCGCGCCGGATGACGCGGAGGTGACCTCGGTGCGCCGGCTCATTCATATCGAGGTCGTTCTCTTCGCGTTGTTGCTCGGGTTCGCCGCCGCGATGGCACGAGGCTACGGCGAGTTCTGACGACCACCCCCAAGGGACGACATGTTGGCCACTCGATTGTATGGCTACCCAACCATGAACGCCCCGAAGCTGCCTCGCTGGCTCATTCCGCGACTGCCGTTCTACTATGGCTGGATCATCCTCGCCTGCGTCTGTTGCGCGGGCCTCTCGCGGCAGGGCGGTGCGGTCGCCACGCTTTCGGTGTTCGTGTCACCGATGACCGCCGAGTTTCATTGGTCGCGCACCGCCATCTCCGGCGCGGTGTCGTTGGGAGGCATCCTCGCGGCGGTCGCCTCGCCGTTCCTGGGCCGCCTGTTGGATCGCGAGGGCGCGCGCGTCGTGCTGTGGGTCGCGGTGCTGACCACCGGTCTCGCCAACATGGCGCTGTCGCTGACTGTATCGTTGCCGATGTTCTATCTGTTGTTCTGCGTCGCGCGGATGAACTTCGCCGGCCCGTTCGACCTCGGTATCTATGGTGCGGTCAACAGTTGGTTCATCGCCCGCCGGTCGTTCGCGAGCGCCATCGCCTCGGTCGGACAGATGACCGGGCTTGTCGTGCTGCCAATGATCGGATCGCTGGCGATGCTGACGGGTGGCTGGCGGGCCGGCTGGCTGACGATCGGCGCGACCGTCCTGGTCGTCGGTTTCATCCCGGCCTTTCTTCTGATGGTGCGGGCGCCCGAGGACGTTGGCCTGGTTCCCGACGGCACACGCCCGGTCAGCAGCGGTGCCTCCGGCCATGTGGTCAGACCCGAGCCCGTGTTCACGCGCGCCCAGGCGGTGCGGACAAGAAGTTTCTGGCTGTTGTCGCTGTTCACGCTGCTGGCCTATCCGGTGCAGGCCGGGGTCAGCCTGCATCAGGCGCCATTCCTGATCGAACGCGGCCTGAGCCCGCCCGTCGCCGCTTCGATCGTCAGTTATTTTTCACTGATGTCCGGCATCGCCAGCTTCGGATTCGGTGTGCTGCCGAAACGCCTGACCGCGCGCTGGAAATTGGCGTTGACCGGACTGCTGTTGTGCTGTGGAACGAGTCTGTATCAATCGGTGCACGGCGCCGCCGGCGGGTATCTCGCGGCGACGTTCTTTGGGGCCGGCGTGGGCGGCCTGCTCGTGATGTTGCCGATCGCCTGGGCGGATTATTTTGGCCGCGGCAATTACGGTTCGATCCGCGGCCTCGCCCTGACAGGACAGGTGCTGGCGCAGGCCGCTGGACCGTTATTGTCCGGGGTGCTGCGGGACGCGACCGGCGGCTATGAGACATCGCTGGCCTGTTTCGCCGTGCTGTCGGGCCTGAGCATGCTCGCCGCGATGCTGGCAACGCCGCCCAGCATTTCGTTCGCCCACCGGTATTGAATCCCGCCGCGGCGGTGCGCATATCGGCCCCGGCAAGGAGGGCCCCGATGAACGATACCGTATTGGAAAAACACACTTTTGGCGCCGAAGTCGGGCGCCTTTTGGACCTCGTCGTCCACTCGCTGTACTCGGAGCGGGAAATCTTTCTGCGCGAACTGGTCGCCAATGCCGCCGACGCCAGCGATCGCCGCCGGTTCGAGGCGCTGACCGACCCCAAGCTAGCGCCCCCCGCTGAGGCCAAAATCCGCGTCGTCCCGGACAAGCAGGCGCGCACCCTGCTGATCGCCGACGACGGCATCGGCATGTCGCGGCAGGAACTGATCGATAATCTGGGAACCATCGCCCGTTCCGGCACCAAAGCGTTCGGCGAGAAACTCGCCACCGCGAAGCCCGAGGACCGGCCGAACCTGATCGGCCAGTTCGGCGTCGGCTTTTACTCGGCCTTCATGGTCGCCGACCGGGTCGAGGTCACCTCCCGCAAAGCCGGTTCCGAAGAAGCCTTTTCCTGGGCTTCCGAAGGCGCGGGCGAGTTCACCCTGGCACCGGCGGAGCGAGACACGCCCGGCACCGACGTGGTGCTGCACATCAAGGCCGACGCGGAAGAATACCTGGAGCCGATGCGGCTGGAGACGATCATCCGGAAATGGGCCGACCATGTGACGCTGCCGATTACCGTGGCGCGCGACGGCAAGGACCAGGCCGCCAACGAAGGCACCGCGCTGTGGCGCAAATCCAAGGCGGATGTGTCCGAACAAAACCTGAAGGAATTCTATCGTCACCTCGGTCATTTCTTCGACGAACCATGGGCGTCGCTGCACTGGCGCGCCGAGGGAACGCTGGAATACTTTTGCCTGTTGTTCATCCCGGGGATGAAACCCTTCGACGTGGTGGAAGGCGATCGTGACTCGCACGTCCGGCTGCATGTCCGGCGCATGTTCATCACCGACAAAGCCGATCTGCTGCCGCATTGGCTGCGTTTCGTCAGTGGCGTGGTGGACACCGAGGACCTGCCGCTGAATGTTTCCCGCGAAATGCTGCAAACGACCCCGGTCCTCGGCCGCATTCGCAAGGCGTTGATCACCCGCGTGTTGGGCGAGTTGAAGACTCGCGCCAAGGACGCCGAGGACTACGCGAAATTCTGGGACAATTTCGGCGCGATCGTGAAGGAAGGCCTGTGGGAGGATTCCGAACATCGCAACGAAATCCTGCCGTTGACGCGGTTCCATTCGTCCGCCCAGGAGGGCGTCGTGTCGCTGGCGGATTACGTGTCACGGATGCAGGCGGGCCAAGACGCGATCTATTACCTGACCGGCGACAATATCGATGCGATGAAGGCGTCGCCGCAATTGGAAGGCTTCCGCGCCAAGGGCGTCGAAGTCCTGCTGATGTCCGATCCGATCGACAATTTCTGGCCGGAGCGGAGCGATGGTTTCGAGGACAAGAAGTTCCTCGCGGTAACCCAGGCGGCGGGCGACTTCGGCAAGGACGATTCGCTGCCCGACATCTCGGTGTTGCTGGCGGCGATGAAAGAGGCTCTGGGTGAGGACGTGGCCGACGTGCGGGCGACCGGCCGGCTGACCGACAGCGCGGTCGTGCTCGCGGCGGATAACAAAGGCCCGGACCTGCAGATACAGCGCCTGATGCGCCGCGCCGGGCGCGCCATGATGCCGGCGCGGCCGATCCTGGAGGTCAACCCTCGGCACAAGCTGATCGAGGACCTTGTGTTGAAGCAAGACAACAAGGACCTGGTGAAGAATGTCGCCGAGACGTTACTGGATCTCGCCAAGGTGCAGGAGGGCGAGCCGCTGAAAGACGCGGCCGGATTCGCACGCAGGGTGAGCATGCTGCTGGCGGGAAGCCTGGCCGGGTAGCTGTCGCCGCGTTGTTCGTTTTCCATCATGGCCGTGGGTCGAGCCCGGCCATGATGGAAAACGCGTTAACCGCCCTGGCTCGACTGCCTGGCGCAGGCGGCGACATACGGCAGGAAATGCGCCACCGGCGGTGTGGCGAGGTCTTTGACCTTCGCCCCCTCGTCGAATCGGCGCAGCACTGTCGCGGCTTCCGCGAACGGGTTGGCCCGGTATTCGGAAAGTTCCGCCTCCGACATCGGGCCGCCCTGAAGCGCCAGGCTACGGACGCTGTCGCTGGACAACTTCGAGAAATAGTCCGGCTCAGCCGCGCACAGGTAACGTTTGGCGGCGACGTGCAGTCGCACCGGCTCCGTCACTTCCGGGCCGAACCATCGCATGAGCCAACGCCGGCCAAGCTCCTCGTGCATGTCGTCGATGCCGTCTTTGGCGGGATCATCGCCCAGATCATGGACCATATGGCCGATGTCGTGCAGCAGACAGGCGGTGATCAAGGCGGCATCGCAACCGGCCTGTTCGGCGAGCCAGGCAGCCTGTAGCGCGTGCGCGCGCTGGTTGACCGCCGAGAGGCCGTACAGCCGGTGCCCCTTACCCTCGATGATTTCGCTGATCATCGCTACCAGGTCCTGATCCATGCTCAACCACCCCCATTGGCCCAACTGGCCCATCTCCATTTGGCCCGCGCGAAGCCCTATCATACGCGAAGCCCTGTCATATATGAACTTTCGCCGAAACCTCGACCGAGGAGCCCACCAACATGATCGACCAGACCCTGGACTGCCTGACCGAAGCGGACGCCGGCGCGCTACCACTGCACACTGTTCGGCCCGCCGCGATGGAGGCATTTCTCGCCAGCCTGCCGGAGGCTCAGGCGACGTGGCTACGCGCGACGGGCTTCGCCGCGAAACCTGGTGAACTGCGCCTGCTTCCTGGGCCGGACGGTCTGAGCGGAGCGGTACTCGGTCTGGGCGAGGATCAATCGCCACACCTGTTTGGCGCGTTGCCCGCTGAATTGCCGGAGGGTTCCGTTTGGCGTCTGGCCTCCGGGGATCATGATGTTGCTTCCGCTGTTCTCGGCTTTGCTCTGGGAAGTTATCGTTACACGGGGGTTAAAGCAGCGGAGCGCCGGTTCGCGAAATTGATCGCGGGCCCGGATCAGGTTGAATCCCGATCGCTCGCCGCCGCGGCATGGATGGTGCGGGACCTGATCAATACGCCACCGAATTTGCTCGGTCCGGTGGAACTGGCGGACACCGCGCGTGCGCTGGGAACGCGGTATGGCGCGGCGGTGGAAATTGTCGAAGGCGCGGCGCTGGACGAGGGCTATCCAACGGTCGCGGCGGTTGGCCGAGGCTCCGCGCGGCCGCCGCGAGTGGTAACGATCCGATGGCGGGGCACCAAGGCGGATGACACGTCGCCCCTCGTTTCCTTGTGCGGCAAGGGGGTTTGTTTCGATACCGGTGGGTACGATCTGAAGCCGTCCGCCGGCATGCTCAGAATGAAAAAGGACATGGGCGGAGCGGCCGTGGCACTTGGAGTCGCTCGGCTGGCGATGGAGGCCGACCTGCCGGTCCGGCTCGTTATTCGAATCGGTTGCGTGGAAAATTCCGTGTCTGGCGGTGCGATGCGGCCCTCGGACGTGATCCGGACGCGCAGCGGTCTGACCGTGGAAGTAGGCAACACCGACGCCGAGGGCAGATTGGTGCTGTGCGATCTGCTGGCGGACGCTTCGGTCGAGAAACCATCGATTCTGTTTGACTTCGCGACGTTGACCGGGGCGGCGCGGGTCGCTCTGGGCCCGGATCTTCCCGCGCTTTTTTGTGACGATGACGCATGGGCGGGGACACTCTCCAGCGCTGGAATGGCGGTTTTCGATCCAGTGTGGCGGCTACCGATCTGGACCGGTTACGATGACTGGTTAAAAAGCCCCGTCGCCGACCTCAACAATGTCTCATCCAGGCCGCTCGCGGGCGCCATTGTTGCTGCTTTGTTCTTGAGACGATTTGTTACGAAAGGAATCATTTATGCGCATATCGACCTTTATGGATGGAACGATCAGGCCCGCCCAGGAAGGCCTGAAGGGGGAGAAGCGCAGTCCATGCATGCGGTTTTCGCGGCTTTGCGCCAGCGATTCGGTGGCATTGGGATGGCCGATCGATGAACATTCAGAAAGTTTTGCCATCAATTTGATAAAAAGGAATTTGAATCGTAATAAAGGTTGACAACAAGATATGGCGGAATTATATCGATCGCGGTCCGTGCCACCATTTCGTTTTGGCGCTAAAACAGGAAGGATGAAAAATGGCTGTAGCCGCATCGAATTCGGATCAACTGATCGGTGTTCTCCGCGACACCATCGTTGGGTTGGTCCGCCGCGACGGGGTTGATCTGTCGTCACGGCAACTGGGTGTGTTCCTGACCTGCTATCTGCGGGATGGCGGCCACACGGTCCGCGGTCTGGCGGCCGAGTTGAATGTGTCGAAGCCGGCGATCACCCGCGCGCTGGATCGGCTGGGTGAACTCGACCTCGCGCGCCGCAAGGTGGATCCGCTGGATCGCCGCAGCGTGCTGGTGCAGCGCACGCCGAAGGGTTCCGCGTTCCTGCGCGATGTGCACAAGATCATCGGCGAGTCAGTCAATCCAAAGAAGTCGTCCGCGAAAGAAGGCCGTCGCGCGGCCGGCTAATTTACAAAGCCTTCGCTCGCCGGTTCAATTGTTGGGTTGAGCCGGCGAGCCACTTCTGAAGTCCTCGCCGAACTACTTTATACGCGTTGCCTCCGACGCGACCGGTTCGGAAGCAGACCATAACACGGTTATAACGACCCCCTCGCCGCCGCGAACGCTCGCGGCAGTGCCGGCGCCAAATCCTCGGCGACCAGCCCAGTACCGACCTCCATTGCCGCGCGTCCGTGCAACCAGACACCGGCCAGCGCCGCTTCCCATGCGGCCACGCCCTGCGCCAGCAAGCCCGCGATCAATCCGGCCAGCACATCCCCGGCGCCCGCCGTGGCCAGCCAGGGCGGCGCCGAGGCGTTGATCGCCGCCGTCCCGTCCGGGCGCGCAACGATCGTGTCGGCGCCTTTGAGCAGCACCACGGCTTTGGTTCGCGCGGCGGCCTCGCGCACCGCGGCCAGGCGATCGTTCGGCAAGGCTCCAAAAGCACGCGTGAACTCGCCCGCGTGCGGCGTCAGAACGGCTGCGCCACGCAGCGCGTCCGGGTCTCCGGCGAAGGCCGTGAACAGATCCGCGTCCCCGACCACTGTTCGGCCCGCCGCGAGCAACCGCGGAAAGATCTTCCGCGACCACTCAGGGCCAAGCCCAGGGCCGCAAACCCAGACGGCGCGGCGGCGATCGGCGAGCAGATCGGGGAGTGACGCGTCGGAAACGAGAGTGCCCGGCGTGCCGGCTCGGTAGACCTCGGCTGAGCCCAGAGCCGCGATCGTTACAAGGCCGGCGCCCGCTCGCCGCGCGGCGTCGGC
>ODAK010001336.1_pt1 | contig 27154 bp, 28 predicted proteins | sample 1539591 | NCBI WGS metagenome assembly ODAK01 (sample SAMEA3539303, study PRJEB22396) | soil metagenome | biome: tundra; feature: field; material: soil | place: USA | collected 2010-05 | depth 0.15 m
CTATTTGTGTGCATCCTGCATTGTTGCATCCCGCAACGTTTCCAGCCGAGCCGCCGGCCGTTGAAACTCCACCGGTCGTTGCGGTAATGGTTTGATTAGGCCATACGCCTGTGATGTTGATTCCTGAGCCTGGGATTAAACTTGCGGTAGCGCCGTTCCATTGAAATGGAGACGTTCCCCAAATACCAGCCCAAGGGAATCCTGAGGCTCCAAGTTGCGCGCCGCTTGGGGGATTGAAGTTTGTCCCGCTCATTCCGTAAGCGCTACCACCGATTTGCGTACAACCCGCCGTGGTACAACCCGCAACATTACCAGGACTTCCGCCGGTCGAGGTAACTCCGCCAGAGGCTCCCGATGTTCCGACAAGTGCCGCAAATTTACTGGTGACCGTTCCACCACATCTTATGCCGCCAACTACATTGACGCTATCGATTACGCACGTTCCTGATGATAAAGTACCAGCAAGATTGACGCCTGAGATATTGAGATTCGTTAGGACACCAGAACCAGAATCGAGTCCATAGGATACTTGGTTCAACAAGCCGTTTCCGACGCCCCAATTTCCACCGGCTATTGTAAGATCACTCGTGCCATGATGAGCCATATAGTTAGCATATACATCGCTATTGTTACAGGCTGGAGCACCAGTTGGGCATTGTGAAGCACCCGCTCCATACGCCGAATTGCTGTAATTATCAACACCAGTGAAACTTAAATATTGCGTCGCTTGGGCTTCGTAGACACCAGGACCAGCATTGTTGTAAATTTTGCCACCGATGAAAGTTATCTGACCGAAATTCGCTTTGGGTGAATTGAATCGAATACCAGAAGCCAATCGGTCATTGTAAGCGCCACCAGCCGTTCCGGCGCTAGCCAACCAACTGTTACCAAACTGTCCTGTAATCGTTCCGTTTCCGGTTGCCTCGAAATCAAGCGCCGCATGAATAGCAGAATCGATTTGCAAGTCTGTCGAGAAAATCCCAACGCCTTGATTGGTGCCAGGATTGATTAAAACGCCAACATCGTTGAGAATGCCTTGAACACCGGAAAGATTACATCCACCGCAATCGGCCAAGATCATTCCGCCGATTCCATTTACTGAAACGTCTGTGTTATAGAAAAACTCGTTTTGTGGAAAGTTAGCCGATACGGTATTTCCAGCAACACCGACGATCACGCCGCCATGTGAGTTGCTGTTTATGCTTGAGTCGTAAACGAAATTGTCGTAGTCGTTATTGGCGGGTCCGCCTGATGCATGGCCATCGATTACATAACCTTGATACAGATTGAAAAGTTTGACATCACGTAGAATATTCCACAATCCAGCGTAACGATAGATACCAGCGCCACCCGTTCTGGCAACAGATGATTCGAACATGATACCTTGAATCAGTGTGCCAGATACGTTGACTGACGAGCTTCCGATTGTGATTAAATTTCCGGTCGCTTTGTTCGTCTCGATGATTGTTCCGCCTTCTGTGCCCGAGCCGCCAAGCGTGGCATTAGCACCACCCTGGCCAATGAGATGCACGTTGTCTGACAAAATAGTTAATCCGTCAGTGATAAGGCATATACCGGCCGGCATCATAACGTTTTGAGCTTGACCGCCAGCGGCATTGATTGCGGCTTGAATATGTGTGGTATCGTCGGTTGCGTTATCGCACTTGACACCATATGGGGCCGCTGCTGCGTTAATGAATGGTAGACTGATGCTCCCAGCGACTTGCGTCCACGCTGAACCGTTCCAGTACTCAAGTTGAGGTATCGTTGTATTAAATCCAATCTCGCCCGTGCTAGGGGTTCCAGGGCGTCCGCCCGTTGTCCAGTCTTGAAGGGTAGCGGCGCCGCCACCGACTTGAGTCCAAGCCGAACCTGACCAAAATTCAAGTTGAGGGATTGTTGAATTGAATCCAATCTCACCAGTCGTTGGTGTTGCTGGACGGGTCGAAGTTGTCCATTGTGCGAGTGATGCCGTTGCGCTGGAAACAGGAGTCCAAGCGCTTCCTGACCAGTATTCCCACTGAGGGATTGTCGAATTGAAGCCGATTGTTCCTAAAGTTGGTGAAGCTGGACGAGTTGAAGTCGTCCAAATACCCAATGCGGTCGAGGAACCAACCCATGCGGTATTATTCCAGTATTCAAACTGGTGCGTTGTCGTATTGAAACCCATTTGACCAGCAACAGGAGAAGCTGGCCGAGTTGCTGTCGTCCAACTTCCTGGGATAAGTTTTCCCAGAACAGTAAGATTTTGAACCAACTCATTGTTATAAGTTGGCGACGGGCAACCGGTTATTACGCCGCCAGCACATGGTATGACTGGCACTGCGAATGCTGGCGCAGCAATGAATAAGGCGCCAACCACAAGAATGGATTTTAGAAAAATGTTCATGAGGTATTTAGTTTGACTCAGGCTATCTGAACTTCACCATCGTTATTCCACAAGACGAACGAACCTCCGATTGGCTCTATCGTTGGTAATGCGTTTCCGCCTTGCGCCATTAGTTCTGCCGCCGTAATGTTGCCAAATAGGATTGGTGTTGCGCCATTCCACACCCCACCCGGAACAATCGAAACCACACCACCATTGCTATACAAAGCACCCGGACCAAGACTGCCATCGCTATCAGATGGCCAACCGGCTGCGTCCATAACGCACAGAACGCCACCATCGTTATATAAGAATACATCGCTAAGGATGATTGAACCGTCATAGAGAAAGATTGGTAATGTATAAGCTGGCGCAATGGCTCTTAGCTCACATTCCAAAACCATATTGTTATCGAAACTTCCCAATGCGTCGCCCATTACGTTGACGCCCATTTCAAAATATCTTAAATTGCGCAATGCTGAATGGACGTACCATATGAACATCATGCCTTCGGAACCAATAACATCGAGTCCCATCGATGACAGACCCATGAGGAATCCGCCATCACTTTCACTGATGGTAATCGTGAATCCTAAAGCTGCGGCATATGCGATGATATATGGAATCGATTGACCACCAGCCGCAATGAATCTTGCGACCACTTGGTCGCGTCTCATTTCAATGGTAGCGGCTGGACCTGAACACGGGTCAGGAAGACCTAAACTTGCCTCCCATTCTGGCAACAATTCAATCGTGTTAAATGGTAGGATATCGAGCAAAAGGTTTGTAGCTGCTAAACTATTTCTCTCATACGTTGGCATCAATGCGGACAACAAGAGATAGAGATTCGAACCTTGATATTTTGCCCATGCTCTCCCACGAGGTAGCAAGTTCATTGCCGCTTGAACGAAATCAGAGGTAAGATATCGAGGAAGGTTTAAGTTTGGAAAGATCACGAATAAGTGACCACGCCCAAAACTGGCAAACTACCTACAGCAATGGCAACGGGATTAGATGGCGTAACCAATGTGAACCACTGGACTCCAGGCACGCTTTCAATGGCCGTGGTGATTTCTGACATGTAAACAATCGATCCCAGAGGACTACCGATTTTTGTCAAGGTAGCTATCATGGCATTGTTGATTTGCTCTTTAAGGTCTGGCGTGCTTGGACTTAAATTTGCAATGGTCACATCAATCGCTTGTGGGATTGGTGCTACTGCATAAACCAAACTACAAACGGGACGTAATGGGTAGATATGATTCGCCAAATTTAACTGGTCACCGGGTGGTGCTGGTGTTGCTCTTGTCTCCAATGATGCCACACCATTGCCGCCCATTGGGAATCCGAGGTCTATACCTGCGTTTACAATGTCCATCATGAAATATACGATGACCGTTCCGAGGCCGTTGCCATTTGGTAATGACCAGGCCCTGGTAACTCCTGGCACCTGTAATGCCCATTCCTCAAAATCCGTGGCACTGCCACCGTTCGGTGGTGCTCGATATTGCAAGAGCATCCGAGTGCGTAAACTATCGTCAGTCTCGATATCAGCGCCACCCGTCAATATGGTCACCGTGACAGCCGCGACGCCTGCTATGGGCGAAGACAGGCTAACAGACGGCACCACATCGGCGTTGCCGCTGGCGCCCGCTACAAGGGCCATGACAGGGACGGTTATCGAGCCGCCACCGGCGATGATACCATCAACCATGGTGGTATATTGTACCCCGTCGCTGCGGCTGATGATTGTTCCTGGTGGAATGTCAGTAGTTGGCACACCATTGAATGTAGCCATTCCGCCAGCGGTCGAAGCCGGTTTGCGGATGATTCCTTTCAATGCGGCCCATGATTCCATATATTCACCGGTCGAGGTGAAGGGAATACTTTGCTTTGCAATCCATTGAAGATAGCCATACTGACCGTATGCCAATCCTGCCATGACATATGACAGAACACGAAGAACGCTATTGCGTAAAAGACCACCCGTTTGAGTTGGGAGGCTTGACGATGTAATATCGGATATAGCTTGTTGCTGAAGAGTCGTTAATGAGGGAAACAAAAATGGCATAGCTTAAATCTCCCTATACCAAACAGTTCCGACATAGACAAATTTTACCGCTGTATTGATAACCAAGGTTGTTGGTGCTCCAGAAATGGTCTGGCCCGAGCCGGGCGATAATGTAAACCCGGTGATGGTGTGATTGGTCATGATCGTAATCACTTGATTAGGGAACGCACTGACAGGCATGATAACCGTACCAGTCGCCAACGTGCCCGATGGTGTCAGGATATATCTCGAACAACTCGGCGGTATCGTGTTACTAAAACCTGTAGTTGGTGATGCGACTACGGTTGAATCATCGTGCCCCGGCGGTACGACCCAACGGTTGGCGGCGGCATCCCACATGCCAGCGAAATGAACATAAGGAACCATGGTCGAATCAATAGCCGCCATTTTGGCATAAGTCAGTGTAGTATCCTCATCGATACGAATGTTCTGGATATTCCAGAATGTGTTAGTATTCGACCATGGCAGAAAAGTAAATGGAGTCATGTCCTGCATATTGATAGACATGTCGGAAATCGTGCCAAAGGCATTTCCAGTGACCTGAAAATGTGTAGGAGTGCCGGTTCCGGTATATGGACCGCCGCCACCTTTTAGGAAGGAAGCGCATTGACCACCATGAATCGTGATATATGTTTGTCCATTCGCACGGATACATGGTGATGGAGCGTGTGCGAAATCAGTATTTTGAATGTCATAAGCGATGACTCCAAGGGCGTAGTTGTTATTGAATTCAACGTAAGATGCTACATTCAAACTTTGATAAGCGGCATCACCCCAAACTCTGAAATCTGTTTCGACTCGGCAATCCGTGATAGTCGTTCCCCATACGTTGGATGTTCTGATACCTACAGCCCATAACTCTGATTCACAATCTCTGAGTACAGCCGTGTCAACGTCATCATGTATATGAATTGCCGGGGATTGCTTACGAATCCAGTTTGAATTGCCTGGGTTATCTTGAGGAGCATAAAGCGGAATACAATGAACGTTTTCAGCAACAATGGTGTCTCCGCAACCGGAGACATCAAGATTGATGATATTGTCCATGTAGACGTTGTCGATTTTTTCACAACCTCTTGGTAGCAAAATCCCTTTGGCGAATCCAACCACAACAAGGTCTTCAAACTTGCAAAGCATATCTGCGAAAACACCAACACTTATTTTGCCGATGTTATGCCATTTAGCAGTACCATCAACGATACTGTTTACAGTTGTGTTTGTGCCGCTTGGCCCTGGTCCGAAAATAGCGCCACCTGGACCGATGTTCTGCGATGTACCTGCGGTATCACAAATATAAACGTGGCAACCGTTCGTTATGATGGTTCCTACCACATACGCGGTATTCCCAAGCCATGGTAGTTGATTAAGAAAATGCCATTTCGCAGTGCCATCGGTTATGCTGTTTGTGCCTGTCGTTGTTGGTAATGGACCGCCCGAACCAAATACGTCAGACGTTCCAGAAGTGTCACATTTATAAACGTTCCCCATATTGGCAACAATAGCACCACTCGTGTAAGCGGTAATTGGAGCCCAAAGCATACCTGGACTCAATTCATTGGCACATGCTGCCCAAAAGGAGTCGACCTGTGCCGTTGTCGGTGAACTCAACAGTCCACGACGTACGATACGTAAGTTTTTGAGGCTATTGGAACTGTTTAATGAAAACGTGATTGATGGATCGATTACCAGATTGCTTCCGCTTGTATCGATTGCGGTAAACGGAAATGTTGCCGTCATTTGAGTACTCATTACGCCGAGCCCTTCAATGGCGACTTCACTGACCAGTGAATAATCCGTACTGAAAAGATAACTTCGTCCGGGCATCAAACGAATAGTGCCGCCGTTCAATCCGTTGTTGGTAGTAAACGTCAAGGCATAAATGAGATTCAGAAAAGCAGGCGAGTTATTCGTTCCGCTATCGGCTGCACCTTTATACTGCCATATGCATGTTCCATCAATGATAGCTTGACCCGTTCCGCTTGGACCTCCAGATGATGCTGAAGTCCCTGCGGTCGAGCAATAATACACATTCGAACCGTTTTGTATGAGTCCTGGCGCCCAATATGAGGTACTTGCTACCCATGCCTGCTGTGGGAATATGTAGTCACCACAACCACCAGCCATCTCGGGTGTAATGATTCCACCCGTCAATTGTCTAATCCATCGGCCGGGTTGCGCTTGTGTCAGAGTATTTGGTTTGAAAATGATTACGGACTCATCTTGCGCCAGACTTGTTACTGACCATATGAATGTTCCGCCACCGAAATCTCCAGGTGTGGTATAACCTTCGACATCGATGGAAACCGCTGTTGCTGGGACTGCTAATGCTCGCACTGCGGCGACATTAACGACCTGTTGACCTATTTCACTCAATACGGTAGCGACAATAGACGAAGTAGCGCTGCCCAATGCGGTCGTTAGATTTGTTTTGACATTGACACCGGCTTGAACAAGACTAAGTAGCTCGGTACCGTCTATGGTTCCTGCGGTAGGTAATTGGGAAATCTTTAGGTTGGCCATAAAATATTCACTGCTCGGGCTATGAGCTAGTATTTATGGCTGTTTACCAAGTTGAGATGGCAGCCTTCTTCCATGTATTCGTTGCGATACAGACGTAAACAAAAGAGGCATCCCATACAACTTCGCCCGTGGTTCCGGTTGCGGCGGCTGTAGCTGGTGTTGCTGAAGTCGTGACGGTTAGCGCACTGACCGATGTTCCGCCGCTTGGATTCACTAGAAACCCTGTAGATTTAAGAAACGCAGTTCCAAAGGTGACAGCGGAAAAGTCGATACCGTAAGCTGCCGCCATAGACGGGCCGCCGCCAATCGTCGCCGCGTAGGTTCCGATCATCGTGCCTGTTGACGTGATAGGCCACCACCCTTCCGGTGCCCCGAATGTAAAGCCAACATTCCAGCCAGGTGGTGTACCGCCTGCCGCACTGTTGACTAGACCGATGGCATAATCAGCAATCGACCCATGGACTGCATCGCCATTGCCCTGGACTATTTTCAGTCCTACCTTCCGTGTGACACCAACGCTGGACTGAACCCCAACGTCAATTTCTTGTCCGACTATTTCGTTCCAATAAAGTCCCGAACCTGTTGCCAAGTATGTTTGTGGATTAAATCCAAACAAATTCCCTTTCGAATTACCGAATCCGGATGTGCCACCGGCGCTGAACCCGCCCTGCGCTATGGCGCTGAGAGCTACATAGAATTGATTGTCACCAGGTGCCGTAATCCCTGCTTGGTCAAGAAGTATTCCGATGGCGTTTCGGCCGCCAATGGCGCCAGCACTTAACGTGTGCCCAAAAAAAGAACCATATGATCCACCACCGTTTGCATTGGTCGCGTCCATCGAATCGGCATTGACATTAAACTCATAGGTCGCTCCAAGTGAACTGCTTGCCGCCGCGCCGAACACATTAGCACTAAGACAGAACAATGGAGTGGCGCCCCCAATGTAGTAACCAGAGAACAAATGAGTATTAAGGGCACCGCCGCCAGCCGTTAGATTTCCGCCGATCATCGCATTATGCGTTACCGCGACGCTTGTGCCTGTACCAGTCACATTTAGATTTGGTATCGAACCGGAACTGGCAAGAGCGGCCAGGGTAGGGTTTGTCAAAACCGCATTAGCGAGCGTTGTCTTAACGTTATTTCCGCCTTTGACGACACCGAAAAGCTCGGTTCCGTCTAATGTTCCTGCATTGGGGAACTGTGAAGTTTTAAGATTTGCCATGATGGTATTTAGTTGATCCAGTAGTTGCCAGACTCCAACAACCAAAAGTCACCATTTTCAAGATGAACTCCAGGCAATGTCGAAATATCTTCCAACGCTTCTAAATCACCATCTTCGTAAAGTACGAAACTACCTGACTCTAACAACAATACTTTATCGGCTGTATCTGGAGTTGGTGGAATGATGTAATAGCTACCCGGTGGATTAGGCGATGGTTTCGCCTCGGTTTTCCATGCCCAACTATACAAGAATTTGTGCGCAACGCTTGTAAACGGTTCGGTAACGGTCACCTGAATCGCCATCGAGTTTTTGTTAATCCATGAACAACTTACATTGACCGTTGCGGCTATACCATCGGTGATAAGCCAGTTCAAAGCTTCAAGACAAAATCCTCTGGCTTGAAGTAACGGTCCCGTATCGGATGTTATTTTTGAACGATATAGCTGCCAGAGTCTTGAACCTAACGGTTGTTGCAAGTACGAATCGAACCAAACGCCACGTCTATCATTAGTTCCATCTGTTGGTTTGAAATCGCTTGATGCGATTCTATCAGTGAATAAACTTAGCATAACCGACGTGGCGAGTTGGTCGAGGCCGTAATCGACCGTTACATCACCGTTTGAAAACGATATGTCAGCGTAACCTGATTCGTCGAATTTTAGGTCGATATCCATGGGTAGTATTTACGGAACCGTTATAGCAGTGTTGTTAACCGTTATCTCACCAGCGGTTACTTTGATGACCCCACGGACGCTTAATGTTCCCTCAATAGTGACGTCTGGACAAGTAATGGCGAGCGTTGGTGTGTTAATCGACATTGATGTTGACGCATTGGCTTTGATTGTTGGCGCAGTGATATCAACTTCCGTGTCGCACACGATGATTACTTTATGATTCGCTGTTATGTGGATTGAGCCATCGGCAGCCAAATACACAAACTGGCCGATATGATCATGGTGTTTTGATTCACCAGGAGCCATACCTGTCGGGCGATATCTTGGGTCGTGACTCGCAATGACAACGCCACCACCTGAGTCACCTAATGGATTCAAAATCACAACGTTCGAGCCGGGCAATGGCGAGCTTGCAAAACCATAAAATTGAGCGCTTGGGATTTTGTCTCTTGTTTCGTTCGCATTATATTGCAACTGAAACTTCTGGACGTTGCCGGACTCATCGGGGTTCATAACAACTCGTGCGACCCTAACGAGCGATGCTACTCGATTCCAAACCCGTTCTAAACTCATTTCGTATTTGCCCTCGATAGAGCTTCTTGAATCCATAGGTCGATTGGCGTGACAGGTTCAACGCTGAATGCTGCGGCTGGCATCAACGTGATTTGTGCCGTCGTTCCGCTCTGGAGACTACGTTTGAACACTACGTCAGCTATGACCCATTCCCTATTATCGTTTTCAGGGATTTTCAATGCCGGTATAACCACCGGTGCTGAAAAGTTTGGTTGCCAGAGTTTACCAGAGGAATCGCCTTGTGGTGTTTCCCTCCAACTATCACAGGTCAGAGTGACCGCATTCGATTGGCCCCATCTGCGGTTCATTTCCCATGCCGCCATCTCATCGCCAATCTTTCCGTCAAGTAGAAGTGGTGGACATACGGAAATCAATATCCGATGGCGAGGAACACCTTTGTCCTTCGCTTTACCAACGGTATTCAAATCACCGCCTCCGCCACGATTACCGGTCTCTGCTAGAGCTATTCCTATGGGAGTAATAACTTCCTGATAATCACTAAATCGTTGATCCATTGAGAATGTCACGGAAGCGTTCTGGACGTTTTTTCCTTGATAGAAACCCGATTTCATTTTGCTAACGTTTACATCAGCCAATACGAGATTCCCGTCTACATCATCATAAACCAGCAATGCTGAATATCTCGCTACCGTTTCGATTAAGCGATACGGTGATTCGGTCCTGTTGCCAGATAGACCTGGATAAACTTTGCCGTTGCCTTTTCCTAATTGCGAAACCGTGATGTTAAATGGTTTAGAAAGTTGTTGAGCGTATTTGAGCGGTGTGGTGCCAGCCTCTAGCATAGGAACATCGGTACTACAATCGAACAAATCTTCACACTTAGAACGACCTTGGATGCGGATGTTGTGTGTTTCACTACCAATCTGCGCAACGTAGCGGTCAACGTATCCTGTAAGCACGACGTCTTGACCAATCTTGATTGAGACTTCATCGCCGGGTTGAACCGAAATATCAGACTTGGCGTGCGGATATGATTCAGTAAATGACAAATCAAACGTAGATGGAAACGATCTAAGCGAGCGTGTCAACTGGACCTCTTGCCACCCTGATATAGTTTGCTGACCACCTTGCTGCGGTCTTTTCAAAGTGATACTTAAATCATCAACTTCGGCTTGGCTCGGAAAGATACTCATGAGGAAAGCGCCTCGAAAACACGAATACAGAACAATGGATGAATCGGATCAATCCTTTGGACTAACTCCGCTTCTCGTGTGGTGTCTTGATAGATTTTGTAGGCCAACGTCAAAATTGGGAGGTTGGTTTTTTCTGTAAATGTGAACAGTTCTGGCAACTGTAAAGCTCGTGATTGAAGGTCGTTTACGACTGAGCTTCTAAGCGCTATCAATGCTTGATAGGTGCTTATGTCGTTGGCGTCCGCCGCATATAAGATTTCAGCATCGAACAACGGAACGATCAAACTAAGGATAGCCATGGCCTCCGTTGAATTTGTTGGCTGATAGTTGGCCGCTGCCAATGCGAGCGACATTAGAACGCCCTTGCGACATGCTGACGCTGTAGCATTTGCTATTGATCGAGTCGCTAAATCCATCATGCTTGTATCGGGCTGAAATAACGCCACGGTGATAAGCAGCCTGATTTGGTCCTGCGGGTCATTGATTGACGTTCTAAGAGCTTCGCTTATCGAATAAATGCCGTCGAGATATGTATTCGAGGGATCTGTTGAAGCGAGGCCGATGGCTGAATTAACCGCTGTTGATATCGTTGCACGTTGCGTTGTGACGTTATCGAGCAATGCGGTTGAGGCCGCCATTATGCGGTCAGTAGGCGATAATGTGGTGCTAATCGATGCCAGTATGCCAGGGGTAATACCATTGCTGTTATATCGTGACAGCGTAAATGAGGAATCCGTAAGGGATTGGAGTCCATTCAAGCTATTGAATATAGCTGAAGGTTCGTTACCGATAGAGAGTATTCGACTGGCGAATGACGTGACACCGGCTATTGTGGTTCCGACCAAACCGAGGACAAGACTGGCAGGGTTGAGCAAAGCGGCGAATGCTGGCCGAGATGCGGAAACGAGCGTAGTGACAGCCGTTGCGATTATGGCAAACGTGCCTGAGCCGAACGGAATCATCCCAAACAGTTTGAGCACCGGAATATCGTCAGTAACCAGGAACGAAAGTTGAACTTCGACGACACGGCCACGGTCGACTCGTTCATTAAACACCGCTGAAATCAGGGTAGCTTCTGGAATATACGTGAGGCTTGGATGTATTAGAATGCCGGAACCTTTGGTCTGGCAAGCTGCGGCAAGTAAATCTCTCTGAATGAAGCAAGTATCGCCAGTCAAGAATCCATTGAACGTCAATGTTTGGTTACCGAGTCCCATGTCCTCGGCCAGCGGAGTGTCTTTATACGGGTATTCGTGAATAGCCAGCTTGCGACCTGTAGTAAAACTGGACTGTTCTACTACGAATGGGATGCCTCGCCAGCTTGCGGGCAAGAGTTGGCTCATCCAGGAAAGGGTTGGGAGATTCATAGAGGTATTTAGGGCTTGACTTCAGCAATCGGACGAGCTAGTTCGCCTCAGATTGAAGGGAAATGTGGTATGGGCAAATTTGTAATGTTGTTCGGATTTCTGTTCTTACTCTGGTTCGCCTCGGTCAATCCAGCCATGGTCGATGAAGTCAAGACGCATATACCTACATCAGACCGAAACTGGTATTTGGGATTCAGTTGTGAGGTAGCGAACCCACAACAAATAGCGTTTTTCGGGTTGGACGATGCGCCATTTTACGAAAACATAGTTTTTGGGACTGGTCTTTCTGTTCCTGTGCCATTCATTCGTGGCCTGTCTCTTTGTCACGAAGCGACAGAGAAAGCTATGGCCCGAATGAAAGCTATCCGTTATCCAAAATAGCCTTACGGGCTGGCTACCATCCCAACGTTGGCTGAACCGGTAGCTGGTCCGAATGCTGGCCCGGTGCTCTGAACGCTGACCGAGGTTCCTGGCAACGGCTGGCCAGTGACGTGAACGGTAATTTTACCGTCTTTTCCATTTTGACCAGCCGGTGCGCCAACGGTCGCCCGAGGTCCAAGTCCTACCTCGCCAGGGTGATATTCAAAGTGCATGGCGTCTTTACGGTTGCTGAACCGTCCGCCCCAATGGATGCCGGGTGTCTTTTCAGCGTAATCTATCAACGCCTGCGGCATGTCAGTCACCAGCGGCCCCCCAGGTGGTCCATACGGGTTTGACCCTGGGTTGATATCGATGGCCGTGCCGTCATAGTGATGGCTGCCAGGGACGTGCCCAGAGGCGGCGTAACCACCTAACGACGTGATGTCATAGTGTTCCCTTTTCGCTTCGTCCAGAATGCTTTGAAAAGCCTGTGCGGCCTTTGGGTTGACCCATGCTTTTTTTCCATCAACCTCGATTGGCACCATCTTCGAATTGTCGGTTGGCGTGACTGTCCAACCACCTGACGTTCCCCCTGGAGCGCCACCGGGCGGAATAGGTTGTAGACGTGGCCCTGGTCCTGCTCCATGAGAGTTAGGCGACGATGGCCAGAAACCTTTAAGCCAGTTCCACCCTCGCAACGCCAGATCGTTATCATCGGATTTTTTCTGTTCTTCTGGCGTAATCCAATGGAATGCATCGAGAAATTCACCACCAGATGGAAAATATTTTCGTTCTGGATGTAACGGATCAATCTTCACTGGATTGCCACTCATGGTTTTTCCCAGAATGGCCGCAGTGTTCTTATCAGTCGCCTCAGTGTTTTTATCAGTGCTCGTGCTGCTCTTCTCGAAAGCTTCGGCAACGGAGCCTGTCCATCCAAGGATTTTTTCTTCAATGTGTTGTTGAATTGACGCCATCGCATCGATTCTTAACTTGAAAATGGCGTCAAGCTTTTCCGCTGATACAGGCTCTTGTCCGGCTATTTTGTCAGCAATTGCTTTTTGCTCGGCTGCTGTATTCTCTCTCTGAGCGCCAACCTCGCCCATCTTGTCGAGGACACGACCTCTGAGAGTGGCGCCTTGCCAATCAAGCGGACCTTTTTGTATTTTGTTTGCGAATGCCAACGCTTTTTTGTGTGCTTCCTCTGGCGAGTCGGTTCCTTTAATACCAGCCGCCCTAAGTAGGACGACAGCTTGATTGTCTTCACCAAACTTAGCCGCAAGTCTTACTTCATTGAGGTTCTTATATGATTTTGCAAGGTCATCCACCTGTCCACCGGCAAGCTCAGATGCATTTCTTAGTTTCTGCATATCCTCGACGCTAACACCAATCTGCCTCGATGAGATTTGTATCTGGCGTCCTACGTTCGCATAATGAATGCCGATATCAACTAGCTCTTTAGCTAATGCTACCAATGTGCCAATGACGAGTCCGCCGGCTAATGCACCGACAAGCGGTACAAACTTTCCGATAACCTCGGCGGAACCTGCCATGGTTTCGTTTAGTGATTTGAAGCCCTCTTCGAGTGCTTTTAGTCCAGTTGTATCAGATAGCTTCTTTTGAGAAGCGTTAATCTGATCCATTGGGGAACGAAGTTTTTGAAGTTCTTTGTTGATTTTGGCAATAGATGCTGACGCTTGGTCAGTTGCTTTAATCGTTACGCCGTACGAACCATTACTTGCCATCAATCTTCGCTCATCGTGTGGGACTCATCGAGCCACCATGTTAATTGTGTTGGCGTCAACTCCCACGCCGACCCCTCGCCAATCGGTGACCACCCGTAATATTTCGAGAGCGGTGCTATTATTTCTCGGTAGTTGCTGGCGAGGGATTGGAAAAACCCGTCAGGTAGTCAAACGCCTTGTTGACATCAGATACTTTCATTTGCTCGATAACTTGTTTCGGCTTTCCGCTGACTCCTGTTATCAATGCGATTTGATATCGAACCATTGATTGAGCATCAGACTTGTTTTGAATCACGCCCAACGCAGCCTCGATTTCACGAATCTTAGGTTCCCTAAGCTCAATTGCATCATAACTTCCGCCATTCCATTCAATAACAGGGTCGAATTCAATCGCTAATGAGATTGGTTGGTCGCTCATACAGTCACTTCCTGAACATTATCACTTTCGAAACGAACCGCAAACGTGCCTTCAACTGTGCGGACTTCCTGAGTCTCAACGCACCAACCACCAGTCATGATGATTTGTTTTCCATTTGCAATGGATGATTGGACGGTGCTGTCGCTTAGCTGATTAAAGTTTGCCACGGCGAATCCGCCTTGGTCACGAAGATTACATGATATATGACCAGCAACAGGCATTTCTGCGTAACCATGGATACCATCTTGACCGATAAGAGTCGTTCTGATTACGCTCGATGTTGAATATGTTAAATCACCGACAAGATCATAAGTAGACCCATCGATTACGATATTTGCAACTCCTGCGAGTCTTCTTGATTGATTGATTGCCATTGTTATTTCCTCTTAAATGGCTGATTATGTATTTAGTGCTAGGCACCACTTGCCAAACATCCGAAGTTCATCGGGCGTAGAATTCCATTTCATAGTGTTTGCTAACCAAGAGATAACTTGTACGTTTCCCATAACATGACCCAATAGCGGGTCGATAGCGTCAAGTGATGGCGAAGTTGGTATACTCGCACCTTTCACTGTGTTTTGCCAATCCAATATATAACCAAACACCGGGCAGTGAGTCACGAGACTAAACTTCTCAATCAAGTATTCCAATGTGAGATTATTCGGCAATCTTTTCTTTTTATCTCGTACCCTTGAGTTGATAAGCATCTTGTCCAACTTGTAGCGGATCATATCCTTGGCGCAACGGCGAAGGCGCCGATTCACGGCATACGTTGCGTCATTAACTAAGTCTCGGCCCTTGTGTTCGCAATCTTTACAAAAACCTCGAAGGCCATCCTTCGCTTTCTTGTCCTTATAATAGGAAGTAAGTGGTTTCGTTTCGGCGCAACGCTTACAATCTTTCAACTTAAATATCCATAGAAAAGGCTGCTTAGAGTAATTTCCAAGCAGCCTCATTTTACCAAATCGGTATTTAAGTTTCAACTATTACGGTTTCGTAAACTGTAACATCATTTCGATTCTTCGAAGCTGGTTTGCAAGCTGTATCGGCAAATATAGCTGAACAGTGCCATTACCTGGATTGACCGCATAAGCATTCTTCGCAAATTCATCAGGATTTTGGCACATTCCTTGCGCTGCTTGCAAATTATATAATGCGATTGCTTCGTTTAGAACAATCTGAGCAGTTGTAAAGTTCGATCCAGCACTAATTCGGGCGCCGTTCGCAATCAATTTTTTGCGACTGAACTTCGAAGCTAAGTCATCCCTGAGCAAGCGTACCAAATACTGCAATGTGTATCCAGTTTCGACGTCCAACCAACTGTTATCAGGCTGTCCGCTTCCGTTGGATTGATAAGTGCTGATAGCATACTCAACACGGACTCGTCCGCCTTGTTCGACCAAATATGTGCTGATACCGTCATAGAGCAAAGTGTTACGCTCAGAGAACGAAAATTGTTTAGCAATAGGTGGTGCCAACCAATTCATAGTTACGCCATCGCCAGCACCACCTAATGGTAACGCAGGGTCAACGATTAGAGAACCGGCACAAGCAGCGCAATAATCAGCGGCAATTAAGTACGCTGGAGTTGGGCTGGAATCAACGCCCAAACAACTTAAATGCATATCATTCCTTGCATTACCCCACGAAACCAATGTCGAGAACGTTCCGTTAACCGCAGTGAAACCGCCACCGAATAGCTCTTCAGTGTAGCCCCAACGTCCAGCAATGAATGTCTGAAATAAGTTTAGATTTGCTGAACCTGTGTATGGCAACGCAATAAAGTCGAATGTCGTGCTCGTAAGATTTGCAAGACCTGTGGTAATATCAGGATCTAAGGTGCCACCTGACATTGCAACGATTGTAACCGATAATCCTGGTGGGATTGCTTCAGAATTCAAATATCCGAGATAGTTTAGACGAATATCGCAGTCCATAGCTGCGATTCCCTTATGGCGACTCGTTACGGTAACAATGTTCGTTGAGGCTGCTGCGGTCACACAAAGGTCAGACTTAGCGTTGATAGCGGCTGCCACGGCTGTTGCGATCACCGTATTCGTGTTTGTGGTAATGACACCGACAGCAACCGATACGCCAGCAATATAAAGCGATAATGCGCCGTTGGCTGTAACGTCTGTTGCGGAACCCGAGGAACCAAAAGTGATTGTTCCCGTAGCTGCTGCGCCGCCACCGTTGTCCGCTACTGGTAGGAACCAAACTTCAGTCGTTGGGTCGGTTATACGATATTGATTGTACATCGATACCAACATGGAACCGACACCGAATTGAACTTTTGCATCAGCTACATTTGAGGCTATAACTGCCACGTCTGCTGTTGCGGTTCCGCCAGATAGTTTCTGCCCAATGAGCAACGTTCTTTGTGGAATCTGTAAACCATTAGCTTGACTTGCGTCAACCTCAGAAAAGACTCCTGGTATACGAAGTGTCGGAATCGTAAGGAAATTTATGGTCGCCATTATTGGTTATCCTCTACCGGCCATGCCGGCTTTTTGTCATGAATTGTGATGTCGCCATCTAAGAATCTGCGATGCCAGAATAGCGAGGATTCAACCTCTAAGCCTTCTGGTGGAACGATTCTCTTGCTTTGTGGGTCTCTTACGAGAATGTCTTCGTTGGGAATTACATACATGAACATATTTATTCGAGCCATACATATCCATTCTCAAGCAACCATTCGTCTCCAGTTTCAGTCAACAAGATAGCGTCTTGTTCTGGGAAAACTTTCTGAACTGGCATCGGATGATTGATGTCTTGGAAATCTATTTCGGTCAACGGAACATTCGGAACCTGGAAACCATCGTCATCGTCTATTGTTACGTTCAGTGAAAACTCAAACTGCCAGAACAAACGTGCCCTGTCGAAATCAATCAAGCGTCCAGAATCGTATTGTATACCTCTGACGGCACGGTCAGGGTCAATACGCCAGTTGAGTATTGCACTGAATATTTCGTACTTGAACGCTTCGATTTGGTCAGATGAACCTTGCCCACGTCTATCTGAGCTATTGTCAATCTCGATGACGATTGCGACACGCTCGTTTACATGCTGGAGCAATCCATTAAGGAATTCATTTTCACCTGCGGAATCTTCCAGCGGTAAAACATAACAGGATGGTAAATCCATGTTGACCGTCGTTTCGATACCTTTTGCAAAATCCGCTGCGCCTCCAACACGAGTCCCAAACGAAGCGCAATAGGTTCTGATTTGTGTGATTACGCTGTCGAGATTCATTTGAATTTGTGCTTCTCGAATTTCATACCAGACGTCACCGCTGTTTTGATACGCTCTGAGATGCTGTTTTCCTCTTGCTCCAAAGCTGCGCTCAAAAATGGTCGAGGCATCAAGATTCGTGTGTGTCCGAGTCCTTGTGCCGATTTTATACGGTCTGCGAGCGTGCGTTTCTTATGGCTTCGGGTTGGATTTCCCAAACCCTTACCGCCGCCAGCCGCTCCAGCTTCAAGGCTCAGGGCATAGATAGCGTAATCTCTAATTGCTACGCCCTCGCCAGACCTGAGCATCTTGACCTTGATTGAGCTTGCGAGGTTCCCTGACAGGCTTCTAGGAGGTTGCCCTGGCAAGGATGCGCCTTTCTTGCCGCCCCCGCTGGCGTGCCTTATGAGGCTTCTAGCGAGGTTGGCAACTTCGTTTCCGGCTGAACGCAAGATTTGCTTCAGCCGAGATTTGTCATAAACCAGCGTGACAGAATCGACGGTGATTTCGATTTTCGCTACCATGGATTACCCGACGATTTCACCGAACATATGCAAATCACAGGTCGCCGCTGCGCCTTGCGCACTTGTCAATGCAAAATAAGGCATTGCGGTATAAACCAACGTTGCGGCCACGGATGCTAGCGTAATATCGAGATATAGGGTCAAACCCGTCAATCCACTATAAGCCTGAGTTGCGGCAACGATTGGCGTTCCGCCCTTTGATGTGGTCGTGTAAAATCCACCCGCTGCCGTGGTCAAGCTGATTGAGGCATTAGCAGCAACGATTTTGCGGATAATGAATGAACCACCAAAACCAAGCTGTACGAAGCGTTGATCGGTCGTTATGTTCATATTTGCTGACAATATCTGTCCGATTTTAGAACCAAACCCTGGTATTGAGTTGTTTGAACGGATTACACCATCGCTTGCGGATAGCGGATAACCAATGGTTAGCGCTTGGTTTGCATTATCGTATCCAATTACATCGCCAACGGACCATAGAGTGATTGGACCGGCTTTGTAAAACGAGCTTGCGAAGAACAACTGTAAGGAGGCTGCACCAACGATCATGGATGTAGTATTTGCCACCGTGACAGGAATCACTTTCAACCACCAAATCAATGGTGAACCACCAGTGGATGTTGCGAATAACGCATATTGAGTCACTGCGGTCCAGTTTGTTCCGGAAGCGGTAAAGGTTTGAGCGGCTGTGTTTGATGTACGGTTGCTGGAAAGATTGGAAAGCGTAATGGCTTGGCGAGCATATCCGGTACCAGCTTCTTCTGTGAAGGTTGTGGTTCCGTTGCCTAGCGCAAGATAGCCTGTAAATGTGGTCATATGGTATTATCCCGTGAGGTTAGGTGGTGATATTTAGGTGATTTGTTCTAGTTCAACATCCATTCTGATATATCGATGTCTACCTTGCCATTCTTGAATTCGTCTTATCCGATATGTTTCGACGATGACTGAGTTGTCTGGTAAAAAAACATTACGCAAAACAACATTGAACATCTGTAGATTCTCGAATGGCTGCCATCTTATGTAAATTGTGTGAGTTATTGGTGTTTCCATTTGCTCACTTCCGAGGAACGATTGGAGTCCCATAGGCTCAATTGCTGCATGAATATCCGCAATGCTAACGATGGTTTCTGTGATTCCAGTTTGACCGAATGTTGGCGTTTGATCACGTCTCGCAAGCGTTACCAGCCATCTCATTTCGCCAATGGCCAAACACCAACTCGTGCGTTGTGAGGACCGAGGAAGACGCCACGCTGCCATGTTATCGGAACGTCACTAAACGGTAGGGCCACAAGAGATTGTAGACTGCCTCAGGTAAATCTCCGACGCCTTCATCACCACGATTCTCATAAAAGCTTGCGGTCGCCAACAGCAATGCATGAACGATTGGAGTCGGTATCGATGTCATATCATCGCCATATCCGGCGACATATTGGAACGTGATATGGTCTCTGAATTCCCAATTTTCGCCACTGGTTAGATGGACTCTTCCAGGGTCAACCGTCAAATCAACGTTGTAATCAACATCAGCAACAAGCGTTGTATCAGCCTCGCCCCACGATCCTACATTTACGCTTGTGACAGATTGACACGGCGAGCGTGGTAAACCGATGTCTCGCTCTTGCATGTTCATCAAAATCCATTCAATCCCAAGGGGTAGAATGAATAGAGGGGTCGGCGCCAATGGCCATGAGTTTTGGCTTGTCGTGCGAATCAATGAGTATTTGAGTGTCTGAGTTATCAAAGCACGGTTGAGGAACGCTTCACACAATGCCGTTGCCGAACTGATATAGACCGTTAGGAGGTCGTCGTCATAAACGTTGTCAATGCGTGTATGCTTGCGCACCAATCCAACACTAACCGCTGGTGTGGCCGCAGGCGTGACAACATCGAGGCGAGATAGGAACGGCATTAGGCTTTCTTTTTGACCATATTTGTGTCGGCGCCTTTACGCATTGGCACAGATTCAACATATGCTGCGGCAATGCCTTTTTTAATCATTTCATCGGCCTGAGCGGGCAAAAACCCTGCCACATCGCCTTTGTTATAGCATCCATAGATGCGCTTGAAGATTACAGTTTTCATGATGGTATTTAGTTGAGGTCGAATGTGAAATCGATTTCACAAAAAAAGGGAACCCTTTTGAGGTTCCCTTGCTCTTTTGTATTCCTGTTTCCTTAAACGGGATTGGCACTTCCGGCCGAGCTTGGTGTTGTGACGGCTGTTTGAGTGATGTAAGGAGCGCCAGCATTGTAAGTAAACGAGCCTGGAGTCCATGCCTTAACCGCACTCCATGCGATTGCCGCAGGATGCATCACGCCAAAATCAACTTCAGAAATCGTTCTGAAAAGGGTTTGATTTCTTTGGTAAGCACTGATGACGGTCGAGCCATCGTTGTAAGCCGCTTCCGAGGAGCTATCAGCGAACATTTGTAATGTATCCGCAATAACCACTTGATCCATTGCTACAAACAGAATTTGCGTAACGTCTGTAGTGCTGGCGAGGTTTGTTGGAAGCTGAGTCGTTTCCTTTACAGAATAACCCAAAAGTTTTCCAGCATTTAACTCGTCACGGAAGAAATATCGGCCAGTAGAGTCAGTAAGCGTATTCAGGAACGATCTCACGACCGGGTGGAAAATCCATACTGCGTTACCTACTGGAACGTTGTTGGCTTTCAGTGCCAATTCAAGCGACATCAACAAACCATTAACACCGGCGAGAGTCACCGTTGTAAATGCTGATGCGACGGCATGTAAAATGTTGCCAGCCGCTGCTAAACTTGTTAATCCTGTGGGACGATTACTTGTGCCATCGGATAACAGGAACGCCAAATCTTCAGCACGAGCCATCATTTTCGCTGAATTGTCTCTTACGATAGCTTCAACGCTTATCGGTGATTCTCTGATTAGTTTGTTCGATACCGGAACGAGTGCCGTGAGCTTTTTTGCAACGAATTGTAAATCGTCGAAGCCTTGCACGGAAATGGCGATATCATCAAGCTCTGTATCCCATTGGGCTGTTGCCCCGGCATTGAGTCTCGGCCATGTTAAATTTCCGGTTGGCATCGGAATCTCTCTGGCGCCAGAACCACGAACAACAGTTTCAGCGTACAAAAGTGAAATTAATTCTTGACGGTAATCCTGAGGGATTAAAGCCCCCCCAGTTGCTTGCGTTGTCGTATTGAGTGCCTTAGCAACTTCTGTGTCGCCAAAGTTGTCTTGAATGTATCTCAAGCCAGCGTTTCCACCGTGCTTGTAAGCAAGACCTGCTCCGATTACGAAACGAGCGAAACGTGTGCCTTTGATTTCGTTAGCTGGACGTTTTGAAAATCCTACAGCTACTTTGCGAGAGATTGGCGCAACCTTTACGACCGGTGCATCAAATGCCATTTCTTCGTTATCGGCTGGCTCGGCATTATCGGATTCGAGCTGCATAACACCTTCGATTTTTTCAATGCGGCTGTCATGGTCTTTGACGCAATTTTCTAGTTCGTCAAAACGACTCGCATCGCCTTCGTCTGCGGCGTCTTTGCGGGCAATTTCGCCCATTTCTTTGATAAAGCCAGCCTTAGCTCTTTTTAGTTCTGCTATCGAAACAGCCATTTTTTAGATCTCCATAGCCACTACTGGCTTAAATTGTTTAGTTCAATGAGTCTGACCTTCAATAACATCTGGTCTTTAGAACGATTGAAGTTATTTAGTGCTTTGTCAGAATCGGTCAGGTCTTCTGTATTTACATCAACTATCAAGGCTTCTGGGTTCGCCGGTATCGGAACGATTGAAAATTCCATAAGCTCTTGCTTGTTGAAATCAACGCCGCCTTGGTAAGTATCGGCGCCTCGGTCTTTCTCAGTGCTGAATTCCCATTCAAGTGGACGAAAGCCAACCGATGTTGCGGATAAGAATCCACCAACACAAAGTTGATAGACAGCCTCGCTCATCGGGCCAGCAATCGGAATGTCTTTATTGACAAACTCCACCGTAGCTTTTAGCTCGCCGTCTTCCAGACCGATTTGAACACACTTGCCAACTGGCAATGACTTTGCATCATGACCAAATAGGACTACTGGATTTTTGAGATAGTTGAATAAATCCCAACCCTTCTGATTTACTTTGTCTTTGTCACGGTCGATTGCATTGGTCGAGATTGTGAATTTAACTTGTCTTTCGCCAAGATTGGACGGAACGTTGACGTACTGCTTGGTAATACCATGCATGTTGGTTTTGTTGGTTTTCGCTATGGTTTTGAATTCGTTTGGCGACAGATAGTTCATGGTGATATTTATTGTTTGGGCTTATATATGATGCATTATTTCGGCTTCTCATCTTCAGCAACTTCTGGTGTCGTGTCTGTGGGTTTTGAACCGGCTGACATATTTAAGGGGTAGCGGTGCAAGTCCCCACCATCAACAGGTGCCATACCTTCTTTTTCTCTGACTTCGTTTACGCTGAATACACCATTGAGTAAACCGATTTGATTTGCTTCCATGCGTGATTTGAAATCGCCTCTGAGCAATTGGTCGAAATCGAATCGAATCTGATACTTTTCTCGTTCGTCAGCGAAAAGTAAGGTTTTCTCTAAGCATTCCTCGATACGACGGCTGATTCCCATCAATGCGTCATCGATATATTGCTGATTGAGGTTTTCAATGTTGCTGAAAGTAGCTCTATCAAGTATTCCAATGCGGTGCTGAGGTACTCTGAATATACGAGCGATTTCTTCCGCTGAGAACTTACGAGATTCCAATAACTGAGCATCGTTTGCGTCCATTTGTATAGGCGCAAAGGTCGTTCCGCCTTCCAATAGCGCGACTCTGTGTGCGTTATCCGAGCCGGCATAAGCCGCTGTCCATGACTCGGCCATGCGAGTTGATGTCTCTTGTGAAAGCTTTGCACCCGCTGGTGTGGTCAATACGCCACGGATCATTGAACCTTGGCGGAATAGTGTTGCGGCGTTCTTTTGTACAGCTAACGCCAATCCAATCGAATCTTGTTGGCATGAGATTGGACTCATACCTAGAATCCCACCGTCTAGACTCATATTGCGAATATGGATCACATCGTTTACTGGAAACGTCACTTGCTCCATACCCAATTGTGGAGCCGATGCCTGATAAAACAAATCACCTTTATCGGTTAACATTACCATTACACGGTCAGGTAATAGCGGAATCAACTTGATTGGGTCGCCAGCACCGTCTCTTATGACCGCCGCATAACCGTTTCCTCTGAGTTGGTGACAAACCACAAGGTATGCCCAGAATTCAAACGGTGTTTGCCAGTCGTTTGGGGCGTGTAGCAGGTGGTTAACCGGATGATCGGTAGCATCCTGCCACCCTCCGCCAGTGAGCTTTCGGCGCACCCTCAGAGGTAGCTTGGCGACATCCTCGGACAAAACCTTGATACACGCATAAACGGCGGATGCCTGGAGCGCTGAATATGGTGTGACAGGGATTCCTGTGTTCGATGGAAATCCACCTAATGCGAACATCATACCAGGGTTTGGTGAAGATGAAGTCCATTTACGGACGGTTGCGACTTCCGGTTCAGGGGACGGTAATGTTACGGTCGTGATTTTTGGTGTTTGTTTGCCGAACGGCCAAAACATATCTGATAAGATTGACATTTAGGTATTTAGTTGGTTGTCAACCAAATATAGTGATTCTTGGTTCCGGGCGAGCGTCTTCATAAATCATGGCTCTGGCCAATGCGGTAATCAGACTCACGATACCATCGATTTTGTTTTCAGGTCGTTCTTTCTTCGGAAAGACGTTATCCTTGAAATCGTAATGACAAACCACGTTGCTCGCCATCCATGCCAATGCTGGATTGCCATCGTGGTGCAATCTGTTTTGTTTGACCATGCGTTCGACTGCTTTCATTGGCGCACTAAAGTTTGCGACATTGGGTCGAACCTCAACCATATTCGCATCCGACTTTTGAAGATTCTGAGCTATGGTCATGGCTTGCCATGGGTCAAAGCCAATCTCTCGCACATTGAAACGTTTTAGGTCATCTTCCAATTCTGCCTCGATTTGGCCAAAATCGGTGACATCGCCTTCAGTGACCGTCAGGTAACCGTCAATCTGCCAACCGTTGTATGAAGCGTTGCGAGAATCGTTTATTGCCGCTTCGGAAAGATAATACTTTCCAAACACCGTATAGTGGATTTCTCCATCAATAACGTCAGGGAACAAATAAGTTTTGGCTGCGATATCAGAAACGCTCGCAAGGTCGAGTCCGATAAAACATTCCTTTCCCTCAAAATCTTCGAGTTGTAAGGTAGTATCGGCACAATTATTCCATGTGTTCATATCAAGCCATGGACTGTCGTTGCTGACCCAAATATTCAAATGCTTCGTTTTTAGATTATTCTGTGCTGACGGCGTAGATTCCGCCTTTCTCATTTCTCCTTCGACATACGAAGGGTCAACTGAGATTCCCCAATTTGGGTTTGCTTTAGTAAACGTATCGATAGAACGCCAATCGTCGGTTTCATCGGCATGCCAAATTGCGGCAAACTGGCTTTCATCGTCAACAACCTGTTCCAATATCTTTTGACAATATGTTTGGACTTCATAACAGATACCTGAGCGGTCGCTTCCAGCCGTCGTGATGGACCACATGATGCTTTGAGGTCTTTTGCCCGCTCCCGTTGTTAAGACATCGAAAACAGACCTATCACGATTTGCGTGTAACTCGTCCAGAAGTCCAAAATGTATGTTTAGACCGTCTAAACTTGAAGCTTCGGCCGATAGAGCGGAAAATTTTGAATGCGTCTTCAGAACGGAAATCGAATGAGCGTGTACCGCTATTCCTAGATGATCCATCAATTTTTTTGTTGTCTGATGTCTAGCCATTGCTTGAGCATCGCCAAAAGTTATACGAGCTTGTGATTGTGTGGTTGCTGCGGAATAAACCTCGGCCCCTTGCTCTGAGTCGGCGGAAAGCATAAAAATGGCCACGGCGCTTGATAGGGTCGATTTTCCATTTCCGCGAGGTACGGCAACGTAAACACGTCGAAACCTACGCATGCCTTGACGGATTCCAGATGAATGAATCCAACCGAATGTTTCACATAGAAGGAAACACTGCCAAGGTTCGAGATATATCGGCTTGCCTCCCTGCGGGCCTTTAAGATTGGGAAGAAGAGATATAAACTGGCAAACCTTGTTTGCTCGTGTCTCGTCGAATGTGAAGGGAAATCTTAATGTGCTTTGGTCGGCTCTATCTCGTAATGAGCGAGCACAAGCGGCTATGGCGAATCTCCCATTGGGTATTTTGCCGCTTACAACGTCTTGTGCATATTGAAGGCCAATAGCGCAAAAATCACGTTTGTCTGACATATTCGCCATGATACTTAATCTCTGCGGCTAGTCTTGCTGCGATTGCGTCCTGAATTGTTGAATGTCGTCCGAGCCAATAATGTGTTTTTCCGGCGATTAGTTGAGCAACCCACTTATTCGTACGATTACAGAATGAAACCCCTTTTCGTCCACTTGCGTTGTCTACTCTAACTTTAGTGTTCATTTGATTTTGAGAAAGAGTCGCCTCTCGTAAATTGTTCCATGAGTTGTCAGATTTATCGCCGTTTTTATGATCCGGGTCGGGGGAAGGCCATGCTCCTGTCATATACAAAAATGCAAGGCGATGTTCTCTGTGTATCAACCCATCGACTGTTGATGTGCTTATGTGACGATATCCATGGGTCTTACAAAGTGTGCCCGCTCGCTTGCCTGCAAATTTAGTGTTGAAGGCTTTTGTTCCTTGTGTTCCGTCGTCAGGTCTAATCAACCATGTAAAAACACCAGTATCAGGATCGTAATGCAAAACTCGTTTTAGTTCTTCTTGTGTTATCATTCAACCATTATACCACAAATCAGTTCAGGAACCCGAAATCTTCGTCCACGGGTTTATCCTTTAGTGAACTAACTTTACTTCTATCAGCAGGCGATAAGCCCAATTTCGTCACCCATGACAGGATGCGCTTGTCTGCTTTGTCAATCAGGATAAGCTCAGGATACGCTTGCCATGCACCTGTGACCGTCATGTAGGTCAGTGCGCCGCCTCGTGCGACTAACTGCTTGCGAGCGTCTCTCATGTCGCCTAGAGCGCTGCACAGACCGGCGATGGCGTACTGGTCAGCAACGGCTAATGTGCCCATGGTGTCGAGGTGGCCGATGACTATTGGCCAATAAACTTTGGCTGACTTGCTCAATTCTTTTGGCATGATTGGCGTGCCGGGTTGTGGCGTCGGTTCATTATCATTCGTTCGGCAAGGTTGTAATGTACCCTTGAGTCTTTTTTGTTCTGTAGTGAGTTTTTGCATTTGGGCTATTTAGTGGAACGTGACGGCGAGTTCTAGGAGTCCATACCCGTATCGTCACTACCATTGCGTACCTTAACCACATGCTTTTATCAAAACGGTTTTGCCCATGCCTTATCCCAAAACTTTTTTGGGGAGGGAAAAAGGTTAGGGAGGTATGCCATCGTGGTCTAGTTCATTTCCAATTACTAAAGACCGTTTCGCTGTTCTGAACCCCTTTGTTTGGTCGAGCGGCCAGATTCGATACTGACAACTGAGGTGCGCTTTCTTCCGGCGTTTCCTTACGCCTACGCTCGATAAGTTTGAAAATCTGGTGACTGCATATGGACAAAATCCATCGTTCTTTTGTTTCTGGCAAACAATCATAAAACGCATTTTTGCCAGCACACGGGTCTAAACATAATCCAGATGGATTGAAATGATTGACTATCCATCTTGCTGTTTCTGGATTTGTCATTACTACATCGTTTGGAGTTGATGTTTTAGTCTTATTTGGTCGTGTATAAGTCATTGGATACTTAAAAATTGTGCCAGTTTTTCATGGACGGTTTAGGTCCAAGCCTCGTGCTTGTGCTTCGGCAACTAGCTCTTCAAGGTTTTCTACC
>ODAK010001338.1_pt1 | contig 27138 bp, 27 predicted proteins | sample 1539591 | NCBI WGS metagenome assembly ODAK01 (sample SAMEA3539303, study PRJEB22396) | soil metagenome | biome: tundra; feature: field; material: soil | place: USA | collected 2010-05 | depth 0.15 m
GAACCCACGACCTACGCCTTACCAAGGCGTTGCTCTACCTCTGAGCCACTTGGGCTGGGTCACTGAACCGGGAGATGGTACCCGATGGCCACTGACGGCGAGGCGCCTGATCCGCCTGCTCCCATTCTCCCCCAGGCGGGCCGGGGCCAGCCGATCACAGGAACCTCAGTCTAGAAGACTTCGGCGGGGCCCTCATGGGCCGATCAACGTGTTCCCGAAGTCTATTGGACCAATCGGCGTGATGATCAGACCGGCCCCGATCCAGAACACGCCCGTGACCACCACCTGCACGGCTACGACGGCGAGGCTGCAGAGCCCGATCAGCAGAAGCGCCGGGCGCTGCCCTTGGAAACGCGTCCGGGCAGCCAGAAGCAGCCAGCGACAGACGCAATAGGCGCTGACCCAACTGGCCATGGCGCCCACTGCGAAGGGGCACCACGCCGCCCCCTGAGGGGCCAGCCAGCTGACGGGGAACAGCGAGAGGAACATGACGCCGAAGCCGGCCAGCCACCCCGCCAGCGCCTGAGGCCCGGCGCGCAGCCACCGAACAATGGGGACACCCGTCGGGGCCGCACGGATCGGCGAGGTCGGGCAGGTATCCACGGGTCAAGCCTCAGTCCCCGAGAGCGGTTCGGAATCGGGGGAAACCCTCGGACGCGACACGCGCCGTTCGCCGGTTTGCCGTCGGCGGCTGCCATCATCACCGACCCCCGGGACCGGAGCCGACGGGGAGATTCGAACTCCCAACCTACGGTTTACAAATCCCCCGAACGCGTCATTCCTAGTGGCTTCTGGTGCCATTTTGTATTCAGCCGTCCAAGGCTCGTGACGGTCGGTCACAGCGAGTGTCGCTCCTGTAGGGGTACGTTAAGGGGTACACGGAGAGGCAACTCCGTCGTAGTGGCGGAGCGAGAGGGATTCGAACCCTCGATACGAGTTGACCCCGTATACCGCATTTCCAGGGCGCCGGAGGGGGTGGTAGAGGGGGGTCCAGGGGGGCATTTTGAATTCGCCGGGCGGCTCGGCCAGGCGGCTTCGGGCAGGGTTTGGCAGCCCTATTGGGACTCTATTGGGACTCCGGTTGGGACGCGCCAGCGGGGTCCGAGCCGCCCCATCGCGCCCAACAGAGCAACTCCCCGGTCCCGGGTCCGGCGGAGCAACGACGGTGCCGATCCACCCCATGAGCGTGCGGTCCCGCACCCCCCACCCTACCCACAGAACCGACCGGACGCGCGCGTCAGAGATGGTCGCCTCCCATCGCCACCAAATCGACTGATCCTCCCCATTCTCTCAATCATCGCGTGTGACCCCGACGGCCCGCGTCCCCCAACGTTTCCTTCAACGTCGAATCTTCCGCCCATCGCCCACCCGCCGCCCCGTGGGAGGACAATTGGCATCGACCGGTCTGGGAGGCCGCCGTATGGAAATAAGGCATGGCTTCCACTGGTGCTGGTCACTTCCCGGAGGTACTCCTCCTCCGATACGACGACGCCGCGCAACGCATCGGAGTGAGCAATCGCACTCTTCGGGAGCTCGTCTACCGCGGCGCCCTGCCGTCCGTCCGAATTGGTAGTCGCCGACTGATCGCGCTCGCCGACCTCGAAGTATTCGTCGAAGAGCACCGCGAGCCCCGTCGGCAATGACCTCGACCCCGCAGAGCGCGCCACCGCGCGGGTTCGCTGGCCACGTGCGTGGGCCATCCCGGTTCATCGGCGTCGTCCACGGATCTCCTGGTCGCCGGTGCGAACCGGGAACTCGATCACTGTCACCGTAGTTGGCAGGCTGGGAGGTAAGGAGGGCTCCACTGCCCGTGACCAACTAACCGGGAGCGGCGACGAAGTGGCGAGCGGAGGCCAACGGTATCCACATCGACCTTTACGTCCCTCACCAGTCCACCCTGGGGGCCCGGCTGCAACTGTCGGTGAGCGCTCGTCCTCCCCATGCGGTCAGCCTTGAGGGACGGCGGGTGCTCGACGCGCCGGCCCACCTGGCGACCAAGCTCGCCGCCCTCCTCGGCCGTCCCGGCGCCGTGCCCGGGGAGAAGGATCGCGAGGAGGTGTGGCTGCTCCTGCGGACGGAGGCGCCGGATCCCGGCCAGGTCGCGAGAGTCCTCGGCGCCTTGGCGCTCCCGGGATCGGCTCCCACCGAGGCGGTCGATGCGGCCCTCGGTTACCTCCGCGACCTCCCTCTCTCGAGGCCGGACCGCGCGTGTCGGCGCGACGGGGGCCGCGCGATACAAATGCCCCAATCGATGCTGTACCATGCCCGGCTGACCCCAGCTTCATGAGTTGGACAGCCGCAAAGCAGGATGCACGAGAGGGGGAATAGTGCAGTCGAGCGAGAGGGGTGCTGGCGAGCGTGCGCAGACCCAGCTGACCGTCTGCTTCTGGCACTGTGCCGGGCATCGATGGCTGAGCACGGCATCGAGCGGGTGGGGTGCTCCTCCACCACCCGGGGGCCGAGGGGGCGGTAGTTGATGCTCCCCTGGCGTCTCCGCGCTCTTCCGGCGGCGGGGCTCACCGGCCTCGTGATCGCCGTCTGTGCCTTGGCGCTGTACCCACAGGCGGTTGGCGCCACCCCGCTCCAGCCGGCGACATTGCCTTCCGGCAGCACCCTGACGCTCGGGCAATCGCTCGCCTCACTGTCAGGGGCGTACCGGCTGATCATGCAAGGCGATGGCAATCTGGTGGAGTACGACACCGCCACCGGCACCGCAGCGTGGGCGGCGAGCACCGACCCCTCAGGGGCGGTGGTCGCGATGCAGGGGGATGGCAACCTCGTGGTCTACGACGGCTCGGGGAAGGCGCTCTGGGCGTCCAACACCCCGGGGAACCCTGGTGCCTATCTGAGCCTCCCCGATACCGGCCAGCTCGCCGTGCTGTCGGCGGCGGGCGTGCCGCTCTGGGCCGCCACGGGAGAGATGGTGCCCAATGCCACCCTGACCCAGGGGCACTCTATTACCTCGCCGTCGGGAAGTTACCGGCTGACCATGCAAGGGGATGGGAACCTGGTCGAGTACACCGCTGACGGCACGCCGGTGTGGGCGACGGGCACGGACCCGACGGGATCGGTGGCGGCCATGCAAGCTGACGGCAACCTGGTGGTGTACAACGCCGCCAAGAAGGCGCTGTGGGCGTCGAACACGTCTACTCCAGGCGCGTATCTCAGTCTGCTCGACACAGGGCAACTGGCGGTGATCTCGCCAGCGGGAATCCCTCTCTGGGCGGGTCCTGGTGAGCTGGCGTCGAATGCGTCAATGACACGTGGAGAGTCGCTGTCGTCGCCGTCGGGGGCGTACCTGCTGACCATGCAGGGGGATGGGAACCTGGTGGAGTACAGCGCCGCCGGGACGGTGATGTGGGCGGCCAGCACCAACCCGTCGGGGGCGCATGCGGTGATGCAGGGGGACGGCAATCTCGTCGTCTATGACGGGTCTGGCAAGCCGTTGTGGGCCTCGAACACCCCGGGAAGCCCGGGAGCGTATCTGAGCCTGCTGGACAGCGGGCAGCTGTCGGTGAACGCGGCGGCGACGGGGAGCCCGCTGTGGGGCCCGGGGTTGATGCCGGCTGGGGCGAGCCTGAGCTCCGGACAGTCGCTGATATCTCCCACCGGACGATACAGGCTGACCCTGCAATCGGACGGTAATCTGGTCGAATACACGGCGGGGGGAACGGACACGTGGTCATCGAGCACCGGCCCGTCGGGGGCGGTAGCGGTGATGCAGGGAGATGGGAACTTCGTCGTCTATGACGCGGCGAGCCACGCGCTGTGGTCTTCGCAGACCTCGGGCAAATCGGGTGCGTATTTGTTGCTATCAGACGACGGACAGTTGTCGGTGTTGAGCGTGACCGGTGCGGCTACCCTGTGGCAGCCGACGCCAGGACCGCGACCTTGCACCGACACTTGGACGGGAGCGACGAGTGCCCAGTGGAGCGATGCAGCAAACTGGGGTGCGGGTGCTCCGGTCCCGAGTGATTGGGTGTGCATTCCTGCGAATGCGGCGAACGAGCCGGTGCAGTTGACCACCTCGGTGAGTGTCGACGGGGTGACCAACAACGGCACTCTGGCGGTGAGCGGGAACCTGGACCTGACCGACCCGAGCAGCCCCACAAGCAACGTTGGCACCCTGAACGTGAGTGGCCAGCTGACCTTGGGCGGCCTCCTATGGGACGCTGGTCCGCTCAATCTCCAATATGGGACGCTCCAGGGCCCAGGAACGCTGATGGTTCTGTCGGGGGCGCAGATGACTATCCCGTCTCAAGATGGTGCCACCCTGGCGAACAACGTGACCGTGGTGGTGGACGGGGCGCTGGCCGTGCAGGGGAACGCGCGGCTGGACGTGCCTTCCGGGACCACGGTGGAGAACTATGGAACGCTGAGCCTGGCCGACGGCAGTGACCTGGGGTATGGCTGCCCATACGACTCGGGAGGCTGTGGGACGGTGGTCAACGAGGCCGGAGCGACGCTGTCGTATCCGGGGACGTCTGGGAACACGGCAACTGTCTATGCCAACCTGACCAACGCCGGGACGGTGTCGGTGACCGGGGGCACCCTGCAGCTCGAGAACACCACGACGGTGACCTCGACGGGATCCTTCACTGGATCGGGGACGCTCGAAGTGTATGGAGGGACGCTGGACCTGACGGCGTCGCTGACCATCTCCCAGCCGGTGACGGTGACCGGGACCCTGGAGCTGGAGTCCGGGGTGACTGCGACTCTGCCAGCGCTGACGCTCGAGGGCGGCACCGTGCAAGGTCCGGGGACGCTGGCTGTGCCCTCGGGAGGCCAACTGACGGTTCCCGCAAGCGACGCCGCATGGCTGGCGAACAATGTGACGGTGGTGGTGGACGGGGCGCTGGCCATGCAGGGCAACGCGTCGCTGGACGTGCTTTCCGGGACCACGGTGGAGAACTATGGAACCCTGAGTCTGGCCAACGGCAGTGACCTGGGGTATGGCTGCCAATACGGCCCGGGAGAGTGTGGGACGGTGGTCAACGAAGCGGGGGCCACGCTGTCGTACCCGGGGAGCTCAGGACAGACGGCGGAGGTCTTTGCGGATCTCAACAACGCCGGGGTGGTGTCGGTGGGCGGGGGCACCCTGCTGTTGATCGACACGACGACGGTGACCTCGACGGGGTCGTTCAGCGGGTCGGGGACGCTGCAGGACCAAGGGACCCTGGATCTGACGGCGTCGCTGACCATCTCCCAGCCGGTGATGGTGGACAACGGGACCCTGGAGTTGGAGTCCGGGGTGACTGCGACCCTGCCAGCGCTGACGCTCGAGGGCACCGTGCAGGGTCCGGGGACGCTGGCTGTGCCATCAGGAGGACAGTTGAAAGTTCCCGCAAACCAGGGCGCTGACCTGACCGGCAACGTGACGGTGGTGGTGGACGGGACGCTGGCCGTGCAGGGGAACGCGGTGCTCGATATGCCTTCTGGGACCACGGTGGAGAACTACGGCACCCTGAGCCTGGGGAACGGCGGCAGCCTCGGGTACTACGCGAGCGGGAGAGTGGTCAACGAAGCGGGGGCCACGCTGTCGTACCCGGGGAGCTCAGGACAGACGGCGGAGGTCTTTGCGGATCTCAACAACGCCGGGGTGGTGTCGGTGGGCGGGGGCACCCTGCTGTTGATCGACACGACGACGGTGACCTCGACGGGGTCGTTCAGCGGGTCGGGGACGCTGCAGGACCAAGGGACCCTGGATCTGACGGCGTCGCTGACCATCTCCCAGCCGGTGATGGTGGACAACGGGACCCTGGAGCTGGGCTCCTCGGTGACCGCCACCCTGCCCTCGTTGACACTTCAGGGCGAGGTGGAGCTGGATGGCTCTGGGCCCGGGAGCTTCGGCGAAGTGGTTTCCTCGGGGTCGGTGACGGCGAGCAACGGCTACTTGTACCTGAACGGAGGATCAGCGTACACACCGGTATGCGGCACCACGGTGACCGCGCTACAAGCTGGTTCGGTGAGCGGGGTCTTCTCGAGCGTATCGAGCAGTGGCTCACTTCCCTCCGGTGGGACGTGGCAGGCCACGGGAACATCGACGACGGCTGGAGCGTATCTGTCGTGCCCCATACCGTCCGTGCCAGCGGCCCAGACGTACGGGCAGACTGGCTCCGCGGGCTTCTCCGGCTCGGGCGACTCCGTGGACCCATCGGGGTCGTTCGCCGAGCCGGTCGACACCGCGACCGGGGCGTACTCGACGACCGAGACCGACGCCAGTCTGGCGGGGCTCGGAGTGGCCTTCAACTTCACGCGCGCCTACACCTCTGCGGACACGTACTCTGGGCCGCTGGGACCGAGTTGGACGGACTCCCTGAACATCTTCCTCGTGCCGGGGAGTGGCCAGGTTGCGCTGCACTCGGGAGATGGGCAGGTCACTCTGTACACGCAGAACCCGGGCGGTTCGTACACCGGGGCGCCAGGGGCGCAGTCGGTGCTGAGCTCGGTGTCGGGCGGGGGGTGGCTGCTGGCGCGCCATGACCAGGAGAACCTCACCTTCAACAGTTCGGGTCAGCTGGTCTCCTGGACGGACCGGAACGGCATCGGGCTGACCATGTCCTACAACGGCTCGGGTCAACTGGCCACGGTGAGGGACTACGCAGGACAAACGGTGACCTTCAGCTACAACGCCTCGGGCCTTCTCACCCAGACTAGCTTCCCGCCGTCACGGACCGTGACGTACGCATACGACAGCGGCGGCCAGCTGACGTCGGTGAAGGATGCGGCGGGCGGGGTTACCTCGTACACGTACAACTCCCAGGGATTCCTGGCGACCGTCAAGGACCAGAACGGCCACCAGGTGGTGGCGAACACCTACGACTCCTCGGGGCGGGTGATCAGCCAGGTGAACGCGGTCGGGAAGACGGCCACATTCTCCTACGACGCCGCGACCTCCACCACCACCTACACCGACCCCAACGGTGGGGCGTGGCAGGATGTGTATGACAGGAACGTTCTGGTGGAGCGGATCGATCCGACCGGTGGGGTGACGGACTACTCGTACGACGCCGACCTCAACCTCACCGCACAACGGGATCCGAACGGCAAGACGACCACGATGACCTATGACGTCAGCGGCAACATGCTCTCCAAGACTGCCCCCGGCCCGATCAGCACCACACAGAACTGGAGCTACGACAGCTTCAACGACGTGACCGCGTACACGGACGCCGCCGGCAACACGACCAGCTACAGCTACGACAGCCGGGGCGACCTCACCGGGCAGACACTGCCGGGCGGCGCGACCATCTCCTACACCAGGGATCCCACCACCGGGGTGGTGACGACGAGCACCGACGAGCGAGGTGACACCACTAACTATGGATACGACACCGCCGGCAACCTGGTCACGGTGACCTCGCCACTGGGCGAGGAGACCACCTACAGCTATGACAGTGCGGGCCGGAAGACGGCGACGGTGGCGCCCCTGGGCAACGTCAGCGGGGGCAATCCAGCCAAGTACACGACCAGCTATAGCTATGACGCCCTGGACCGCCAGCTGTCGGTGACCGACGCCAACGGGAACACCACGAGCTACACCTACGACGCGGTCGGCAACCAACTGTCGGTGACCGACCCGGGCGGGAACACCACCGACGATACCTACAACTCTGCGAATGAGTTGGTGACGGTCACTGCTCCCGGTGGGTCGACTACCAAGTACAGCTACGACGGGGACGGCAATCGGGTCAGCGTCACCGATGGGACGGGCCATACCACCAGTTATGCCTATGACGCTGACGATCGCGTGGTGACGGTCACGGATCCGCTGGGTGCGAAGACGAGCTACGCGTATGACGCGGATGGCAACCGGATGTCGGTGAAGGATGCCGTTGGGGTCACCACCAGTTACACCTATGACGCACTGAGCCGGCTGGTGAGCGTCGCCTACTCGGGCGGCACGCCCGGGGTCAGCTACAGCTACACCGCGGACGGGCAGCAGGCCTCGATGACGGACGGGACTGGGACGACCACCTACGGCTACGACGCCCGGGGCGAGCTGACCAGCGTGCAGGCTCCGGGGGGCACCTACACCTACGGCTACGACAAGGCGGGGGACGTGGCGAGCCGCGATTATCCTGACGGGACGAGCATCACCTACGGCTACGACGCGGACGGCCGGATGACATCGTTGACGGTGGGTGGAACCACCGCCAACTACAGCTACGACGCGGACTCGGAGCTGACCTCGACCTCACTGCCCAACGGCCAGGTGGAGGCTCGCACCTACGATCCCGCCGGGTTGATCACGGCTATCGACGACACCGTGGGCTCGAACGCGGTCACGGGGGTGAGCTACACCTACGACGCGGGGGGCAACCCGACCAGCGAGGTGACAGCGGCGGGGGAGACAGATACCTACAGCTACGATAGCCAGAACCGGCTGACCGCCGCTTGCTACGGGACGTCCTGCTCGTCGGGGTCGATCGCCTACACGTATGATGCCGACGGCGACCGGACGTCGGAGACGACGGGAAGCGGGTCGACCACGTACAGCTACAACGCGGCCGACGAGTTGACCCAGGCGAGCAGCGGATCCGGAAGTGTTAGCTACAGCTACAACCCGGCCGGCCAGATGACCGCCGCGGGTTCGACGACGTACAGCTACAACGCAGCCGATGAGCTGACCCAGGCGACCAGTGGGTTGAACACCACCACGTACACCTACGATGGCGACGGGCTCCGGGCCACCGCCGCGTCCGGCGGGACTACGACGACCTTCGGATACGACGTGAATGGAGCGGTGCCGGAGCTGGTCAAGGAGAGCCAGGGGGGCAGTGAGGTGGACAGCTACGTTTGGGCGGGAGGGCTGGTGCAATCGATGGGGACGGGGGGAGCCGACTACTACGTGGCTCATGACGCCCTCGGTTCCACGACGGCACTCACCTCCGCCACCGGGGCGGTGGAAACCCTCTACACCTACGACCCCTTCGGCGCCGCGCGAACGACCACCAACGTGGCCAGCACCCCGCCGACCATGCCGCTCCAGTTCGCCGGTGAGTACCTGGACCCGACTACGGGCCTGTATTACCTCGACGCTCGCTACCTGAACCCGACCTTGGGGGCCTTCACGGCGACCGATCCGCTCCCCGAGGCCGCTCAGCAGCCGGCCACCTCCCCTTACCTTTATGCCAACGACCAGCCCACGGTATTGACGGATCCCACTGGGAACAGTTTGTGGAATCCCACAACCTGGACGTCCACAGTTTGGAAGAACGTGAACACAGCAGTTGAGGCGATTCCGGTGGTTGGTGACGTCGTGCAGGGAGGAGAGGCGGTGGTCTCGTGGGGCCAGACCGCTGGCACGTGTCTCACCAGTTTCGGTTCGTCCAAATGTTCGAGCTCGATCGCTGCCTCGACCGCGCAGACGGCGCTATTTGGTGCCAGCGTTTACTTGGATACCGTGACGTTCGGTACTGGCGGTCGACTGCTGGTCACGGCAAGTTCCGTGTTCATCCAAACCCTTGCCTCGAATTCAGGCACGGCGTCTTCTCTGGGATACGGTGGGAGCATTGCACCTGAGAAATAGCCATGAGAATGGACGTCGGCGGTGATGCCAGGGACAAATCGATCCCGCAAGTCGATTCGAACGGGTGTTCAGGTGCTCTCTTCCAAAGCGCGTCCTAAGTCGGTCCGAAGAGCACCAGGCGGCGTGGCCATCGCTTGTGTCCTTGCCGCGGGAATTACTACAGCGGCTGGATACCCACCGGGGGGTTACCCTGGCCCTGCCCCTGAGAATGCATTCCCGACTGTGGCCGTATCGCAGACCGTCGACGCTCACGGCGGGGAGGTGTCGGCCACCGAGGGAGGCATCGGCATCAGGGTTGAGGTTCCGCCGGGTTCGTTCTTGGAGCCCACTCAGGTGACCGTCTATGTGGGGGCGACCAGCGTGGTCGGGCCGGTGGTCCCGCCGGGAGATCACCTGTTGCTCGCCTATGCGATTGCCTGGACCCCGGTGGTTGACGCTGCCCACTCGCTCACGCTCAGCCTAAGCGACGCCGCCATATCCGCGGGAGCGCATGTCTACACCACGACCGGGACCGGGGTGACCCCCGCCCCTGATGCTACGGTGCGGACCGGATCGGTGACGCTGGGCTTCTCTTCCGAGATGGCGATCGTGGTGGCGGAGGCGGGGGGGTCGTCGACCCAACCGAGGGTGTCCCCACCGAGCACCCGCGGTTCATCGGAGGGCGGGGGACCGCCGACCCTGGTGCTTGCACTGGTGGCTCTGGCGGTGGTGCTTGTCGCCGGCAGTGTCGTTGCATGGCGGCGCAGTCGAGGACGAGAAGGCGGTCGGTGAGCAAGCCTGGTGGACCGAACTGGGTAGCTCCTGACATGCGGCCCGGTCCGCACCAACTTTCGGGCGGAAGCTGCGGGTGAACCGCCCTGAGATCGGTGGAGGCGCATTCTTGGAGAGAATGGAGCGACGCCAAAACCCAAGCACCCCACCCGACGCCAGTAGCCGCCCGAGCTTCGGGAGCGGGCGGTCCGGATGGTCCTCGAAGCCCCAGTTCGTAGGCGGGGGCGCCGGGGGTCCAGTCGGTGCTGAGCTCGGTGTCGGGGGGGCTGGTGACTGCTGGCGCGCCACGACCTGGCAAGCGCCACTCAGCGTGAATGAGCCGTTTGCGCCCGTCGCACCAGGAGGGACAACCGTCGGCTATAATCGCCGCGGCTCACTCGATCGCTGATGGGCCATCCGGGTGGGGCGTGGGTGGAGGGTTGGGGCATGGCACGGCGGTTCATGGCCGTTCCGGTGGCAGGCGTCGCGCTGGCGCTGGTGGGCGCTGCCCTGGGTCCGACGACGGCCAGTGCCGCGTACCCTCCAGGGGGCTATCCCGGCCCTGCCCCGGCGGGTGGCTTCCCGACGGTCGTAGTTTCGGAAACCGTGAGCCCAGGTGGTGGCTCCTTGTCCGCCGCCGATGGCGCCGCGCAACTGGCTCTGACGATTCCATCCGGTGCCTTCTCCCAGTCAACTCAGGTCACCATCTACGGGGGGGCTGACAGCGTCCTCGGCTCTCTCCTGCCATCGGGCGAGCACTTGGTGCTTGCCTACGCCGTCGGGTGGGATCCGTCCTCTTCGCCCCTTTCGCCGCTAACCCTGACCATCGGCGACACCGCCATCCCCAGTGACGCCATCGTGTACTACGCCACGGCGACCGGCATCGCACCTGCAACCGGCTCCACTGTGACCGCGGGATCCATAACCGTGAGCTTCTCGGCCGACCCCGGCATCTTGGTGGCCGCGCCTGGCACCTCCTCGCCCCCGCCCCTGCCATTCACCGGCGCGGCAGAGGGTGCGTCGGGAGGTGGGCCGCCGCTACTCGCGCTTGTCGGGATGGTGATCGGGGTGCTCGCCATCGTTTGGGGTGTGGTCGGCTGGCGGCGTCGAGGAGTGGCGGACGGCAGGTGAGTGACCGCCGGGGCGCCGCCTGACGTCGCTCTCGCTCTCGCCACCGCCCCACTGCCTCGAGGGTAAGGCGTGAAGCGACTGCGCCGGCCGCCACGGTCCGAGGGTGGCGCTCTCGTCCAAGCAGACGGGGATAACCCTGCAGCGGACGGAGTTGAGTCCCTCCGATCGGTAGAGCGCAAGGACGGTTCCCCAACTGGTCAGGAAGCCGGCGTCACGGTCACGCAACTGCTGCGGGCATTGGCCGGCCTGGGATGGCTGATTTGGGGCTTGTACATCTACTGGAGCACCTTCTTCGTCCCTGGTGCCGCCGAGGTCGGACTCCTCTTCACTGCGGCGGGTATGGCAGTGCTGTGCCTCGCATTCACGCCCTGGCGCTGGCTGTCGGATCGCCGCTTCGACATCCTCCTCTTGGTCGGCACCCTGGTTGCGGTGGCAGTGTGGGTTTACACGGCCGTCTATGCCAGTCCCGGATACGGCACCGATGAGATCGCCTTCCAACAGGGGGCTGCACAGGTGCTGCTCCATGGGACCAATCCGTACGGGGCGAATCTCAGCTGGGCGCTCAACGCGTTCAACGTGCCCCCCGCCTACCAGACCCAGACGCTGGCCGGCGGGCTGGTCCACCAGCTCGACTACCCGGCTCTGTCTTTCTTGGTCTATGTTCCGTTCCTCTGGGCGGGCATGCAGGCACAAGCGGCAGTGTACGTGGACGCTGCATTCTGGTTTCTGAGCGCCGTCGTGCTGTGGCGCGGCCTGCCCTCAAGGTTTCGGGCCGTGGTCCCCCTAGTCGCGATGTCCTCGATCTACGTGGGTAACGCAGTCGGGGGAACCACCGACAGCCTCTACCTCCCCTTCCTTCTGGTGGCTCTGTGGCGCTGGGACCGCTTTGGAGAACCGCTCGAGCGTTCCCCTGCACGGTGGGCCGGGCCCCTGGCCCTGGGTGTGGCCTGCGCGTTCAAGCAGGCCGCCTGGTTCGTCGTGCCCTTCCTCGTGGTGGCGATTGGTGTCGAGGCGGAGATGGCGGGACGCTCATGGCGGAGGGCTGTCGTCAAGTACTGTGGCCTGGCGGCTTTCGCCTTCCTGGTCCCAAACCTACCGTTCATCATCTGGAATCCCGTTGCGTGGATGTCGTCCACGACCCTGCCGCTGGTCGCCCCACTGGTCCCGTACGGCCAGGGCCTGGTCGCCCTGAGCCTCTATCTGCAGCGCGGGGGCGGCGACCTCAGCCTCTACACCTTCGCCGCCGCTGGGGTGCTGGTCACCCTCTGCCTTGCTCTGGCGGTTACCTACCCACGCCTCAAACGTGCCCTGCCGGTGCTCCCCGCCGTGGCCCTGCTCTTCCCGACCCGTTCTCTCGACACCTACTTCCTCTATGTGGTTCCGGGCCTTCTGATGGGAGCGGCCACCGTGGGCCCGGTGCGGCAGCGTCTCCGAAGACACCGGCACTCGCACCGAGGACGAGCCGGATGGGTCCTGTGTGGACTGGGAGCCTGCGTGAGCATCGGTTTCGCCTTGGGTGCAATCTCGGATCCACCGCCAATCGGGTTGACCATCCTCGGAGAGCACTCGACAGGGCAGCTCCAGACGGTGGACCAGCTCACGGTCGCAGCCGTCAACCGAACCGGCAGTGACCTGCGCCCTCATTTCGCCGTCACGCTCGGGCCATTCATGGGGAGCTACTGGTTCGTCGCCAGCGGACCCACCGTCCTGGGCCCACGCGTTTCGGCGCGGTACGTCCTCGATGCGCCTAACGTGGCATCCATGCCTGGGATCGCCACCGGGTTCGAGCTCTACGCCATGACCATCGAGCCCGCCGCGGTGAGCTGGTCCGCGCCTCTGCAGCCCGATCCCGACCGCACACAGATCACCCCTCAGGCCATCGACTACGTCGTCACCAACCCGGCGGGCACCACCCTCTCGGTGCAGGTGGTCGACCGTCTCAACCAACCGGTGCGCCGCGCCGGGATCACGGTCGCTCTGAGTCAGGTGCTGTATACGCAGGATGGCTTGTTCCCGGGCGAGACCTCCATCAACGGCCATGCCGAGGGCCAGTCCCCGGTGACCGCTGTGACCAACGCCAGCGGCGTGGCGCGCTTCGACGTTCGTGAGGTGCAGTTGCAGCCGTATGAGGTCTTCTACCAGGCGTACATCGCAGGTCCTTTCCCGCACGGGTACTCGTACATAGTGTCAGTCCGCTTTGGCAGCGCTTGACAGTGTGTCCAGCAGACGCGCCGATGGGTCCAGGTCCTCGACAGGGTGGAGCTGTGGATACGTTAGCTGAGCAGCGTCAGCACAACTGGGAGACAGGATAGATTGATACCAGTGGCCTCCTCTCCTCACCCAGCGTCGGCCCAGAAGACCCGATCCACGCTACCTGAGGGGGTGACGCAGGTCTGGAATTGGGCGACGGCGCCGGCTGGCGCTTGGGGAACTGATCCCGGCCAAGCCACGTCCACGTACCCCTCGATCACGTACTGATGCGCCACGCCGGCCGCGTCGTAGTAGGTGAGACTGGCCCCATTCTGAGCTGAGAGCAACGGGGTGAAGACCCCAGGGTTGTGACCCAGGAAGTAGGTATCCCAGGTGGCGCAAGCGTAGATCGCGGCCTCGCTCCTAGGCAACGGCGACGTAGCGGTGCAGTCGGAGTAGGTCGTCACCTCCGTGTCGACCCCCGCCCCGATGAGCACGCTGCGCGGATCCGGTGTGGCTGTGGCGGGGAGCGATGGTGGCGCAGGCAGAAGAGTGGGTTGCACTGTGGGCGTCGGCAGTGGTGTCGCAGCTGGGATGGGCGTCGCCAACAGCGTGGGTGGCGGGGTGAAGGTCGCCGACGCGGGCGCAGGGGGGGCGGACGCCCGAATCGCACTCGGTGCGGGGACGCTCATGGAGACAGCGCGGGCCGGAAGACCATCCGCAAGGAGTGTCCCGAGCATTGAGCAGGCGGCGATCAGCTCCACCAACCTAGCGAGGCGGCGCGCATTCATTGCAGTCCCAGTCTATGAGTGGGCTCGACCCACGGAACGGTGCAGATACCCCAATTCTCTGTAGTGCAAACGGTGCCCGTGAGCGCGGCCGGAAGGGGCGAGGTGGCCGCCGGAGGGGCGGATCGGAGTCGCGGGCAGCAGGAACCCTGGCCAGCCGGCGGCACCGTGACCCCTATGCCGTCTTTCCAGTGCGGCGCCCTCGACCAGCTAGGCGATCGCTCCTGGGCGATTGTACCGACGCGACCCGGGGGCATCGCCCGCCGGGCTTCCGGCACCTGCGCCTGGGCGATCCGCCGCCGCTCTTTCCATCAGGCAGAGCTGACGGGGTCGCCCGACCCGCGCCAGCCGGGCAGGACCCTAATCGGCGGACAGCCGCCTGGCGCGAACACCCGGGGCACCGGGGCACCACCTACAACCACCCGCGGGGAAGCCGCGGAGGGCGATGTCCTCTAGGGAGTCGACGAGGTCGCGGCCAACCGTCTCCCCTCGTCGGTGAAGTTTCCGCAGGGCGTCGACATCCTCCCACTGGGTCACATCCTTGACCAGACGATCAAGTCGCCGTCGAGCCGCAATCGCCCGTTGATCGTCCAGCGACGACACCTCGGTGAGGATGTGGTACGCGCCGCAGCTGAGCTCGCCGGCCGCGACAGAGTACGAAAGATCGTCGGGACGCTCTCCGCGACCAAGGCTTTCCACAACACTGAGCAGCCGAAGCTGCGCCCCGCCCGTCAGTTTGGGGTTGCCCTCCTTGACCGTCTGGTCGATGTCGTAGGTGATCGACGCCATCAGGTTTCGGTATTCGGCCACGATGGCCGTCCACGCCCGGATCGAGCTTTGAAGTCCCTTCTCATGGCGGAGCAGGGCGGCGTGCCTCTTGCGTTCGAGCGACCCGCCGGGCACCAAGGGGGTTGGGGGCCAGGTTGCCATCTCCCGCAGGCGATCCGCCTCAAGTAGGACGTCGCGCTGGTGCCGCTCGATGGCTCTGGCAAGTTGCTGCTTTTGCGCACCACGGAGGTCGTGCAGTGCTCGAGCCCGCTCGACCGCGTCCTCGACTGCCCGGAGTTGGACCCCGGCTTCGGCGGCGATATCTTTCGGTGCCCTGCCCGCTTCGTCGACAGCTCGTCGCCAGGCTTCCGCCTCCAGCCTGCTGGTCCGATGTTTGCGGGGCGGTTTGGCGGCTTGACGGGTTTTATCGCCGGTGGTCGCGTAATTGCGCATTTAGTCGTATTTTACCGCATCATGGCGGAGTTTGATGCTAGACCGCGGCACCGGGGACGTTACCTTCTGACCCACGATGAACTGGTCACAGACTCCCGGCAACAGGGTCGCACGCGTCACGATGACCGTTGACGAGGCGGCGGTGCGCCTGGGCATCAGTCGGAGCAGCGCGTACGCCGCCGTGAGGCGGGGGGAGCTCCCCGCGATCCGGCTGAACCGGCGCATCGTCGTGCCCCGGGTCGCATTCGAGAGGTGGCTCGAGGCGGCGGCCGCGAGCTCCGGCGAGCCCCCGGCAGGGTACCGCGCCCCGAGCGCCACACGGGGACGCGATCATCGCGCGGACTGGTCAGGAGCCACGCGGTGAAGGGCGGAGGAGCCACGGCCATGCCGCCGACCGCCATCGCGGGACGCGTCGGCCGGCGCCGCGATGCAGCAAGGTCCCGCCCCGAGGGCGCTCCTACGCGCGCGCGGGGGGATGTGTCTGGACAGGGACCCCCAGACCGGTACGCGGACGGGGATGCGGACCGGGCGGCGGACAGGTAGGCGGACGATGCCAGAAGCGAGGCACCAACCCCCCAGCCGCCGCCGCTACGCGGCGACCCACCCGACGATAGGCGTTCACTGCGACCGGGAGACCTACGACGCCCTGATGGCACTCCGTGAGCGCTCCGGTCTCTCCTTCGGCCAGCTCGTCCGCCAAGCCCTCGGCGCCCTCGAGATGGACATCGAGACAGTCGAGGACGTGGCCACAGTGGTGGGGTATGAACAGGCTGCGGCTCAATACCGCCTGAGGGCACCGTGCAGTATCTGTGGAAAGCCGATGGACATCCTCGCCGGTTCGGGGATGGCGGCTGAAGCGATCAGGGCCCTCCGCACCTGGGGGCACGTTCCGTGCATCCGGGGCGGCGCCTCTCGGAGCTGACCTCGCGGGCGCCGGTTTGCCCCGACCTGCCTGCTCCCCGCACCGGTGACCATCCGTGTGCAGGGCCCCGGGCGCTGGTGGATTGGATGCACGGTAATAGGAAGTTATCGTGCCTCCAATGCGGATCACGGCTGCAGACTACGAATCCGACCACTCCGCTGTGTGTTAGGCCTAACAAACGTATCCGTCAAAGCGGGTCAGGCCCAGTACCAGATTAATTGCCCCTGGAGAACGTCAGCCGTCGAGTACGCGGGTCGGGGAAGGGCCATTAGAGCGCATTGACGCACCTTCTGCGGCGGTGGCGCCGATCAGCCGCATGCCAGCGATCGACGGTGAGCGGTATGTTCCATAGATCGCAAACTGACCACGCATGTCGGGCCGCGTAACCCTCCTGGCCGCGTTCATTGTCCCGCGACGGGTTACTTAGATTGCGAGAGGTCCCGCTCGATCCGATCCAGACGGGCAGAAAGGTCCAGCATTGCGCCGGCGAGCGCAATCAGCGCACCGGCGACAAACTCCTTGAAATCGGGCTCGCCGTTGTGTGCAGCATGAGATAAGGTCTCACGGGAGATCCTCTCGAGTTCTTTGCTCGACACGGGGAGCTACCGGCGCCCCAGTACCGAGGTTGGATCGCCGCAATGCAGCGAGTTCCTCGCCGCAGCCCAAGCGCAGGTTAGTACCGCGCAAGGGATTAGAGCAAGCGCGAGACTACCAAGCAGATTGCCGTTCGACTCTCGATAGGCCCACGATCCGATGCCGCGCGCGACACCCCGGCCTGCATTGCCAACGCAGTCGCAGACAAACCATCGGCAAACGGAACCTTGCCTATCCATAGCACCTTTCCGAGTGGCGAGTCCCGCCCGCCCCGGTCCGAAGGCCTCGAAGTCTACCCCACCTTCGGCGAATCGGAGCATCCACACATTAGGTACTCGCCGGGTTCATTCGGAGGACGAACGAGGCCGGCTTCCAGCCCGAGACCTGCTCTTAGCTGCCGTTCGGCTGGGCGGTGCCTTCACCCGGCGTCAGTCGGCGGCGCAGGCGAGCCCCTCGGATCGCCCGAGGCTAGTATTCAACCCGCTCATCCATCTTGCCCTAGTGCCGCCGTTCGGACCCAAACATATGATCGCGTCCGCCTCGAAACTGATATGATCCCCCCTTCGGTTCCACCAAAGGCGAGCCAATTACCCGCCCGGCGCTCCCAATCAAGAGATGGCACGTAAACCCGCAAACGCCCCCAAACCGTCGAACCCGGCGCGGACCTACCTGAGCCAAGAGGACGTTCCAGCCTATTCACTGGAGCAGACTATCCGGGTCCCACGAGCGATTGCGGACAGCTACGCCTACAGGCCAACTCGTCCGCTCAACGTGGCCGGAGCTATGAGGATGTCGCCAAGTTCCGGGTCGTTCAGAACCCTCGCAGGTGCGGCGATCGCGTATGGCCTCACCTCGGGAGGTGCCTTTGCGTCAGAAATCGCCATTACCCCGCTCGGGATGCGCATTGTCAGACCCACCCTCGAGGGCGATGACCTCGCAGCTAGACGCGAGGCGCTGTTGATTCCCAAGGTGTTGGGAGAGTTTCTCCGGCAGTACGATGGCGCCGCATTGCCAGCGGACACCATTGCCTCCAATGTCCTGGTTGAAAAGGGTGTCCCGGCCGCCCGCGTCTTGGATGTGCTCGCCCTCATTGTCGACGGGGCCGCTTCCGTCGGCTTCATAAGAGACATCAACGGCAAGAGATACGTGGATCTCGCTTCGACACCGAGCCCCCAGCCCACAGGCGAAGGTGACGCCGCATCGCCACCAATGATAGCGTCACCTGCTTTGCCGTCGCTGGTAACGCAGCCATCTCCCGGCGAGGTTACGCGCGCGACCGTCGCGCCAACCATCCAGATCAATATCGAGATCCACATCGCTGCGGACACGCCAGCAGAAACGATTGAAGAGATCTTCAAGAACATGCGCAGGTACGTCCTTGGCGGCAGTACCGTGCCCGAGATCCAGTAACGCCACCAACTCCAGACCCCGATCTGCTGCGGCGTCTTAACGAGTTCCAAGCGAAGGTTCGGCAAGTCTCGGCGCCACAACCAGTCCGGAGCGCCCGGGTCCCGGAGCCACTTTCACGACCTCACGCAGCAGTTCTGGCTCGGCTGCGACGCCTATCAGCACCCTTGGCCCAAAGCCTTGAGCAGGTGCTGACGGACCTCGGTGATCCGGAGCGATTAACCTACGTTGGGCCGGCAGGCGAGGCTCGGGAGGTTCTGCGCGCATCGATCCAGCTCCTCGCCCCCGACCACGACGTGAGGCAGCAGCCGTGGTTCGTCGGTGTCAAGCAGGGTCGCGTGGTCAACCCCACCCAAGCTGAGCGCACTCGCTACGCGGCGCAGCAGCGCGGACGAGACTTTCACGAAGCTGAGGGAGCGTCAGAGATAATAGACGAGCGCATAGGGCGACTCGGGCGATCGGTCTATCAGCGAGCTAGCGCGGCCTTCCATGCAGAGAATCAGAAGCGGGAAGTTCGGGTTCTCGTCGGCTACGTGTTCGCCTTACTCGATGACGTGCTTCCAGGATGAGTAGGGACTTCTTCCCCAGTGCTCTCGCAGCCTATGCTGCTCACAGATCTGCGCGGAAGCCCCATGGTGGCCAAGTCCCCGGGGGTCTCCGGCAATGGACGGCGCGGGCCCTCGCCAATCCTTCTGAGGACTCTCCATTCCCGGCCACCAGGCCCGTTACGCGCCCGACCCCCGGGCAGCGTCCGAACGTTCCTGTCTGCCCGCCACTTCCTCTTGCCACGTCAAGAATATCGCGTCTACTAGGCTAGAGGCGCTCGAAGTCACCCTCGCGAGTACCTTGAGTTGCTCCCGACACGCGATGCTCTGCGCCGGGGCCGGGTAGTTGATTAGGTGATCGACCTCGCCCCAAACCTCCTCCATGAGCGTTCGGACCTGAACCTCGCAAGCGATCGTGGTCTTTGATGCCGACTCGACGATGTAGTGGACGCTCGTGTAGAGCGTTGGGCTGTCTTGGGTCGTGATGCCGCAGTCCCTAAAGAACCGTCGCGATTCATCATCCCAGGTCCGGGCAAAAGGGCCCTCGCGCAGATGGTACTGCTGCTCCTCAAAGAACGCCTGCAATACCCTGTCAATATCACGCACCTGGGTCGTGTGGAGATGCAAGATCCGTATTCCAGCGAGATCCGTGACCTTCGACAACACGTTCTCCGGGGAGATCTCAAACTGCGTCCCGTCGCGCTCGTGAGCAGCGAGCTTACGCAAGAGCTTCCCTCGCAGATGCACGGGATCCTTCACCCGCGCCTTGATCGAGTGAATGTGGGGTGCGAGCAGGGAAGAATCGCCGAGGGCCGTCGCGAGTTGCTTCATGAACCGCTCCACCAACTCGCGATGAGACAGAAAGGCAGCAACGATCTCGTCAATCGATGACTCGGACATGCTCCCAGGGGCAGTCACATCCCTTCCTACCGAGGTGCGGCCTGCTGAACTCTTGACTCAACGTTCACGGCCAACGCTGCGAACGCGTCCTCGGCAGCCCAGCGCTGATAGGCCGAGCCGGCACGCACGCTGAAGACCGGAAGTCCTTGTTCCTGCGACGCCGGAACGAGCGCACCGAGTTGCTTGATCTGACCCAACTTGAACTCGTGTGATGTTCCAACGGCAAGCGCGGGATCAACGTCGCGAAGGAGGGCAACGAGTTCACTGTTGACTTCCTTCTCGATTTGCGTCAGGAATTCAGCGTGCCCGCTGGCCACCGCTCCCGCATACACCTTGAATCCTTGAGCGATGTAGCCAAGGAACGACGGGTGTCCAGCAAGCAGATATGTTCCGGTCGGAGCGAGTTCGGCAATCGTGCGCCAAGAGGTAATCCAATCGACTAGTGTTCGACCAAGGGTCTTCAAAGCCCGGAGTGAGAACAGATCGCATGCGACAGGGACCACAAAGAAGTCACAGTCCAGAAGGATAATGCGATTCAAGGCCCCGATGTTTGGGCCCGAGTCGAAGAATACGTAGTCAATTCCCAATTGTGACGCGATGTTGGTCACCAACTCGCTCAGAGCGGTCGTCCCGCGGAAGCCGCGCAGCTTCCTCTGAAAGCAATCGGACCAGAAGCCTGTGAGATCAGTCTCAAACTCCGATAGACGAATGTCGCCTGGAAGCAGGAATAGGCCATCGATGCCGACTTCGATGGGGTTTATTAGCTTCACGCCGCCAGCTGCTTCCGAGATAGGCTTCAGTGCGGACCACACAGTCCTACCTTCCGAACCGTCGGAGTTGTCGAGCAAATCGTCCACCACGTCTTCGGCGACGAGGTACGAGGTGAGATTGCACTGAGGGTCCGAGTCAACAAGCAAGACGCGATGACCCCGCTCCACCAAGGTGGCCGCGAGGTTCATGGTCAGGGTCGTCTTACCTACACCGCCCTTGTGGTTAAAGACGCTTATGCGGTGAGGCGCAGCCGCCTGAGGGGGGGCTGGAGGAATGCTCAAGTGGAGGGCCGGGCCCGGGCGGCGGGGGCCCTGGTCGCGACGCGCTTCGTCCTGCGGCGAGGACGAGCAGCCATGGCAGCACTGGCCGCCTCTCTATCGGGAAGCGCCAGAACGAATTGCTCCCCTGAGGCGCTCAACTGGCGATTGCCCTTCGTTGAGGGGACTATGTATCCCGTCCTCAAGGCGTTGTTAACCGCTTGCGCTGTGTTTGAGAACTTCGGTTGAGCTGCTTCAGTGTTGAGCTTGCTCAGATCGAGGGTCTTGAAATGCGGTTGGTCTAGATAGTGGGTCAGGTAGTATCCGAGGCACGCGACGCGCTCGACATCGGTCCGTGGATGCTTCTCCAGCAAGAACTCCTTCGGCGACATCGACGTGTCTCGCGAAAACGGAGGGCGAGAGTGAGGCCCACTGACCGCTGAGGGACCAACCTGGCTGTCGAACGTGGCAGCACCCCCGGTCCCAAGAAACGTAGCCGCGGCCACGAGAATCCGGACGCGACCATCGACGCCAATAGGCCTCAGCGCGGTGATGACCGTTTGTAAAGCCTCGAATTCACTCGCCGAACCGGCATCCGGCCCATCCGTCGAGGGTCCAGTGCTACTCATCTCTAACATCCTAGCATCAGCAAATGGCAATCAACCTGCTTAGTCCCGGACGGCTGATCGCCCGCAATCCGGGGTTCACACGGATGGCGGCAGCTGGATGGTGCACCGGCGGCGAGCCTTCCCACCGTGGGCCCAGGGCCGAGCCGGTACATCCACACGAAGGCCCCGCTCTCCTCAATCCCTCCGCTTCTTTCAGGCGAGGAGGAGATTCGCGACATCCAGCTTGGAAGGAACGTGCTCAGATTCGTATTCAGAATCGCGCCGGAGCCCCTAATGAGCACAATCCTCGGGGTTCTGAGAGGAACCTGCGGCTCGCCCACGGGTACTGTGTTGCCAGGCCCGGGACGGAACGACCGAGCCCTGCCTTCTCTCCTCTCCTTGGCACCCCACGCGAGAAGGTCGAGCTGGTTACTGAGGGAGTTGGAAACGTGACCTCGGGTCGCCGGTGCAAGATCGGCCGGCCAAGCTCGTGATCAGTGGGCCGGACCAGCAGGTCCTTCTTCGCTCGGCAAGCGACCGTCCAGAGCTGCGGGACAAGGGAGAGTTCACCTGGCTCCTCACTTGCGGTCGATACCGCTGACGACTGCGGCAACCGGATGGACCGCCGATCGTGGCCTGCTCGAAACCGCGGCAAGTTAATCCTCCTCCTAGAACTCCTAGTCGAGCTCCTGGACAAGGTCGTCCCGGCCGATGCTCGCCCATGCCTTGCGGGCGGCGCTGACGTGAACCGCTCTCTGGGTCCCGGACGAAAGTTGAGCGAGGCGCCGATGTACTTGACCGCTTGAGTAGGGGTCACCGATCCTCTCGTAGAGGGGCAGGGCCCGCTCGTAGGCGGCCCGGGCGCCCTCGTGGTCGGAGCGCCACAGCGCGATCTCCCCCAGTCCATAGATGCAGTTGGCCTGGCCGAGGACGGCGCCCACCTGCTCGTAGAGGGGCAGGGCCTGCTTGTAGGCCGCCCGAACTCGCGACATCCAGCTTGGAAGGGACGTGCTCAGAATCGTATGCAGCATCGCCCCGGAGCCCATGATGAGCACAATCCTCGGGGTATTGGAAGGAACCTGCGCGTCGCCCACGAATCCTTTGGTGCCAGGGATCGGGACGGAGCGACAGAGCATCGCCGGCTGTCCCCCCCCGGGGAGAACGCAACCCGAAAGAGAAGGAAGCGGACATATCACTCGGCCGCCACCGCACCAGGGCCGCTCCGATCGGCGGCGCTGCTCCAGCTGCCAGTCCGGCAAGTGGCTGCCCGACGGCAGCTTGGGGATGGTCAGGTCGATCGTGCCCGTCCGCGTGCCCGAGGTCCGCTTCCGGTACCCTTGCGCGAATTCACCCGCTCCGGGATCCGCTCATCAGAGGACCTCCGCCTCTGCGCTCATCAGCTTCGCGGCGAAGCGGGTCAGATCACCGCGCGAACCAACCCATAACCAAGACGGACTGCAAGATCCACAAGGTCGAAGCAAGCCAGAAGCACGATAGGCCGAGGGACTGCTCGAGCGCGATGGCCGCGGAATGACAAGATGCCGAACGCCACGAGCATGATCCCAAGTTCCATCGTCGGCATAGTGACTAGAGTGACCTTCCAGCCCCCTGCGCCCTCAGTCACCGCCGACTGAATGAAGCCGACGTAGATGACTACGTAGATGCCGCCCAGGGCAACCGCCGCCAAGACTGTCCCAAGCCACTTCGCCATCCAGCGCATGTCGACGCGCATTTGGTTTCTCTGTTCCCGTACAATCGGTAGACGGCTAGGACCACCGCATAGGCCGAGGTGCCGGGGCTGTACGTGAGGGTCACCGAGGTCTCCCGCACGCTGTACCTACTGTCACGGGGATGCGACAGATGCCCGCGGACGCCGAGCCACCACGTGGCCGATGTACTCGCGCAACCTCGCCACATCGTCGTCGATCTCCTCCCCCCAGCGCGCAAGCCCAACCTTCGCTCGCTCTGGGTTCGCATCAAACCATTCGCGAAAGACCGTGCTGCTCCATGGCTGCTCATCAAAGGCCGTCGGAGCCAGCCTGATGACCCGTGTTGCACGTCCCAGGTCGCCGAGGAGCGCAAGCGAATTGTCGTTTGCGATGACACTCCTCTCGTAGGCAAGATCCCTGACAAGTCGCCGCGCGCCCCGCGCGGTTTGCTGAACCTCAAGCAACCGCAGAACAGCCGCGCCATCCAATTGCGGTCGGTGGCTCCTTCGCCACGACCGGTACCATACTACGTCTCGCACCGTCGTCTTGAAGAAGCTGACAGTTAGCAATATCGCTCCCACGCCAAGGTTGCAACCCAACACACTGAGGCCGGCGACTATGATTGTTGTCGCGGCACCTCTTCCGGGGCTCAGCAGCCAGTGACCCACCAATGACAGCGTGAAGGCGCAGCCCGTGACGTATAGCGCAGCAATGCCGCCGTACCTGATCACCACTGACGGCGACACGCTCCGGGCCCGCCTAAACAAGTCCGCAGCGACGGCGAGCTGCCCCACCAGCAGGTAATACCATGGAAGCGATCGGGCACGCGCCGCCGCGAAGTAGGCGGCCGGTGCCCACGATAGTCCGTAGGCTGCGACAGCCGCCATCGGCCAATCTATCCTCAGGTTCGCCGGTATCGCCAAACAGAAGACGATGGCGAGCCGCGCGATGAACGACAGCAGCACCCATGCCGCGGCCCACCCTCGCGTCGCCCCCACGCGAGCCGGGAGTCCCGAGGTCCAGACGCGGAGAAGTGCACGCACTGTTCTTGGAAGGAGGATCACGGAACTCCCCGCAGCTACCAAACCTGCGGCTCTCACCAACGGAGCTATCCCTGGCAGCGTGAGCAGCAACGAGATGGCCGCGGCGTTTACGGCCCAGTCCGCTAGCCGCGCCGTCAGTGTGAGATAGAACGCCCGGTTCAGCGAGGTGCTGCCCAGGCGGCTAATCTGAGCGTGTACCGTCACGCGCTCGGGCCAAAGTCGACGATCCACCGACATTCTGCCCAGTAACACTCGAATGCCCCCCTCTACGTCCGGGGTGAGACTGTGGAGTCGAGCGGCCTGTCGATAGGCAGTATCCCGGAGCCATTCGCTCGAACCGTTGAACGCAGCGCGAGTGATGCCGGCGAAGACCCCGTCGGGTGCCACCGCGGCGACTTCGAGGGCCTGCTTCTGCTGCAGGGTGTCGCCCGTTACATAGGCCTTTGCGAGGAGCGAACCCGCCACCATTCGAAGGCCGCCTGGCAGCCGGCCGATTTCGCCTCCAACACCACTCTGAATTAACCCGAGGATGTGATGAACCTGGGCGGGCCAAGGTCGAAGGGTCAGCTGACTCTCGTCGATGCGTCCCTCCAGGAGGGAGTTGAACTGCTCAGGTAGGATCGTTCCATAGCGGCGAGAGGCGGAGCGCAGGAGGCGAGCAGCGGTGGCAAGTAGCTCCTGCGCATTCTCGCGCTGAAGTTGCAGCAACGTCACCGCAGTATCGCGCCACCGCCACTGGGTCACCAGATCTTCAACCGCAACGCTGCCGATGCCAGCAATCACCGCTGCGGTTGCAAAGTACTCCTGAAAACGACGATGAGCAAACGTGAACGACTGGCCGGCTCCTGGCGCCGCGAGCTCAGTCGTCTGTGCGAGCTTCACCCACTCGAGTGCCCGGAGGCCGAGGCGGAGTCTCCCCCCATCGCTGAGTCCCCGCGCTTGGAGCGCGTCAATCAGACTTCTCTCGTCGGGCTCCAGAGTCAGAGCGGGTTCCGCGGACATACAGAATGCGGCCGCCTGGGCAATGCTTCGGACCTCACCTGGGTCCATTTGAAAACGCTGCCTCAAGCGCTCCTGATCCCGCGTGAGGCGTTGCGTCATGTAGTCCTCGATGGCAACGTGCATGCTTGGAGGAAAGCGTGTGTGAGTGTGCACATAGGAACAGAGCAACTGCAGAAACAACGGATTGGACGAAAGTTCAACCACATCGGGGTCGGCAGACTGTAGCCCGACGAGCAAGGTGCCCTCATTCGCGCGGTCAAGGAGAGACTTGTGAATCAGGCGTTCGCGGCGCCGCGCGTCCAGTGGCAGGATGCGCCAGACAGGCCAGGCCAAACCCTCGGGCGAACGGAACTCGCGCGATGCGACTATCCCTCTGCACCGGCGCATTCCGTGCAGGAAGCCGGCGATGGCTTCCGAGTATTGCAGGATCGTCTCATCCAACTCTCTGGAGGCGAGGATCTCTGGGATCTCGTCGAATGAGTCGAAGAGGAACAGAAACGTACCCTCTTCGACACTGTCCTCAAACTCCTCGTCGAGAAAGCGATCTAGCGTGACGGTCCCTCCCACCCGAAGGGTGCGGTCGACGTAACCCTGAATCAGGTTGGGGTCGATTATTGGCACCACCCCGTCGTTGGGATCGCGCCTCAGGCCTTTGAGGTTGATGTACAGAGGGATCAGACTGTTGACTCGCCGGGAGTGCGACGCCTTCGTGGCTAGGTGAAGGGCGATGTGGCGCAACGCCACGCTCTTGCCGCTACCGGGATCCCCTTGAAGAAGGATGAGGGGCTCCTGACTGCGATTCAGGGCCCGACTGATGGAGTTTGCCACCCGAAGTTGACGGCCGACGCTGAAGAATCGGAGAAGAGAAGCTTGGAAGGGAGAACTCCGCTCCGTCTCTACGCGGGCCTGCAGGTCTGTGAATTGGCGATCGGACCACTGCTCCCGGTACTCCAAAAGGGAGATGCCCCGGGTTGTTTCGATTGCGAAGTTGCGTCGCTTCGCCGCTCGCCGCTGAACGTCAGTAGGGTGCCGACCCGCCAACGGGAGACCGCTAAGTGCCCGAAAAGCCCCAACGACCGCGCGGAGCACACTGCTGCTCGAATCAACGATCTCTGCAGCCGCGATGAGAGTGAGAGCTGCGATGGGGATCCACCCGGGAAGGGGGATGCTCTCAAGGAACGCGCCCATGGCTCTCACCGCGCACGTCCCACAGGAGCGTGCTGGCTCGTGGAGGTCGATCCTTTGCAACGGAGCATTAGGAGCAGCGAAGCCAAGCTTCTGGGGGCCCAGGTGGCGCGGTCGAGCTTCGCCGAACAGGCTAAACGAAGCAAGTGCGCATCGTCCGGTTGTTGAGCTGGAGCGTCTTATTCAACCTGGCAAGAGGCGTGAAGCCTCGGCAGCCATTGACGGAGAATTGTTGAAGCGAGCGAAGGGTTCGAATGACGATGGCAGCGATCAGTTTCACGACTTGCAGGTCTAGACTACCAGCCGGCCAACATCCTCCACCGCCTCGAGCGGCACCCTCTTGCGCTGTCGGCGGCCGGCTCGTCACCGAGCGCCTCCTGGCCCCCTCCGGGGGGTCTCCCGCAACCGATGTTGCGAGTTCGCGACGAGTTCACAGCGGGGTCGGGACAGCGGGAGACGAGACTCGAACTCACAACATCCAGCTTGGAAGGCTAGCGCTCTACTGGCTCAGTGACCGCCACCACGCGCTCGGCCGAGCATGTCGGATGGCTGGACGGACCGCTGCCATCGCTGAGGACCTCGC
>ODAK010001339.1_pt1 | contig 27137 bp, 25 predicted proteins | sample 1539591 | NCBI WGS metagenome assembly ODAK01 (sample SAMEA3539303, study PRJEB22396) | soil metagenome | biome: tundra; feature: field; material: soil | place: USA | collected 2010-05 | depth 0.15 m
GACCACCGAGATCTACACTCTTTCCCTACACGACGCTCTTCCGATCTGTTGCTAAGAGACTGCGCGCCGCCACGCAGGATGGGCCAGCCGACAGCGTGCGCAGAGGCTCCGAGAACGAGGCCAAAGGAGGCGCTGAGGGCTTGGTCGAGACGCAGAAAGGAGTGTGCGGCGAGCCCGGCGAAGAGGGCGCGGGCAGGTTCGGTGCGGAAGTGGAGATGGGCGACAGTGGTGGCGGAGAGAATCGCGTTGAGGCCGAAGCGGGCAAGCAGGAATGGATGCCTGGGCCAGGCGATGACGGGGCCGAGAATGTCGGCGGTGAACTCAGGCCAATGGGTGGAGATTGGTTCCATGAGGTTGCGCCAGGCGTGGCCGTCTGCGCCGAGCGCGGCTTCAGCTTCAACCAGCTCCCGCTCCAGCGTAACGGCGGTGCCGTCGTCGAAGGGGTGGGCGAGTGCCGCGGGGGATTGAATCCACTCAATGTCGTAGTGCTCGAGGGGCAGGGAGTTGAAGAACGGAGAGCCGGCGGCCATGGGGTACACCGCGGAGCCGAAGTCGTGCTGGAAGCCGGGGAGGGTGAGTTCCATGGTGCGGGCGGCTCCGCCGACGGTGGGCTCGGCTTCGAAGAGCTCGACGTCGAGGCCGGCCTGCGCGAGCACGATGGCCGCGGCCAGGCCGTTGGGGCCTGCGCCGATGACACAGGCTTTGCGGCGGCGACGATTCGTGGAGGTTTGAGGCATTGCTCTCCGGGTGCGGACGGCTTGCGCGGCCTACGCACAAGATTATTCCCGTTGGCAGGAACGGCGTAATATTTTCACGCACGGCGGATGAGTGCATATTAAGGATCGGCGATGGACAAAGCCAGGCGTGTATTCCTCTATCTGTTCGATTCGGAGCATGGCGCGGCGGACCGCCTGATCGGACGCTGGCTGTTTCTGCGCGCGATGGGGCTGATTTATTTCTCTGCGTTCTATGCGCTGCTGTTCCAGGTGAAGGGGCTGATCGGAACGCAGGGGATTCTGCCGGCGGGCGAGTATCTGGACGATGCACGCAGCCTGGGCGCGGCGCGGTTCTGGTATGCGCCGACGCTGCTATGGCTATCGAGCAGCAACCACATGCTGATGGCGCTGATGTGGGCAGGGCTGATCGCGGCGGTGATTCTGATTGTGAACATCTGGCCGCGGGCGATGTTGCTGGTGTGCTTCGTGTGCTACCTGTCGTTCGTCTGTGCGGCGCAGGATTTCTCCGGCTACCAGTCGGATGGGATGCTGCTGGAGGCGGGGTTTCTCTCGCTGTTTCTGGCGCCGGGAGGACTGCTGCCGGGGTGGGGAGCCAAGCGGCCCCCGGCGCGGGCCGCGGTGCTGCTGCTGCTGTGGGAGTGGTTCCGCATCTACTTCGAGTCGGGCGTGGTGAAGCTAGAGAGCGGCGACCCGACGTGGCGCAACCTGACCGCGATGTACGAGTACTACCAGAACGGGCCGCTGCCGACGTGGATTGGCTGGTACGTGCAGCATCTGCCGTACTGGTTCCACAAGGCGACAGCGGGGGCGACACTGGGGATGGAACTGGCGCTGGTGTGGATGGCGTTTCTGCCGCGGCGCTGGCGGATTGCGTGCTTCTTTATCGTCACGGCTTGGCAGATCGGCGTGATTGCGACCGCGAATTACACGTTTCTGAACTACCTGGTGCTGGTGCTGGCGTTTCTGCTGCTGGATGATGCGTTCTTGCGGCGATTTGTTCCGGCGCGGTGGAGACCAAAGCAAATCGCAGAGAGCCCAGAGGAACAGAGAGAACGCGGAGGGATGGTTGGGGATCAACCTGTTGCGGATGCGGGCGAGCCGGAAGCTGCGGGCGAGCCAGAGCACGAGACGGAACAGAGGGAGCCTGCGCGTTGGCTGGTGGCGGCGGGGATTGCGGTGCGCGCGATTGCGCTGACGTGGGTGTTTTACGCAACCACGGTGGAGCTGGTCCAAATGTTCTGGCACGAAGTGCCGTTGCCTGCGTCGCCGGTTGCAGCGCTGGAGCCGTTCCGCATCGCGAACCAGTACGGGCTGTTTGCCGTGATGACGCCGCACCGGTACGAGATTGAGTTCCAGGGGTCGAACGATGGGCAGAACTGGGTCGCGTATCCCTTCCGCTACAAGCCGCAGGATGTGCGCGAGCGGCCGGGTATCTATGCGCCTTACCAGCCGCGGTTTGACTGGAACCTGTGGTTTGCGTCGCTGGGATCATGGCTGCAGAATCCGCTGGTGCCGCGGACCGAAGAGCTGTTGCTGCAGGGCGACCAGGACGTGCTGGGCTTGTTTGCAGGGAACCCGTTCCCGAACGCGCCGCCGAAGTATGTGCGCGCGGTGATTTGGCAGTACTGGTTCAGCACGCCGGAGCAGAAGCGCGAGCAAGGCGTGTGGTGGACGCGCCAGTATCTCGGGACGTATGCCCCGACGATCACGCTGCGGGAGGATGGGCGGTACGGGGTGGTGGCGGGGCCGTCGCGCGAGGCCGAACCGGAGCCGTGAGGCCTGACGGGTAAACAGGCAAATTGCGGGCAGAATGTAACCTCGAAAGGCTTGCTTTTTGCCCGTAAATGCCCTAGAATGAATCTTGCACGTCTAAGTTTAAGCAGCTATGTCGGATGCGTCACGCAAGTGCTCTGGCTCGATGCAAAGGGCTGGAAACAAAGGACAAAGGACACACAACTGATGGCAAAGCGTCGTGGAAATCCGAATTGGGGCAAGCCCGAGCCGATCGGCCCGGTGGTCCCGACCGTTACATCGTTTGAGCAAGTGGTGAAGGAATTCAAATTGACTCCGGACCAGTACATTCGTTCCACCCGGCTCCGGGAGTGGGCTCGTCGCAACAAGAATTCGAAGTACATCCCTGAGGCGCTGCTGGAGGCCTGGGGGTTCGAGATCGAGTCGACGCTGTAAGGTTTGCTTGAGTCTGAATGCGAGCGCCGCCTGGTATGGGCGGCGCTTTCGTTTTGGGCAGGATTGAGATGCTTGGTTCGCGGCTCCTTTCGATCCGGGAACAGGCGCGCAGGCTCATATGATGGAGAGCAGGAGATTTCATGAGAAGTTCCGGAACGGGGAGGGTGCTGGCGACCCTCTTTCTTGGCGTGATGTTCGGGATTTATACGCACTTTACGCAATTGAGGATGTTGCAGCGTGGCCGGGATGTGTACCTCGCGGCGCAGAACCACCGCTTCGACCGAGTTGCGCAGTACCATTCGGCGCCGGCGATGCTGGTTGCGGGAATCATCATCGCGGCGATTGCAGTTGGGTTGTATGAGCTGATCGCGGCCGGGTTCTCGAAGATGGCGGGGCCGAGCACGGCGGAGGAGTAGCAGATGGCTGAAGGGCCGCAGAAGACGGTCTTCGCTGAGGTGGAAGAGGCGGTCGCGGAGATCCGCGCGGGGCGCATGGTGGTCGTCGTAGACGACGAGGACCGCGAGAACGAGGGCGACCTGACGCTGGCGGCGGAGTTTGTTACGCCGGAGGCCATCAACTTTATGGCGCGCTACGGGCGCGGGCTGATCTGCCTGACGCTGACCGAAGAGCGCGCGGACTACCTGCGGCTGGGGCCGATGACGGCGGAGAACACGTCGCGCTTCGGCACGGCGTTTACCGAGACCATCGAGGCGCGCGAGGGCGTGACAACGGGAATTTCGGCAGCGGACCGGGCGCATACGATCCGCGTCGCAATCGATCCACGAGCGAAGGCGAACGACCTGGCGCGGCCGGGGCATGTGTTTCCGCTGCGCGCGCGCAAGGGCGGGGTGCTGGTGCGCGCCGGGCAGACCGAGGCTTCGGTGGACCTGGCGCGGATGGCGGGACTGGTTTCGGCGGGCGTGATCTGCGAGATCATGAACGAGGACGGGACCATGGCGCGGGTGCCGGACCTGATCAAGTTCTGCGAGGAGCATGGGCTGAAGATGCTGACCGTGGCGTCCCTGATCCGCTACCGGCTGCAGCACGAGCGCTATATTCACCGCGTGGCCGAGGCTACGCTGCCGACCCGGTACGGCGACTTCCGCATGATCGCGTATGAGAGCGAGGTGGACGGCGCGGAGTCGCATGTGGCGCTGGTCTACGGCAACCGGATCGACAACCAGATTGGCGACGAGGCGCCGGGCCAGGCGGAAGCCGAGCCGGTGCTGGTGCGCGTGCACACGCACTGCCTGGCCGGAGACGTATTTGGGGCTACGCTGTGCAACTGCCACGCGCTGGTGGACAACTCGCTGCGCATGATCGCCGAGGCGGGCGAGGGCGCGTTGATCTACCTGCACAACGGCGCGCGCGGGTTCAGCATCGACCGGTCCGGGGTTGCGGGGAAGGCCGGGGTTGCGCCGTACAGCCTGGTGCTGCACCGAGATGCGAACCGGGGTGCGAAGCCGAACGAAGCGTACGACGATCGCAGCCAGCGGGCGCAGCGCATTCTGCGCCAGGTTGGGCTCGGCGGGCAAATCCTGTCGGACCTCGGCATCAGCCGCATTCGCCTGCTGACCAACACGCGCACGCACGTTCCTGCGCTGCAGGGGTTCGGGATCGAGATTGTGGAGCAGGTGCCGGTGCCGGTGGGCGCCAATGCGGTGTCGAGAGCCTGATGAGCATGACGGGAAGACGTGCAGCAGCGCCGTGCGTGGCTTTCTTGCTGTGCTGGCTCGCCTGCGCGGGCGTGCAGGCACAGACGGCTCGCTGGGTGGGATCGTGGGCCTGTTCGCAGCAGCAGCCTGAGCCGCAGAACGCGCTCGCCCCCGAAGATCTGCGCGATGCCACACTGCGCGAAGTCGTTCATCTCTCCATCGGTGGAGACCAGATTCGCATGCATATTTCCAACGCGTTTGGCAGCGAACCGCTGCACCTGACGGCAGTTCACGTGGCGCGGCCGGGGACGGGGCGGGGAACAATCGATGGAAGCATCGATGCGTCGACCGACAGGGAGCTCACTTTTGGCGGCAAGCCGGACGTGACTGTGCCGGCCGGCGCGGAGTATATCTCCGATCCCATTGCGTTTCCGGTGGCGGCATTTTCTGACCTTGCAGTGTCGCTGCATTATGACCAGCCTCCGGCGCAGCAGACAGGCCATCCGGGCTCCCGGGCCACGTCGTACGTGGTGCGCGGGGACAAAGTCTCCTCGGCGCGGCTGGACGATGTGAAGCGAGTGGAGCACTGGTATCAAGTTTCCGGCGTCGACGTGCTGGCGCCTGCGCAGGCAGCGGCCATCGTGACGCTCGGCGATTCGATCACCGACGGCCATGGTTCGACGACCGACGGCAACAATCGTTGGCCTGACCTGCTGGCGCGGCGCTTGCATTCCGATTCCAGGCTGTCCACGATGAGCGTTCTGAATGAGGGCATCGGCGGCAACCGGCTGCTGTTGGACGGCCTGGGTCCGAATGCACTGGCACGATTTGATCGCGATGTGCTCGCCCAGCCCGGAGTCCGCTATCTGATCGTGCTGGAGGGGGTCAACGACCTGGGGATGCTGACCCGCGACCACGATGCCTCGAGCAGCGAACATGACGCTTTGGTGCATAACGTTCTCTCTGCCTATCAGCAGATCGCCCTGCGCGCGCACGCGCACGGCATCCGAGTGATTGGGGCGACCATTCTTCCGTACGACGGTTCGGACTATTACCATCCCGGACCGGCAAACGAAGCAGACCGCCAGACGATCAACCAGTGGATTCGGAGTGCGACGGACTTCGATGGCGTGGTCGACTTCGACGCGGTCACGCGAGATCCGGCACACCCGAGCCGGCTTCTGCCCGCATTCGACTCCGGCGACCACCTGCACCCATCGCCCGCCGGATATAAGGCGATGGGCGAGGCGATTCCGTTCACGCTGTTCCTGCACTAGCAGCGGCCGCCGTCAGCGCACTGTCCAGCTCGGCGTCGAGCAGGGAAGCGAGGCCGCGTTGGCGCATCGCGCGCTCGAATGCAGCGTGATCGGCATATTTGTAAAGGATGGTCTGAAATCCGAGTGCCGCGGCGGCCGCGATATTCTCTTCGCGGTCGTCGAGGAAGAGGATGTTGGCGGGCGCGGTGTTCATGGCTTCGGCGGTGTTGAGGAAGATGGCGGGCTCGGGCTTGGCCATGTGCAGCGCGTAGGACCAGATGCATTGGTCGAAGCCGGAGAGCCACGGCAATCTGGCGCCGATTCCCTGGGCCATGCAGTCGCCGATGTTGGACAGGATGCCGGTGTGGATGCCCGCGCGCTGCAGCCGGCCGGCCCACTCGACCATGGGCGGGTTGAGGCTGGCCCAGAGGTCGATGTCGGCGGCGAGCAGCGCGGCGAGCTGCCCGGCCTCGAGCGTGATGCCGGCGTGGGCGGCAACCGTGTGCCAGTAAGTGGGGCCGGTGAGGGCGGCGCGGTCGTAGTCGTGGCGGAACTTCCAGTAGGCGTCGTGCAGGCGGGCTTCGTCCAGGCCGGTGATGGCGCGGATTCGCGCCCACGCTGCCGGGTCGGGCGGCCCGGAGAGCACCTGGCCGTAGTCAAACAGGACCGCGTGAATGCGGCTTGCAGCGGCCTGCTGGCGGGAAGGGGAGTTTTCTGCAAATGGAGAGGGCATCTGGTTCGATTGTAGGCGGTACCCTTGAAGAGGCGCTGGCTGCAACGCCGCCGAGGCTGACGAGCACAATGCAATCCGCGATGTGGATCCCGGAGTTGAGGCGCTGGCTGGACGAATGCGCGCGCGAGGCAGGCTTCGACGCTGTCGGCGTTGCCGAGGTGCGCGCGCCGGACGATCCCGCGGTTGCGCAGGAGTCGGCGCGTTACACAGGATGGGTGGAAGCGGGGCGCGCGGGTGAGATGGAGTATCTGACGCGGCGCGATGAGTCCGGCAGGCTGGTGCGCAGCGCCCTGCGGGTGGCGATGCCGTGGGCCCGCTCGGTGGTGGTGTGCGCGCTGAATTACAACGCGGACGCGCCGAGGTCGATTGACGCCGCGCCGCTCGGGACGGGTTGGATCGCGCGCTATGCCTGGAGCGGCCGCACGCTGGAGGACGGAACCAACGTCGCAACGGATTATCACGATGAGCTGCTAGGCCGGCTGCGCCGGATCGAGGCGGGATTGCTTGCGCGTGCAGGAATCGAAACCCGCTGCTACGTCGATACGGGGCCGCTGGTCGAGCGCAGTCTCGCGGTGCAGGCCGGCGTGGGCTGGGTCGGCAAGAACACCTGCGTGCTGAATCAGCAGCTCGGATCGTGGCTGCTGCTGGGGGTGATCGTTACCTCGCTGCCGGTGGAGGAGCGGGTCACATCGATGGCGGCGCTGCTGTCTGCGCGGGACCGCTGCGGCACCTGCACCCGCTGCATCGATGCTTGCCCCACGGGCGCGTTGCTGGGGACGAAGCAGGTTGCGGGCCCGCGCGAGATGGACGCGTCGCGCTGCATCGCGTATCTGAACATTGAGAAGAAAGGCGCGATCGACGGGAGCCTGCGCGGGCCAATGGGCCGTCAGGTCTTCGGGTGCGACATCTGCCAGGATGTCTGCCCCTGGAACCGGAAGGCTCCCATCGGAGACGCTGACGGAATGCAGGCGCGGCGTGAGTTGATCAATCCAGCGCTGGACTGGCTGGCGGCGATGGATGCGAAGGAGTTCAAGCGGCGCTTTAAGGGTTCGCCGCTGGAACGCACCGGACGCAAGCGGCTTTTGCGCAACGTGGCGATTGCGATGGGAAACAGTGGCGAACAGCGCTTCCTCGCACAGTTGGACGAGTGGCGGGCCGGTGAGGATGCGGTGCTCGCGGAGGCCGCGGAGTGGGCGCGGGCGCGGATTCTGGCGCGACGGGCTGCGGGCTGAAGCAAATGCGGGACCGATTGAAGCTTCGGACCGCCCCCAAACGTCTGCTAGCCTAGCAACGAGTCACGTTTTGCGGCTGGGAAGCGCGGGACGTGAGCAGACTGGCCTCTACCCCATCCGCGCCAGCCCGGGAGCAAGGTTCGCCACGATGTCCGCAGGCAACTCGAAAGAAGATACCCTCGAAGCTCCGGCAGCCGTTCCCATCTCCGAGGTGCGCCCGGTGGTTCGCGCCACAGGCTTGTGGGCGCAGGTCGCCGCGCTGGCGAAGTACATGACCAGGACCGAGGTGCATACCTACGCGTTCAGCGTGGCGGCCAACGTTATTCTGTCGCTCTTTCCGTTCATTGTGATGATGATGACGATTTCGCGCCAGGTCTTCCATTCGGAGGCGATGGCGCGCGTGGTGGGCGAGATCATGTCGACTTTTCTGCCTTCGGACCTGACCATTGATCCGAACTACATCATGGACCACATGCTGAAGCTGGCGCACCCGCGCAAGGGCGTGCAGATCTACTCCGTCGTGATGCTGCTCATCACTTCAACCGGAGTGTTCATGCCGCTAGAAGTTGCATTGAACGGGGTGTGGGGAGTAAGCAAGAACAGATCGTATCTATGGAACCAGATCGTCTCCCTGGGCCTTGCGTTCTCGGCAGCTGTGCTGGCCATGATTTCAGTCGCGCTCACCACAAGCCAGAAGTCGCTTCTCGCATGGATGTTCTTACGCCCCGTCAACAACAAGTTCCTGGCCAAAATCCTGGTCCCCGCCGGCAATCTGCTCTACAAGCTATTCGATGGCGCGACGATGCATGCTTGCGTTCTGGCCGTGAGCATTCTCATCTTCTTTCTCATCTATTGGATTCTGCCCAACCGCAAGGTTCCCGCGCGCGCGGTGATGCCGACGGCCATCATCATCGGCCTGCTGTGGGAACTGGCGAAGTACATGTATGTGTTGGCGCTTCCGAAGCTGGATTTTGCCGCCATCTACGGCCCCTTCTATGTCTCGGTAGGGTTGATGATCTGGGCGTTTCTCTCGGGCCTTCTGCTGCTGGCGGGTGCGCACTTTTCGGCGACGCGCTATGCTCTGTCGGTAGCGCGCGAGGAAGAGCGCAAGCAACGCGAGCAGCAGGGTAAGGAGAACGATGCAGCAGGCGCCTGAGTCCGTTGCACAGCAGGACAACCCCAGGTGGTGGAGGCGAAGGCCCCCCACCGGAGTGGCGGGCGCGGTCTTCTGGCTCGCGCTGTGGTTCGGGCTGCTGTGGCTGCTGCGCCAGACGCCCACTCCCGGCCGCACGCTGCTGGGCTGGATGCAGGTGCTGGTGGGGATAGCGCTGATCGGGCTGGCGGCGCCGCTGGCCTGGCGCCTGGTGAATGAGCACCTATTGTGGAGTCTGCGCAACAAGCTCATTCTGACCTACCTGCTGATCGGCCTGGCGCCGGTGGTGCTGGTAGTGACGTTTGTGACCATTTCGGTCTGGGTTGCTGCGGGCCAGTTTTCCATCCACCTTGCCGATTTGCGCATGCGCCAGGAGTTGGACGAGTTGGGCGTCAATAACGCTACACGCGCGGGCATGATGGCGCGCATGATGCGCGCGCGCGAGGAGGGCTTTATCGGGCAGGCGCCGCCGCGGCGACCCAATGTGCGACCGGCGCGGGCCGCAACACCAGCCGCGCCGCAGGATACGTCCGCAGCCGCAGCCGATGCCAGTGCCGCCTCGGAGGCGACGCTGTCATCCGAAGCTCCGCCGGACCCGTTGCGTGCGCGCCTGCACCCGCACACGGCGATTTATCTGAATGGCGCTTCATTGCCGACGCTGGCGGGTGTGCCTGCGTCCATTGTTGCGCAAAACCCAATGGCGCGAACCCCGCTCGGCTTTCCCGCGTGGGCGGCCGACCTGCATGGCGAGCAGATCCGCTACCTGGTGCTTGACGGCGAGGATCTTTACCTGGTGGCCATCGACCAGCGCACGGTCGAAGGCAGCGGCATAGTAACGGTAATCACCAGCCTGCCCATCGACGGCGCACTGGTGGACGTAATCGCAAAAGGGCTGGGCCGGGTGAACCTCCTGACTGGGGTGGTGACCGGCGACCTGCTCACCGCGCCCGCGGACGTGCCGCCTGACCGAGAACCCTCGCGCCCGCGCGAGATTACTTCCGGGCAGATCGTTCGCAAGGACACCAGGGTTGCCTCCGTTCACGGCGGGACCGAGCCGATCTCAGTCTATGTCTACGACTTTGGCGTGCGCTTCACCTCCACCCTGGACACCGTCGACTGGGAGACCGGCAAGGCTGCCGCGTTGCCCGCGGTCATCGAGGTGCACTCGCGTCCCTCGCTGCTCTACCGGCAACTCTTCGGCAGTTCGCTCAGCGGGGTCGTTACCAGTGCTATCCGCTACGGCCTGATTGCGCTGTGCATGCTCTTCGCGTTGATTGAGGCGCTTGCCCTGTGGATGGCGCTGCGCCTCAGCAGCGACTTCACCAAATCGGTCGAAGAGCTTTACGCGGCCACTCAGCGGGTCGACCGCGGCGACTTCATACATCGTATTCCTGCAGCACACCGGAGGCAGAAGGACCAGCTGAGCGAGCTGAATCGTTCGTTCAATCGTATGACCGGATCGCTCGAACGACTGCTCGCCGAGCAGCAGGAGAAGGAGCGCCTGCAGAGCGAACTCTCCATTGCCCAGGAGGTGCAGGCCAATCTCTTCCCCCACCATGTGCGCAACCTGCCCCGGTTGGAGTTGCATGGCATCTGCCGCCCGGCGCGTTCGGTCTCCGGCGACTACTACGACTTTCTTATCTTCCATCATCCGAATCATCCGGATGGCTCGCCGGGCGGTGAGTCGGGCGTCGGCATCGCGCTGGGGGACATCAGCGGCAAGGGCATCTCGGCGGCGCTGCTGATGGCGACGCTGCACTCCGCCGTGCGCGCCTACCGGCTGGCGAGCGAGGACCTGGTGTACAGCGAAAGCTCGCTCGCCGGCCTGAACGTGAGCCGCGAAGGCCTGCCCGGAGACAGCGGCAAGCTCTTCGAATCGCCCGGCCGCATCCTGTCGATGTTGAACCGCCACCTGTACCGCAGCACGCAGCCGGAGAAGTACGCCACGCTCTTCCTGGCGCACTACGACGCGGACACCGCGCAGCTCACGTACTCAAACGCCGGGCACCTGCCGCCGCTGGTTCTGAGCCGCGACGGGAAGATCCGGCGGCTCGACCGCGGCGGCACCGTAGTGGGCCTGATCGCCGGCATGCGCTACGAGGAAGACCGCATCCAGATGAACGCGGGCGACATCCTGGTAGCCTATTCCGACGGCATTACCGAGCCGGAGAACGACTTCGGCGAGTTTGGCGAGGCACGCCTGATGGAGGTCGTCGCGCGCTATCGCGACCAGCCGCTGGGCATCATCTCCGCGCAGGTGATGCTGGCGCTCGATGCGTGGATTGGCGCCGAGGAACAGCCCGACGACATTACGCTGGTGCTGGCGCGGCAGTTGTGAGCGGCGCCTACTTGACCTTCGTCGAGCCAACGTAATTCTTAAGCTGGATCGTCGCGGCCGGCATTTCGATCCGGAGCCGGCGCTGGAAACGTTTCTCGACAAACTTGATCGGCGTTCCAGGGCAGAGATATCCAGCCCTCGCGGAAGCGCTCAATTGGAGCGGCGTTACATCGACCGAGCTGATGTGCGGCAGCAGGGAAACAGAGCCGGAATTGCCAACCAGGCCGAACGAGGGATCGACTGCTGCATCCGGGAAGGTGCACGGGCCGAGCTTCCTGAACGTCTCGATCGCGAAGCGGGGCGGGGCCTGGAAGGCCGAGCGGCAGTTGACCACCGAGTAGCTCTCATCCAATAAGCAGAAACCAAGCCCCGGAATGCGAGCCCCAGCGGTAGAGAGCGTGGACCCCACTGGAGGCTGATCTTGAAGTTGCGTGAGGGCGAATTCGATGCGCAGCGAAACTGGACTGCCGGCGAGACGGTCGTAAACGCCTTTCGGAATCGAGAACTCCGAATACGCGGTGATCTGGCCGGAAGATTGACTGGACGCAAGGGTCCCCGCTTGGGAGAGCCAGGGCGACTGCCATTGATAGCCATTCGCTCCGGTGAGGGTCAACCTGTGCCCGTCCAGAGCAAAGCTGGTGCCGGACTCGATCCCCGAGAGCAGCAGGGGTAGATGAAGAAACAACCGCGTGTCAGGATCACTGGGCAGGGGAGTTCCGAACGCACGCAGCGGGTTGCTGTCGAACTGGACGTTGACGGCAGAGGGGCCCGTGGGCAGCGGGTATTCGTAAGCCGCAAGCGATGTCCCGGGCAGGGTGACCTGCAGCAGCAGCGTCAGGACAGGAGCCAGGGTGAGGATGTTGAGGGAGCGCCCGGTCGTGCGATTCCGGTATTGATTGATAAGCGCCGCCAATAGGACGGCCGCAATCAGGAAGAGCTGCAGCGGAAGAAGACTTCGCGGAGCCAGTCCCTTGAATAGAGTTGAAAAAGAGGCTACGGCCACCAACATGGCGATGAAGACCAGCAGCACCAGCATGGCTTGCCCAATGGATCGAGTCAGGGCCGCCGCGCAGACGACTGGAAGCACAAAGACGACCGTGAAAACCAGCAGGTTGTGCAATAGCGCAGGGATGCTCTGCGCAATGGATAGGTGTGCCTGGTGAAGCAGGATTACCTGCGAAACGACCAGCGGGAGGTAAAGGAAGGCCAACAGAAAATAGCACTTCGCAGCAATCAGCTTGGGCCATTGGTAAGGCCGCGTTGTCCAGAACTGGTTCAAACCGACCAGGCGTTCTGCCTGGATCAGGGAAGTAATCAGGACAACCCATATCATGCAGAATGTCAAAACCAATACGTTGGTTAAGGTGTCCGTGGAAAAAAAGAGCAGAGGGTTTGAACTCCAGCTTTTCGACTCAAGCACGGTGAAGAGAGTCAGAGTGGAAATCGGCATCAGCAGTTGCGGCAACATTTGCGCCGTGTCCTTGCGGAAGATGTTTAGGGACTGATTCATTTCGTTGCCCCCCGCTCGGACTTGGCGCGGATGCCGCGGTTGGTACGGGCGTTGGCGAGGAAGATGGAACGCAGCGACAACGGCTCGAAGGCCAATTCGCCGGCACCGGGAAAGATCGTCCGGATGTGCGCAATCGTCTTCTCCTGGGTGCTGAACGCGGAATCCTTGAAGCGCACGCGCGAACCCGAGTGCTCGACCTCCAGCCACGACTCCGGCAGGTCTGCTGCTCTGGTTGCGGACGCATCGATGTGGAACTCGACCTGGCGAAAGCGGTTGCTGAGGGCGGTCATCTCTTCGGAGAAGATCAGGCTACCCTGCTCCAGATACCCGATGTGGCTGGCAAAAGTTTCGATTTCCGCAAGGTCATGGGAGGAGAGAAAGATGGTGGTTTCTCCGATGCGGTCCAGCAGGCCCTGGATCAACTCGTCCCGGACCAGGGGATCGAGCCCGGAAAAGGGCTCGTCGAGAACCAGCAACGCAGGCCGGTAGCATAGCGTGCTGGCGAACGCGGCTTTCATCCGCATACCCCGCGAAAGATGCCGGAGTTCACGGTCGAGCGGCAGGGCGAAGTCGGACAATAGTTGCTTCTCCAGCGCGAGGTCCCAGGTGGGGTAAAACGGCCGCAGATAGCTGAGGAAGGCGCCTACGGTCATTGAGTCCGGCATCTCCTGGGTCTCGGAGACGTAGCCAATGCGATTCAATACTGCGCCGCGAATCTGCCTCGAGGCCAGCCCGAGGACCTCCGCCGTGCCCGAGGTGGCAGGCTGAAGATTCATCATCAACTGGATCAGCGTCGTCTTTCCGGCGCCATTGGGGCCGACCAGGGCATATACGGAACCCGGTTCAACGGAAAGCGTCACGTCCTTGAGCGCGGTCTGGGCGCCGTACATGCGGGTTAGGGAGTGAGTGGCAATGGACGGAATCGTCATCGGCGCGCCTGACCTCGGCGACTTGGAGTGAGTAGCTCGTACTGCTTCGCGATCGAGCGGACGAGTTCTTCCTGCTCGACCCCGAGTCTGCAGGCGTCGACCACCAACTCTTCAATTTGGCGGCCCAGAAGCCTGGTCCGCTCGCGAGGATTTGAGTCAGGGGGCGTCAAAACAACCGTACCGATGCCGGGATGCATCGCCAATAAGCCTGCATCGATGAGTTCAGTGACAGCCCGATGGGCGGTGTTGGGGTTGATCCGCAGGTCTTTCGAGAGCGTGCGGACCGAGGGAAAGGGCTCGCCCGGGCGCATGTGCCCCGAGATAATTGCCCGCTTGGCTGCATAAACGATCTGGTCGGAGATCGGGATGCCCGGCTGCAGCGTGATCGGGAATGGTGTCACTAGTGTAGTAATACAACTAATACACCTAGATTGCAAATCAACGCTTACCGGCCGGTTCAATCAGCCTCTTGCGCAGTCTCTCGGTCTGGCTGCCTTGGATCGACCCAAGAAATTGGGCATGTTCGGCACGACCGTGTATAAGCGGGCCAAGTGAAGTCAGGGTGTGCCTGGCATCGCCTTCACCACGATGTTGTTGGGTGCACCGCCTGCGGGCAGGATGGTGAACAGCGCGGGCACGCCGCTGCGGTCAACGGTGCGAATGACGGAAACGTCGCCGGAGCGGGCGTCGGCGGCCAGCAGCAGGTGCTCGTCGGCGGAGAACGCAAGCGTATCGGGAGCGTGGCCGGTGGGGACGCTGCCGGCTTTCATTGAATCGTCGATGCTCCACAGGTTGACCGAGTCGGAGCCGAAGTTGGAGATATACAACGTGCTGTTGTCCCCGCTGACGATGCCGAAGGACGGTTTGTTGCCGATGGGGTAGGTCCCGCCGACCTCGTTGGTCTGGGTATCGATCTCGGAGAAGGAGCCGGAGGCAAAGTTGGAGCAGAATACTTCGCCGCCATCGGGCTTGAGCGCGAGTTGGATCGGGGTCTGGCCGACATCCATCAGGGCGAGCATGCGGTCGGTCAGCAGGGAGGGGTTCTGCTTCGCCTCCCATGAGTCTGGCGCAGCAGCGAGCGAAATCGCCATCACCTGGTGCCCGCCTGAGCAGGCGACGAATGCCTTATTCAGTTTGTCCGGCAGGATCACCGCATCGGTGGCGCCCGGGCAGCCGGGGAATACGGCGCGCAGGTGCGGCAGAGTCTGCTTCTCCGCGGGCTTCGGTTTCAGCGGCAGGCCGGGAAGGATCGGCTTTGCTTCCGCTGGGGGCGGTTCGACCGCGTAGATGGAGACGCTGCCGCTGCCGCGGTTGGTCACCACCAGCGAGCGCATGTCCGGCGAGATGCGCGCCAGGCCGGGCTGCTCGCCGGTGCCGACTACGCCGATCTCGCGCCGGCTGTCCAGGTCGATCACGCTGACGGTATTCGATCCGCTGTTGGCCACGTAGGCGCGCTGGCCGGCGGCGTCCACATCGATGAAGTAGGGAAGCTTGTGGACGGGGATGGTCGCGACCACGCGGTTCGTATCCGTGTCGATCACCGAGACCGAACCCGTGCCCGACGGGATGCCTGCGTTGACCACGTACACCTCGTTCCGTTTCGGATTGGCGGCGAGGCCGGTGGGCTGGTTGCCGACCTGCAAGGTGCCCTCCTGCCGCAGGTAGACGAGGTCGAGGACGGAAACGGTGTTTGACGAGCCGTTGCTGACGTAGGCGAACTCGCGGTAGCCGGCGGGGACGTCGGGAAAGCGGCCGCGATGGCAGCCAACGTCCGCCAGCAACAGCATGGAAACGGCGAAGGCGGCAAGGCGAAGGTTGCTCGAGCTGCGAAAGCGCCTGAGCGTCCGAAGAGAAGAATCCGCGCAACAGATTGCAACCGGCCAAACTGACTGGATGATTTGCACTTCTGCGAGTCTAGCGGCGGCAGAACCCGTCCGCAAGCGCGGGTTGCCTGCAGGGAAACCGGGCCTGGGACGAAACTTTTCGGAGCGCGCCGGTTTTATACCGGAGAAGCGAGATTCCGACTCAAGCCGGAATTCACGCATCACTGACATACTCCTCGGACAACGAAGCCGGAAACGATTCTTCGGCTTCGTTGATTTTTTGCCCTCACCCAAATCAGGAATCTTCGCGGTTCATGGAAGCGAGCGGATCATCCGTGCCGGTACTCTTCGGCGTGTGCATCCATTGCCACGCGGTCCACACGCAGTACCCGCCCTGGATCAGCCACACCGAGAGGTAGGCCCACAACAGGTGGTGCGCTTCCATGCTGCTGCCGAATATCCAGCTGAGTTTCATTTTGCCATCTCCAGTGAGGCTTCGATGGCCAGTAGCGCGGCGTCCTGGTCGCGTGCCTGACGGCGGCGCTCCAGCACGTAGCGGAAGATGAGGATGAAGATCCCCCACATGGCCCATGCTGCCAGGTTCCAGAGGAACGCAGGAAGCATCGAGGGATCCATCTTTGCGTCCGGATCGCCGGACAAGAAGATCGGCGCAGGATGCTGCGTACGCCACCAGCGAATGGACATGTAGACGATTGGAACGTCGATCCCTGCGAAGATCGACAACACCGCTGCCAGGGTCTGGGTCTGCCCGGTGGCGGAGAGCTTGCGCAGCATCAGATAGCTGACGTAAAGCAGCCACAACAGCAACATGCTGGTCAGGCGCGTATCCCATGTCCACCAGATACCCCAGGTCACGCGGCCCCAGAGCATTCCGGTCCACAGGCAGATGGTGGCGTAGACAACGGTCACCTCTGCTGACGAGATCGCCCACGCATCCGCGGTAAGTGCCTTCAGCGGATCGCGCTGCCGCCAGTAGAGATAGAAGAGCGACGCAAAGAGATTCACGTAGGGGAACAACAGACTCAGCATCGAGTGGGGAACGTGGTAGTAGATGATGCGGAAGACGTTGCCTTGGAGCGCATCCGTAGGCGCCAGCAACAGGCCCATCCGTGTGGCCTGCGCAAGAACACCCACCGTCAGGAGGAACCAGGCGATGCCAACAAGGCCGAGGATGCGGGAGCGCTGCACGATGTGCTTAGTTTACCGCGAAGGCGGCGATTTGGGGGTGAGGGATTGTGACAGGCGTCGCGCACTTCCGGCGGAGCCGGGGAAGCCGACCTATTCCGCGTTCAGCACAGTCTCAAACAGCAGCAGGCAGACGGTGGTGAAGGCGATGTTGTAGGCGATGAGGAGGCGGATCCAGAGGCCCGGCTCGAACTCGCCGCCCAGGATGGCGGTGGTGGCCTGCATCATGCCCAGCAGCGCGGGGATGGAGATGGGGAACAGGATGAGTGGAAGCAGCAGTTCGCGATTGCGCGTGCGCAGGCCGAGCGCGGCAAAAAAGGTGCCGTTGCACACCAGCGCCCAGGTGCCGAGCGGCATCACCACCGCAAGCAGCCAGCCCTGCCCGAGCGCGTGCAGGTTGTAGAAGACGATAAAGAGCGGCGCCAGCACCACCTCCACCAGCGCCACAAACAGGAAGTTGGCCAGCGCCTTGCCGAGGAACAGCGCCGATGGCGGTGCGGGCGACATCCTCTGCGCGTCCAGCACCCGATTGCGTAGCTCCCTCGTCCAGGCCTGGTTAAGCGCGGTGATGGACGCGAACAGCAGCGCGACCCACAGAATGCCGCCGGCAATCTGGCGGGACATGGCTGCGGTGGGATCGAATGCCAGCGAGAAGACGACCACCACCAGCAGCGAGAAGAACAGCATCCCGTTGATCGAGTCGCGCGAACGCCATTCCAGTTGCAGGTCTTTGCGCAGATGGGTGAGGACGTGGCCGAAGTAGTTCACGCGTGCACCTCTGCGCCGGTGGCGGCGGGGGTGGCTTTGGTGAGGTCGGCGAGCGTGGCGCCAGTTGCACGCAGATAATCCGCGGGCGCCAGCACCAACTGGGTTCCGCGCTGCCCGGCGGAGACCGAGATCGCATCATGCAGCTCGATGGTCTCGTCCGCGAAGGCAGGGAAGGGGGTGCGCGCGGCCATCACGGTGACTCCGCCGCGCACGTAGCCGGTGAGCGGTTCGACATCCTTCAGCGAGGCCAGCTCCACCTTCTTCACGTCCGCGGCGTGAGCCAGCTTCTTCAGGTCAAGTTCTGCGTCGCCGGGGATGACGGCAAAAAAGTGAGCGGCAGCGCCGGTGGCGGCGCGGGTCAGCAGCGTCTTGAAGACCTGTTCGGCAGGCATGCCGAGCTTGCGCGCAACCGAGATCGCGCTGAGGTCGTCGGGATCCACCTCGTACGTCTGCACCTCGTAGGCGATGCCGAGCGAGTCGAGCAGGCGCGCCGCGTTGGTCTTGGCCGGGCGGGTGGGCTTCATTGTTCTGCTCCGCGCGCCTTGGTTGCAGCTTGCGGGCGGGTAGTGAGAGAAATAATTACCCCGGCCTTCATGGTCAGCGTGGTTTCGGCCAGTGGCTCGGCAAGCTTGGGCTGATGAGTGGTGAGGATGATGGTGCGGGCGCGGACGGCTGGCGCCGCCTCCGGCGCGGAGCCCGGCTGAGCAGGTGCGTCCAGTGGCGATTCCACGGGCCAGGTGCGGAAGTCGAGCAGCAGCTCCACCATATGGTGGGCGGACTCGACGTCGAGATTCGAGAACGGTTCGTCGAGCAGAAGCAGCTCGGGGTCGGTCTGCAGCACGCGGGCAAGGGAAGCGCGCTGCCGCATGCCCTGCGAGTACTGGCCGACGGGGCGCGGGAGTGCGGGGTCCAGGCCCACCGCGCGCAGCGCCATCTCCGGCGAGGTGGTGCAACTGCACCCGATGTGTTCGGTGCGTTGCAGCGCGGCAAAGTAGCGCAGGTTTTCCAGGGCGGAGAGCTCGTCGTAGAGCATGGAGTCGTGGCTCATGTAGGCGACGCGGCGGCGCTGCTGGCGCGGCTCCTGCTGGAAGACATGCACCGTGCCCCGGCTGGGTGCGATCAGTCCGGCGAGCAGCCGCAGCAGCGTCGATTTGCCCGCGCCGTTGTCCCCCAGGATGACCGTTGACGATCCCACTGCGAACTCGACCGACACCTTGCGCAGCGCGGCAAAATTTCCGTAGAGCTTGGAGACGGAATCAAGCCGTGCAGCCGGTGCGTGGTTGGATTCGGTTGCGGGGGTGGGTTCGATCATCTCTGAGAGTATAGAGCGCATGCTTCAAACGACCGGGGCTTGCGGGCCAGCGCTCACACGGCAACAGAAAATCAAGTTGTGCATGAGATTGCCGGCCTATCGTAAATCTCTGGAGATATTACTTTGTCGGAGCGAGCATGGCGGTGTTCCCGGCAGGCGCGGCGCCGGGCTGCGCGGGAGCGTACTTGGAGGCGCACTTGGCCTGCAACTGGGTGGCGTGGAAGACGCCGTCGCGGCCATAGGTGCCAACGGCCAGCGCCTGGGCGTCGTCCTTGAACGTGTCGGGCGGCGGCTCGGCTCCCTGGTAGTCGACCTTCAGGGTGTGGCCCTGCTCCAGCAGCGTGAACTGCGCGTTGGTGCCCACGCGCTGAATGCTGCCCGGCAAGACGTTGCCGGCGACGCGCAGGTGGCGTGTGTACGCCTTATTGCCCATTGTGTTCAATTCGCTGACGGTGACGTAGTATTCCTTCGTCTTGTCGACGCCGGAGTAGGAGAGCCAGCCGACTGTGGCGAGAATCACCAGCGTCGCTACAATAATCTTGATGGGTGGCATACCGCGCATGATGAGTTGAGTTTACCAGCAAATGCAGGCAGCGCGGTGCTTTCGCCGCTGAGTAGTGTGATGAGCGTCACATTCCGGCGTGCACCGTCGGCGCCCCCCTTGAGCCTGTACAATTCCCCTGATTCTGCAATGAGGGTTTATGCGGGGTAGAGACGTGCCGGTATCCATCGATTATCTACCCGAACCGCGAAGGCCGCGGCGAGGGCGCAGGCTTCTGATTCTCCTGGCTGTAGTTGCCGCAATCCTGTTCGGGTTCGGGAGCGCGGTTTCGTATTGGGTCAACCTGCTGTGGTTTCAGTCGCTTGGCTATGGGGACGTGTTCTGGACCGCGTGGCGCCTGCAGTGGGGTATTTTCGCGCTGTTTGCGGCAGTAACCTTTCTGATTCTGTTCGCAGCATTTACTGCTCTCAAGCGTGCCCACCAACCCGACCTGCCGAGCGAGCGCACAATTCTCTTCGGCGGACAGCCGGTCAAGCTGTCGGTCGAGCCGGTGCTGCGCGTCGCGGCCGTGGTTGTTTCGCTCATCGTGGCTGCGATTACCGGCGGGGCCATGACAGCGGATTGGCCGACGCTGGCGCTGTGGTGGAACGCCCCGCGCGCTGCGGGCACGGTCGTCGATCCGATCTTCGGCAGGCCGCTCAATTTCTTCCTGTTCACGCTGCCGGCTTGGCACCTGATTCTCGGCTGGCTGCTGACGCTGTCGGTGATCTGCTGCATCGCCGCCGTTTTCTTCCTGATGATTACGGGCGCATTTCGCGCGTTCGACAAAGGCCGCATGACCTATGGCGCATCGCCGTGGCGTGGGCTGTCGGTTACGGGCGCAATCCTGCTGCTGCTCTATGCAGGCGACGTGTATCTCAGCCGGTTCGATATGCTGCTCGAGCACCACACGGTCTTCGATGGCATCAACTACACCGACGCGCACGTGATGCTGACGGGTCTGTCGATCGTGGGCGCGGCGCTGGTTCTTGGAGCGGCGATCGCCGCTGTAAATGCAGTGCGGACGCCGCGCGTGAAGTGGCTGGTTGCGGCGGTCGTCCCGGCTGGGGCCTGTTACGTTGCGCTTGGCCTGGTGGGGTGGTATGTCACCAACTTCGTCGTCAAGCCGAACGAGCTGGATCGCGAGAAACCGTACATTGCCTACAACATCGGGATGACGCGGCAGGCATTCGGGCTGGACAAATTCGCGCAGCACGAGTTCCCGGCCGAGACCACGGTCGACGCAACCGATCCAGCGAACAATCAGGCCACGCTGCAGAACATCCGCTTGTGGGACTGGCACGCCCTGCAGGACACCCTGCGCCAGGTCCAGGAAATTCGCACCTACTACGACTTTCCCGACATCGACATCGATCGCTATGCGATCGATGGAACGACGCGCGAGGTAATGCTCGCGACGCGTGAGCTGAACGTGGACAAGCTGCCGGAGAGCAGCCGGAACTGGATCAACGAGAAGCTGATTTACACGCATGGATACGGCATCACCATGAACCCGGTGAATGGATTCACGCCCGAAGGCCTGCCCACGCTGATCCTGAGCAATATGCCGGTCCAAAGCACGGTGCCAAGCTTAAGCGTGACACGCCCCGAAGTTTACTTCGGCGAGATGACCAACACCGACGTATACGTGAAGACGAAGCAGCAGGAGTTCGACTATCCGCAAGGGCAGACGAACAGCCTGACGTCGTACCAGGGCACCGGCGGCATTGTGCTGGGCGGGTTTCTGCGGCGCATCCTGATCGCCTACGACCGCGACGATCTTGGCAAGCTGCCGTTCAGCGACGACGTGAACGCGCAGAGCCGCTTGTTGATGCTGCGCAATGTGCGCGACCGCGTCACCGCGCTGGCTCCGTTCCTCACGTTCGATCAGGACCCATACATCGTGGTGGGCGACGATGGCCGGCTCTTCTGGATGATGGATGCGTTCACAACTTCGGACAGCTATCCGTATTCGACCCATTACTCGCTGGGCGACAACTCGCTGAACTACATGCGGAACAGCGTCAAGGTAGTGATCGACGCGTACAACGGGACCACGACGTTCTATGTGTTCGACAAGGAGGACCCGATCCTCGCGGCGTATCGCAGCATCTTCCCGAGCCTGTTCAAGGATGTCGCTACCATGCCCGCCGACCTGCGCAAGCACGTGCGCTATCCCGAGCTGTTGTTCAAGCTGCAGGCGGACGTCTACGACCTGTACCACATGACGAATCCGCAGGTCTTCTTCAATCGCGAGGACCTGTGGACGGTGGCTACCGAAACCGGCTCGAGCGCGAACGGCGACCAGGCCAAGCAGGCCATGCAGCCGAACTTCGTCCTGATGAAGCTGCCGGGAGAGACGGGCGCGGAGTTCGTGGAGATTCTTCCGTTCACGCCGGCCAATCGCCCCAACCTGATTGGTTGGATTGCCGGCCGCTGCGACGGCGCGAACTACGGAGAATCCGTGGTCTACGACTTCCCCAAAGGTAGGGTGGTGGATGGTCCGCAGCAGATCGAGTCGCGCATCGACCAGAACGCGGAGCTTTCATCGCAGTTGACGTTATGGAACCAGCAAGGCTCGCATGTGGTGCGCGGAAGCCTGCTCGTCATTCCATCCGGCAAGGCGCTGCTGTATGCCGAGCCGATCTTCCTGCAGTCGCAGACCAGCGCCATGCCGGAGTTGCGCCTGGTGGTGCTCGCGCTGCAGGACAAGCTGGCCTACGGCCCCACATTTCAGGCGGCGCTGACGTCGCTCTACGGCGGCGAGGCCCCGGCAGTCACATCGTCGGAGACGCCGCAAGTCGGCACGCCGCAGGCCGCACCGGCAACAACAAAGGGAGCACCGCCTTTGGCAGAAAACCAGAAGGCGCTGATCGCAGAAGCCGGGAAAGATTTTGCCGATTACCAGCGCCTTACGGCCGAGGGAAAGCTGGGCGAAGCCGGACAGAAGCTGGATGCGCTGAAGGGCGTCCTCGCCAAACTGAACGCGTCCGCAAAATAGGCCTGCTTTTCCGAAGGATGGCGCTCGATGGGTTAGCTTCAAGAGGTCGCGGCTTGAGAGCGTGTGCGCCCCACTCGGTACACGATGGTCAGCAATGTGACCGCGCCGCAGGTGATGAGGCTCGCAACCATGCCCACAATCAGCGCGAGGTCGTGCTGGTAGACCCCGTGAACGATCGCGATCACCTGCAGCAGGTTGAATCCGCCGAAGGTGATGAGCGAGATGCCCTCGCCGCTCTTCTTCCGCCAAATCGCCAGCGCCTGCGGAACGAACAGCGCCGCGTTGCCCATCAGGGCGAATCCAAAGACCACAGCGACAATCTGCTTCATGCGGTGCGTCTCCTGTTGCGATGGTCTCGAGCGCAGCCAGGATTGCTCACGGCACCATGGGCAAACCCGCCAATGCCATCGCGATCTCCTCGGCCGGATAGTCGTAGTTCTCGAGCATGCCCGCCTGGTAGTTGATGTACGACTGCATGTCGAAGTGGCCATGGCCGGAGAGGATGAAGAGAATCGTGGGCGACGATCCTTCTTCCTTTGCCCGCAGAGCTTCGTAGATCGCTCCGGCGATAGCGTGGTTGGCTTCGGGCGCAGGAATGATGCCTTCGGCGCGCGCAAATTGAATCCCCGCGGCAAATGCGTCCAATTGCTGCACCGCGCTGGCCTCGATCAAGCCCAGGTCCATGCAGTGCGAGACCAGCGGAGCCATGCCGTGGTAGCGCAGGCCGCCCGCGTGAATTCCCGGCGGGATGAACGTGCTGCCCAGCGTATGCATCTTCACCAGCGGCGTCAGATGTCCGGTGTCGCCAAAATCGTACGTGAAGCGGCCCTTGGTCAAGCTGGGACAGGCGGCGGGCTCGACGGCGACCACGCGCGCGTGGCACTGGCCCTTGAGCTTGCGGCCGAGGTAGGGCATCACCAGGCCGGCGAAGTTCGATCCGCCGCCGGTGCAGCCGAGGATCACGTCGGGCTCGTCGTCCGCCATGGCCATCTGCTCGATCGCCTCCTGCCCGATGACGGTCTGGTGCAGCAGCACGTGGTTCAGCACGCTGCCCAGCGCGTACTTGGTCTGCGGGTCCTTTGCGGCAATCTCCACCGCCTCGGAGATGGCGATGCCCAGCGAACCGTTGGAGTCGGGATGCTCCGACAGAATGGCGCGGCCGGTCTCCGTCTCGATGCTGGGGCTGGCGGTGACGGATGCGCCGAAGGCCTCCATCAATGCGCGGCGGTACGGCTTCTGGTCATAGCTGACGCGCACCATGTAGACCTTGCACTCCAGCCCGAAGAACGCGCACGCCATCGCCAGCGCCGAACCCCACTGGCCCGCGCCGGTCTCGGTCGCGAGGCGCTTGGTGCCATCCATCTTGTTGTAGTACGCCTGCGCGACGGCGGTGTTCGGCTTGTGCGAGCCGGCCGGGCTCACGCCCTCGTACTTGTAGTAAATCTTTGCCGTCGTATCCAGCGCCTTTTCCAGTCGGCGCGCGCGAAAGAGCGGGGATGGCCGCCACTGTGCGTACACCTGCCGCACCGGATCGGGGATCTCGATCTCCCGCTCGGTGCTGACCTCCTGCATGATCAGGCTCATGGGAAAGAGCGGAGCGAGATCGTCGGGGCCAATCGGTTTCAACGTGCCCGGATGCAGCACGGGCGCCATGGGCCTGGGAAGATCGGCGACGATGTTGTACCAGACCTTAGGGATACGGCTCTGCGGCAGGGTGTACTGGATTGTTTCCATGCGCAACATTCTACAGTGACGATTGAGAGCCGGCTGTGACCGCCATTCCAATTATCGACATGTGCGGGTTATCAGGCGCCGGGCGCTATGATGGTGGGGAATGTCCGGTCAGTCAGACTGAACCTTGAACTTCATCCCAATCGCTCCGCAGCGCGCGTGTGCTTAAGCGCCCCGCTAAGCCAACCGGCAGGATTCCAAGTCGATGACAGCAGAGAACGTGGCAACCAGGCAGAGCGAATCGACAAAGCAGCCGCTCTACAAGAGCCTGTGGGCGCAGGTGCTGGTCGCGATCCTGCTCGCGGTGGTGGTGGGTTTTGTCCGGCCCAAAACCGGCGTCGCGTTGAAGCCGCTCGGCGACGCGTTTATCAAGCTCATCTCGATGATCATCACGCTGGTCATCTTCTGCACCGTGGTGTCGGGCATCGCCGGGATGAAGAGCCTCAAGAAGGTTGGGCGGGTTGGCGGCAAGGCGCTGCTTTACTTCGAGGTCATCTCCACCCTGGCGCTACTGATCGGGCTGCTGGTGGGAAACACAGTGCACCCGGGAGCTGGACTCAACATCAACCCCGCGAGCCTGGACGCAAAGAGCGTGTCGACCTACACCAACCAGTCGAGCTATCAGACCACCAGCGATTTTTTGCTGCACATCATCCCCACCACCGTGGTGGATGCCTTCGCCAAGGGAGACATCCTCGAGGTCCTGTTCGTCGCCATCCTCTTTGGCTTCGCGCTTTCGATTGGCGGCCCGCGATGCCAGCCGGTCACGCAATTCATTGAGGCGATGACCGCCGCGGTGTTCAGCGTGGTCAACATCGTGATGCGCTTTGCTCCCATCGGCGCGTTCGGCGCCATGGCGTTCACCATCGGCAAGTATGGCATCTCCTCGCTGGGACCGCTGGCCAAGCTGATCCTCACGTTCTACGTGACCGCCATCGTGTTCGTCTTCCTGGTGCTCGGCAGCGTTGCCCGGGTGTGCGGCTTTCGCATCACGCGCTTTCTCTCCTACATCAAGGAAGAGATCCTGCTGGTGCTCGCGACCAGTTCTTCCGAGACCGCGCTGCCTACTTTGATGGAGAAGCTGGAAAAGCTGGGGTGTTCCGAAGGCCTGGTCGGGCTGGTGGTGCCCACTGGGTACACCTTCAACACCGACGGCACCAGCCTCTATATGACGTTGGCTGCGTTGTTCGTTGCCCAGGCAACGAATACCCACCTCTCGCTCCGGCAGCAGTTGACGCTGTTTGCCGTCGCCATCCTGACCTCGAAAGGCGCGAGCGGGGTCCAGGGTGCGGCCTTCGTCGCCCTGGTGGGCACATTGATGGTCGTGCCCTCGATCCCCGTCGCCGGCATGGCGATCATCCTTGGGATCGACCGCTTTCTAAGTATGTTTCGCGCAGTGGTGAACATGGTAGGCAACGGCGTGGCGACGCTGGTGGTGGCGCGATGGGAGAGGGAACTGGATGCGAGTACGCTGCGCCAGAACCTCGCGTTGCCATCGATCGAATAAGCCAATCGAAATGACTGGGAGCGAACCTTGAAGCGATACAGAATTGCGGTAATTGAGGGCGACGGCATTGGCCGCGAAGTGGTTCCCGAGGGCCTGCGGGTGCTCGAAGCTGCGGGCCGAAAGTTCGGCATCGAGTTTGCCTGGACGCACTTCGACTGGAGCTGCGAAACCTACGCCAAAACGGGCCGCATGATGCCCGAAGACGGCCTGGACCAACTGCGCGGGTTCGACTCGATCTACCTCGGCGCCGTGGGCTACCCCGGCGTTCCCGACCATGTTTCGCTCTGGGGCCTGCTCATCCCGATCCGCCGGACCTTCCAGCAGTATGTGAATCTGCGGCCGGCGCGGCTTCTGGAGGGCGTAGAAACGCCCTTGAAGAAGCATCGGGCCGGAGACATCGACTTCTGCATCGTCCGTGAAAACAACGAGGGCGAGTACTCCGAGGTGGGCGGACGGATGTACCGGGGCACCGACGCCGAGGTTGCCATTCAGGAGACCATCTTCACTGGCAAGGGTTGCGACCGGGTCATCCGCTTTGCCTTCGAGTTGGCGCAGAAGCGGAGGCGTCACGTCACGTCCGCCACCAAATCGAACGGCATCGTCTTTACCATGCCGTTCTGGGACGAGCGGTTCGCCAAGATCGCCCGGCAGTTTCCCGATTGCCGGATCGACCAGTATCACATCGACATTCTGGCTGCGCACTTTGTGGCCCATCCGGAATGGTTCGACGTGGTGGTCGGTTCCAACCTCTTCGGGGACATTCTCTCGGACCTGGGCGCCGCGGTGGTGGGCTCGATCGGGCTGGCGCCCTCCGCCAACCTGAATCCAGAGCGCGAGTACCCGTCCATGTTTGAGCCGGTCCACGGGTCGGCCCCGGACATCGCCGGGAAGGGAATTGCCAACCCCGTGGCCCAGATCTGGTCGGGAGCCATGATGCTGGACCACCTGGGAGAGCCCGAGGCGGCGCTGGCCGTCGAACATGCCTTCTGCTCGGTCCTGGCCGGCAAGGGTCCGCGCACCCCGGACCTGGGCGGAAACGCTACCACCCAGGAGACCGGCGAAGCCATAGCGGCTGAGGTAACCAGCGAGTAAACTCTCCGACGCCAGCATTCGGCCGGCTGGCACGGTCGAGGTTCAGGACCGAGTCAACGCAGTGACCTGGTACTGACTAAGGGGCTAATTGGGATGGACTGTCGGCAACTGAGCATTGAACTTGCCGAGAAGCCGACATTGCCGGCACTTCGACCCACTAGTCGCGTGGTTCTCCCAAATGGCGACTTCACCTAAATCGAAGAACGCCCCGGGACAGAATCACATGTTCCTACGGCGTTTTTCAGGACCGATCCTCCTGAACGAGGCTCAACCCATGCTCGATGAGTGCATTGGCCTTGGCGTCAATTGAGAATCGAAGTTACCGATAAGACATTGCAGGCAGTTCGGAGGATCGTCTCCGCATTGAGCTTCACGCAAGAAGTTGATTCGGTTTCCCTAACACCGCCTTACGAGCGTCGGTCGACG
>ODAK010001342.1_pt1 | contig 27088 bp, 25 predicted proteins | sample 1539591 | NCBI WGS metagenome assembly ODAK01 (sample SAMEA3539303, study PRJEB22396) | soil metagenome | biome: tundra; feature: field; material: soil | place: USA | collected 2010-05 | depth 0.15 m
TCGGAAGGGCACAACCTCTGCATCCAGATCGGACCGCTTTAGGTCGTTACCCGAGCGTCTATCCGCGCGAAGTCGCCAAGCGCGCGCTCGACCTGCACGCCGCCGCCGTGATCCTCGCCCACAACCACCCCTCGGGCGCGGCCGAGCCGTCGCGTGCCGACGAGTTCCTGACGCAGACGCTGAAGAGCGCGCTCGGCCTCGTCGATGTGCGCGTCCTCGATCACCTCGTCGTCGGCAGAGGCGCCGTCGTCTCCTTCGCCGAGCGGGGTCTGATGTGAAAGGCGACACGGTGAAGGCGAACCATCTGCACGATCTCATCGCGATCCGCGCCGCGCTCGCCAAGCAGCGCCGCGCCGCCGTCACCGCGGCCGACGCGGCCGCTGCGGCCGAGCGAGAGCACCCGGGCAGGGAGAGGCACGAACGATCGCTGTTCGCGTCGAGCATCGGCAACGTCCTGCCCTTGCGCAAGCCCGCGCCCGTGTTGCCCGAGCGGCCCCGGCCGCCGGCACAGGCACGGCAGCGCGAGCGCGACGAGGCCGCGGTGCTCATCGAATCGATCTCCGACGAATTCGATGCCGAGACGCTGCTCGACACCGACGACGCGCTCTCGTTTCGCCGCCGCGGCGTCGGCATCGACGTCGTACGCAAGCTCCGCCGCGGCGTCTGGGTGCTGCAGGCCGAGCTCGACCTGCACGGCCTGCGCCGCGACGAGGCGCGTGAGCGCCTCGGCGCCTTTCTTCGCGACGCCGTGCGCGCCGGCCTGCGCTGCGTTCGCATCGTCCACGGCAAGGGCCACGGCTCGCCGGGACGCGAACCCGTGCTGAAAGCGAAGGTGAAGAGTTGGCTCGTTCAGCAAAGCGCCGTGCTCGCCTTCACCTACGGGCGCCCCGCCGACGGCGGCCATGGCGCGCTGGTCGTGCTGCTGCGGCCGGGAATCGACCGGCGGGCCGGCTGAGCCACGCTTTCAGGCCGTCGTCATCCGCAGCGCGATCGCGTTGACAGCCTGAGCCGCAGGGCTGCCGGGCAGCGTGGTCAGCAGGAGGTTTCGCTTCTGCACCGCTTCGCGGACGGCCGGGTCGCTGCCGATCTCGCCGAGCAGCTCGAGAACGAGTGGCTCGGCGTCGTTCTCGGCCTTCAGCTGTGGCGCGACGAAGCGATCGATCACGAGCTGCAGCTGGTTGCGAATCGTGCGCCCCTCGCCGGCCGCGCTCACCTGGTTGACAACGAGGCGAATCTTGCGGCGCTTCTGCAGCACTGCCAGCACCTTGATCGTCGCGTAGGCGTCGGTCATCGAGGTCGGCTCGGGCGTGACGACGACGAGCACGTCGTCGGCGAGCGAGATCGCGTGCAGCACAACGTCGGAGATCCCCGCGCCGGTATCGAGGAGGATGCGGTCAAAGCGCGGCGCTATCTTGTCGATGATCTCGATCAGCTGCTCGCGCACCTGCGGCGTCAGGCGCGAATACTCGACCAGGCCCGAGCCGGCGAGCAGCACCGAGAAGCCGCCGGGTGCCGCGAGGATCGCCTCGTCGAGCGTCGCCTTGCCGGTGAAGACATCGTGCAGCGTCAGCTTCGGATGCAGGTTCAGCACGACGTCGAGATTGGCCAGGCCGAGGTCGGCATCGAGGACGAGAACGCGCTCGCCGCGCGCGGCGAGCGCGGCCGCGAGATTGGCCGAGAGGAACGTCTTGCCGACGCCGCCCTTGCCGCTGGTGACGGCGAGGATGCGCGCGCGGGCGCTCATTCGAGTTCCTGGAACTGCGAGGTTCCGAAGAGCAAGCCCTTTTCCGCCGGGCTGACGAGAGACAGCGTCGGCTGTTCAAGGCAGGCGCGATTGCGCCCCTCGCTCTTGGCGCGGTAGAGCTGTTGATCGGCGCGCTCAACCCAGAGCAGCGCCGACGAGCGCACCCATTGCGGCGCGAACGCACCGCCGATCGAGACCGTGACGCGCACGTCGATGCCGGGGCCGATGGCGATCGTCTGCGCCTGCACGCGCAGGCGGATGCGCTCGGCCACCGCCTGGCCGAACGACGGCGCGCAGTTGGGCAGGATCATCGCGAACTCCTCGCCGCCAAAGCGCGCGACGGTGTCCATCGGCCGGATGCAGTCGTGCAGGACGTGGGCAACGGCTTTCAGCACGCCGTCGCCGGCCGGATGGCCGTGCGCGTCGTTGACCTTCTTGAAATGGTCGACGTCGATCATCAGCACGAGGGCAGGCTCGCCGGCGCGGGCGACGCGATCGACCTCGCTGGCCAGCGTGAGCTCGAACTGGCGGCGATTGGCCAGCCCGGTGAGCGGGTCGCGACTCGAGAGCTCGCACAGGCCATCGATCACGGCCTGCAGCCAGGCCGCCTTGCCGGCGATCTGCGCCTCGGGAAGCCGATGCCCGGACTGCTCCAGCAACTGCAGCGCTCCTTCGAGGCTGAGCGCGTTCGAGTCGGTGGCGGGAGTGTTGATCCTGGAGGGCACGAAGCAAGGGCGTGGGTTCGCCTCAGTCTAGCAGCGGCGTTTTCGGGCATCGACGCGATAAAGCCACGTCCAGCCCGCCAATTCGCGGCGAATGCACGGCACCAGGCGGTGCCACGCTACGCCGAGCGCGGGAGGAACAGCTCGAGCAAGTCGTTGAGGAAATCGAAGCCGCGCGGCGTCGGAACCACCCGCTGCAGGTCGCGCCTGAGGAGGCCGCGCCGCTCGGCCTCGGCGAGCGGCTTTTCGATCGAGCTGAGCAGCAGCCCGGTGCGCTCGCCGAAGCGGGCGATCGCAAAGCCTTCCTTCAGGCGCAAGGCGTTGAGCATGAATTCGAAAGGCAGCTCGGCGCGCGCGACTTCCGACTCCGAAGCGACGGCCTGGCCCGCTTCGGCGCCGGCCATGTACGCGGCCGGGTCACGCAGGCGCACCTGGCGGACGACGCGATGCGCGAAGCTGAGCTTGCCGTGCGCGCCGGCGCCGATGCCAAGGTAGTCGCCGAACTCCCAGTAGTTGAGGTTGTGCCGCGAACGATGCCCCGGCTGCGCATAGGCTGAAACTTCGTAGCGCTCGAGGCCTGCTTCGGCGGTGCGCTCGGCGATCCGGTCGAGCATCGCGAAGGCGAGGTCGTCGTCGGGGAGCGGCGGCGGATGCTTCGCGAAGAAGGTGTTCGGCTCGATCGTCAGCTGGTAGATGGAGAGATGCGGCGGATCGAAGGCGAGCGCGGCGGCCAGGTCGGCTTCGCAGTCGGCGAGTGTCTGCCCCGGCAGCGCGTACATGAGGTCGATGTTGAAGGTCTCGAACGCGCCTTGCGCTTCGGCGATCGCGGCGCGCGCCTCGGCCGCGTCGTGGACGCGGCCGAGCGCAGCGAGCCGCGCGTCGTCGAAACTCTGCACGCCGATCGACAGGCGCGTCACGCCGGCGGCACGGAAGGCGCGAAAGCGATCGCGCTCGAAACTCCCCGGATTGGCTTCCAGCGTGACCTCGCAGCCTGGCTCGAGCGGCAGGCGGGCACGAATGGCGGCGAGCAGGCGTTCGACCTGCGCCGGCTCGAACAGACTCGGCGTGCCGCCGCCGATGAAGATCGTGTGGATGCGCCGGCCCCAGACCAGAGGCAGCGCCGCCTCGAGGTCGGCGACGAGCGCATCGACGTAGCGCTGCTGCGGCAAATCGTCGCGAGAGCCGCGCACGGCGTGCGAGTTGAAGTCGCAGTACGGGCATTTTCTGATGCACCACGGCACGTGCACGTAGAGCGAAAGCGGCGGCAGCGCGGCCAGCGTGAGCGCGCCCGGCCGCACGAGGCGGACGAGGCGCTCGGCAACGCTGCCGGTGGGAACCGACAGGGCCTCGGCCGGCGCCGCGACGATGCGCGGGATCGCATCCATGTCAGTCGAGCCGCCAGACTTCGCGCATCAACACCAGCATCCGGCGCGCCGCGAGAGCGCGGTGGCTCGCGGCGTTCTTCGCCGCCGCATCGAGCTCGGCAACAGTCCTTCCGAGCGCCGGAATGAAGACGAGCGGGTCGTAGCCGAAGCCGCCCTCGCCTCGCGGCGATCGCGCGATTTCTCCCGACCAGCGACCGACAGCGACGAGCGGCTCCGGATCGGCGGCGTTGCGGACAGCGACCAGGGTCGAAACGAAGCGGGCGCCGCGGTCGCTGCGACCGGCCATCCGCTCGAGAAGCAGCGCGTTGTTCGCAGCATCCTGCGCCCGGCGCTGCGCTTCGCGGTCGCCGTCACCGCAAGCGATGGCCGCGAAGTGCGCCGACGCGACGCCCGGGGCGCCGCCGAGCGCATCGACGACGAGGCCGGAGTCGTCGGCGATCGCCGCTTCGCCCGCGGCCGCGGCGGCGTGGCGGGCCTTGGCGAGTGCGTTCTCGACGAAAGTCGCGTGCGGCTCTTCGGCCTCGCCGATGCCCAGACGCCCTTGCGCCACGAGTTGCAGGCCGAGCGGCGCGAAGAGGCTTTGCAGCTCGGCGAGCTTGCCCGGGTTGTTCGACGCGAGGACGAGCCGCATCGCGCGACGTCTCGTTCCGCTCAGACCGACGCCATCCCGAGAGCGCGTCGCTGCGCTTCGACGAGCTCGCCGATGCCCTTGCCTGCGAGCGCGAGCAACGCATCCATCTCGGGACGAGAGAAGGTCGCGCCTTCGGCCGTGCCCTGCAGCTCCACGAAACCGCCGGACGCCGTCATGACGACGTTCATGTCGGTGTCGCAGGCCGAGTCTTCGATGTAATCGAGGTCGAGCAGCGGCGTCGCCGCGACGATGCCGACCGAGACGGCGGCGACGAATTCGCGGATCGGCGAGCGCTCGATGCGCCGCTGCGCGATGAGCCAGCTCACGGCGTCATGGGCGGCGACGAAGGCACCGGTAATCGCCGCCGTGCGGGTTCCGCCATCGGCCTGCAGCACGTCGCAATCGAGGGCGATCGTTCGTTCGCCGAGCGCCGCGAGATCGAACACGCAACGCAGCGAGCGGCCGATCAGCCGCTGGATCTCCTGCGTGCGCCCGCTCTGCTTGCCGCGCGCCGCTTCGCGGTCGCTGCGTGTGTGCGTTGAGCGCGGCAGCATGCCGTATTCGGCGGTGAGCCAGCCTTCGCCGCTGCCACGCTGGTGCGGTGGCACCTTCTCCTCGACCGACGCGGTGCACAGCACCTTGGTGTCGCCGAAAGCGATCAGCACCGAACCTTCGGCGTGGCGGGTGAACGAGCGGGTGATCGAGATCGGGCGCAGCGCGTCGGCGGCGCGGGCCTGTGAACGTTGGAAGGTCATGACCCGATTGTCCACGGGCCGCGGCAGAGTTTAGACAGGCCCGGACTTCTTGTGCTTCGACGAGCGCTGGATCGCCTCGTTGATTTCCTTGATCGAGCGCTCGATTTCGGCGTCGTCGAGCTCGTCGGGCGAAACGTCGGTGCCGAGAACGCTGGCCTGGATCGTCGATGCGAACACCGCTTCGCCGAGCGCCGTCGTCTGGATATCCTGGCCGCTGTCGCTGTTCTCGACGCCTTCCCACTCGACGGCGAGCACCGAAACGTTGTCGCATTTCGGTCCGCCGTTGCGCAGCGCCTGCTCGACGAGCTCGGGCACCGAATCGGAAAGCGGCAGCGTCGCGAGCTGGTCGGTGATTTCGCTGTCGCTGACCGTGCCCCAGAGGCCGTCGGAGCAGAGCAGCAGCCGGTCGCCGGCCTGCATGAGGAGCGGCCCGACCGTATCGACCACCGGCTTGCCCGGACTGCCGAGGCAGGTGAAGAGAACGTTGCGATTGAAGCGATCGCCCATCGGCACGACCTGGCTCATCGTCTGCTGCAGCTCGGAATACGAATGGTCGCGGGTGCGCGCGATCAGCTTGTCGCCGCGCACGAGATAGAGGCGCGAGTCGCCGCAGTGCGCCCAGTACGCGGCGTTGCCCTGGAGCAAGCAGGCGACGACCGTCGTTCGCGGCGTATCGATCAGCGCCTTCTGCGTCGCGTAGCGCAGCAGCTGATGATGGCCGGAGACGATCGCGTCGTGAAGGAAGCGCAAGGGGTCGGGCAGCGTCGGCTTGCAGTCGCGCTGGAACATCGCGGCGAGCGTCTGCAGTGCGAGCTGCGAGGCGACTTCGCCTTCGGGATGGCCGCCCATGCCGTCGGCCAGCGCGAACAGACCGGCGTCGCGCGTGTAGCAATAGCCCATGCGGTCTTCGTTCTTCTCGCGACCGCCCTTGCGGCTCACCTGGTAGACGGAGAAACGCACTGCTCAGTCCGCCCGCGCGCCGGGCCGCCCCAAGCCGGGCGGCGCCCCCTCGGGGGGCAGGAGCAAAGCGAGCGCCATCGGGCTCATGTCTATGCCTTGCTCGTCGTCAGGTTCTCTAGCTGCAGCTTGAGACGCTCGCTGAAGCTCAGCTTCGTGTACTGCCGTTCCGTCTCGCGCGACAGCTCCTTCTGCAACGCGAACACGCTCTGCGGACGCGACAGCGGATCAAGCGACATGCACCACTCCGTGACCTCGATCAGGTTGTCGCTGTAGACATTCCTCAGGCGCGAAAGCGAGAGCGCGAGGCGATCCTTCTCGATGCGCTGGGGCGCATCGTTCGGCGGGTAGCCCTGCATGCAGGCATAGATGCAGGCGCCGATCGCGTAGATGTCGGTCCACGGCCCGAGCGTGCCGTCTCTTCGGTACATCTCGGGCGCGGCAAAGCCCGGCGTGTACATCGGCCGGATGAAGTTGCCTTCCTTGCTCAGCACTTCACGCGCCGCACCGAAATCGAGCAGCACCGCCTTGTTCTCGTTGGTGATGAAGATGTTCGCCGGCTTGATGTCCAAGTGCAGCATCTTGTGCTGGTGGACGATGCGCAGGCCGCGCAATATCTCGTCGAAAAGCGAGCGGATCGTCGATTCCCGAAATACCTTGTCACGTTTGAGATCGCGCGCCGTGACGATGAAATCCTGCAAGGTATCACCCTGCAGGTAGTTCATCACCATGTAGACGGTTTCATTCTCGCGAAAGAAATTGAGCACCGAAACCACGCTCGTGTGCGAAATCTGCGCGAGCGATCGGCCTTCCTCGAAGAAGCTCTTCAGGCCGAGGCGATAGAGGGGCTGCTTTTCCGGCTTGACGCGCGGCGTCAGCTCGCCGGGCGAGCGCTCGGCGAGCGAGGAAGGCAGATACTCCTTCAGCGCGACGAGCTTGCGATCGGCGTCTTCGCAGAGATAGACAACGCCGAATCCACCTGCCGCGAGTTTCTTGATGACCTGATAGCCGCCCACCACCGTGCCCGAAGGCAAAGGTGCTGGTTTGGGCTTTGACATAATGGAAAAAACAGGGGGCAAAAGCGCGTGGCAGTTTACAGCATGACCGGCTACGCGAATGCCTCCGCGAGCCCTGCAACGCCGGCCGCGGCAGCATTGCACGAACCGCACGCGGCGCCGGCCGCTGCCGCGTCGATCAGCGTCGAGATGCGCTCGGTCAACAACCGTTTCCTCGATCTCTCGCTGCGCCTGCCCGACGAGTTCCGCAGCCTCGAGCCGGCCCTTCGCGAGCTCGTGACCGGGCGCTTCAAGCGCGGCAAGTTCGAGTTGCGACTGAGCGGCGCCGCCGACGCCGAAGCCGCCCTCGCCGAGCCGCGGCCGGAGCAGCTGGCGCACATCGCGCGCGTCGAGCGCGAGGTCCACGAGCATCTGCCGGACGCGCGCGCTCTCTCGGTCCACGAGGTCCTGCAGTGGTGCCGTGGCGGCACACGCCAGGACGATGCAACCGGCGCGGTGCTCGATGCGGCGAAGCGCTGCGTCGAGGGGCTGGCCGAGGCGCGGGCGCGCGAAGGCGCGCGGTTGGCGGCCATCCTCGGCGAGCGTGTCACGCATCTGCGCTCGCTTGCCGCCGCCGCCGAGCCGCTGGTGCCGGCGGCCGTGAGCCGGCAGCAACAGCGCTTCATCGAGCGCTGGAACGAGGCCCTCGACAAGGTCGGTGCCGCGGGGACGGTGTCGCACGAAGCGATCGCCGAGCGCGCCCTCAACGAAGCGGCGGCCTACGCAATCCGCATCGACGTCGCCGAAGAACTGGCGCGCCTGCGCTCGCACCTCGACGAGATCGCGCGCCTCATCGACAAGGGCGGCGAGATCGGCAAGCGCCTCGAGTTCCTGATCCAGGAGCTGCTGCGCGAAGCCAACACGCTCGGCTCGAAATCGACGTCGATCGAGATGACGGCGATCTCGGTCGACATGAAAGTCGCCATCGAGCAGCTGCGCGAGCAGGTGCAAAACGTCGAGTAGTCGTCGCGGCAGTCAGGCGTCGGCGCTGCGGCGCCACGTAAACTGACGCAAGTTCCCCAACCCGCGCCATGGACTACCCCGGCAACCTCTTCGCCGTCGCCGCGCCGAGCGGCACGGGCAAATCGAGCCTCGTCAAGGCGCTCCTCGAGCTCGATTCGCACCTGGTGCTGTCGGTCTCGCACACGACGCGAAAGCCCCGCGGCCAGGAACAGCAAGGTCGCGAATACCATTTCGTCGACGAGCCGACCTTTCGCGCCATGATCCAGGCCGGCGATTTCGTCGAGTGGGCTGAGGTGCACGGCAACCTCTACGGCACGTCTCGCGGCGCCATCGAGGATCGAATCGTGGGCGGTCACGACGTGCTGCTCGAGATCGACTGGCAGGGCGCGCTGCAGATCAAGACGCTCTTTCCGAACGCCGTGCTCATCTTTCTTTTGCCGCCGAGCTGGGACGAGCTGCTTTCACGCCTGCAGCGCCGCGGCGAGGACGATCCACAGGTCATCGAGCGGCGCATGGCGAACGCGAGAATCGAGGTGTCGCAGGCCAGGCACTTCGACTTCGTTATAATCAACGCTCTGTTCGAGATGGCGCTGTTCGATCTCAAGGCGATCGTTCACTCGCAGCGCCTCAAGTACGCGGCACTGAAGCGGGCCCGGCCCGCCGTCTTCGCGGCTCTCGATCTGCTCTGACGTCCGCCTCCACGCATCGGCCCTTTGGCCGGCGTACCCGAAAGAACACATGGCCCGCATCACCGTCGAAGACTGCCTCGTCAAGATCCCGAACCGCTTCCAGCTCGTGCTCGCCGCGACCTATCGCGCGCGCATGCTGAGCCAGGGCCACGCGCCCAAGGTCGAGACCAAGAACAAGCCCGGCGTGACGGCGCTGCGCGAGATCGCGGCCGGCGAGATCGGCATCGAGATGCTGCGCAAGGTGCCGGTCTAGCGGAGGCGGGACTTCCGCGCGCCGGTCCATGCCCGGGCCGGTTCCGCGCTAAATTCGGGCATGGCCGCGCGCTCGTCCAACGCCCTCTCCGACGCCAAGCCGGCGCCGCGTAAGCGGCCGCCTCCCGAAGCCGCGCCCGCGGCGGCCGATGCGGCGGCAGCTTCGTTTGCGGCGCTCACCGTCAAGCTCGACTATCTCGACGCCGCCGACATCCGGCGCGTCCGCGACGCTTATCGCTTCGCCGACGAGGCGCACCTCGGCCAGTTCCGCGCCAGCGGCGAACCGTACATCACGCACCCGATCGCGGTGGCGGGCCTGTGCGCCGAGTGGAAGCTCGACGCGCAGGCGATCATGGCGGCGTTGATGCACGACGCGATGGAAGATTGCGGCATCACCAAGGCCGAGCTGATCGAGCGCTTCGGCGCGCCGACCGCCGACCTCGTCGACGGCCTGACCAAGCTCGACAAGCTGCGCTTTTCGACGCAGGAGGAATCGCAGGCCGAATCGTTCCGCAAGATGCTGCTGGCGATGACACGCGACGTCCGCGTCATCCTCGTCAAGCTCGCCGACCGGCTGCACAACATGCGCACGATGGACGCCGTCGAGCGCGCCAAGCGCAGCCGCATCGCCGCCGAGACGCTCGACATCTACGCGCCGATCGCGCATCGCCTCGGCCTCAACCAGACCTACCGCGAGCTGCAGGATCTCTCGTTCAAGAACCTGAAGCCCTGGCGCGAGGCCGCGCTCTCGAAGGCGGTGCTGAAAGCGCGCGGTTACCGGCGCGACATCGTCGAGCGCATCCAGAAGGACGTCGAGAAAGCGTTCGTCCAGGCCAAGCTGAAGGCGCAGATCTTCGGCCGCGAGAAGACGCTGTATTCGATCTACGCGAAGATGCGCGAGAAGCACCTGAGCTTCGCCCAAGTCAACGACATCTTCGGCTTTCGCATCGTCGTCTCGACGCTGCCGGAGTGCTACATGGCGATGGGGGTGCTGCATCAGCTCTACAAGCCCGTACCCGGCCGCTTCAAGGACTACATCGCGATCCCGAAGGCCAATGGCTACCAGTCGCTGCACACGACGCTGGTGAGCCCGCTCGGCACGGCGGTCGAGTTCCAGATCCGCACCGAGCCCATGCACGCCGTCGCCGAAAAAGGCATCGCCGCCCACTGGCTCTACAAGGAGCACGACGACGGGCCCGGCCAGGGCCAGGAAGCGCAGCGCCTCGGCGCGATGTGGCTGCAATCGCTGATCGACATCCAGGACGAGACGCGCGACGCCAACGAGTTCCTCGAGCACGTCAAGATCGATCTCTTCCCCGATGCGGTCTACGTCTTCACGCCGATGTCGAAGATCCTGGCGCTGCCGCGCGGCGCGACGCCGGTCGACTTCGCCTACGCGATCCACTCCGACGTCGGCGACCACTGCGTCGCCGCGACGGTCAACGGCGAGCCGGTGCCGCTGCGTACGGAGTTGAAGAGCGGCGACGTCGTCGAGATCGTCGGCGCGCCGAACGCGCGGCCGAATCCGGCCTGGCTCAACTTCGTCTCGACCGGGCGGGCCCGCTCCAGGATCAGGCACTACCTGAAGAACATGGAGCAGGAGGAGTCACGTGACCTCGGCGCCAAGATGCTGGCCCAGGCGATGCGCGCCGAGGGTCTCGCCCTGCCCGGCGACGATTCGCAATCGGCGACGGTCTGGCAGCAGCTCATCCGCTGGAGCGGCAACAAGACGCGCGACGATCTCTTCACCGACATCGGCCTCGGCCGCAAGATCGCGACGATCGTCGCGACGCGGCTGGGGCGCCTTCTCGCCGAAGACGGCATTCGCCCCGATGCGCTGGCCCTGACGATGGGCCGCTACGCGGTCGACGACGCGACGCCGGCGCAAGGCCTGGTCCTCATCGACGGCAGCGAGGGTGCCTCGGTGCAACTGGCGACGTGTTGCCGGCCGATCCCGGGCGACACGATCGTCGGCAATCTTGGCCGTGGCGAAGGCCTCGTCGTCCACACTGCCGACTGCAGCGTCGGCAAGCGCCTGCTCGAGCGCGACAGCGAGCGCTGGATGGGCGTCGAGTGGGCCGAGCAGCCGATTCGCTCGTTCGAGACGGCGATCTCGCTGCTCGTCAGCAACGGCAAGGGCGTGCTGGCGCAGGTCGCCTCTGCCGTGAGCCACGCCGAAGCCGACATCACGCACATCGACATGGGCAACGAGCCGGCCGCCGAGACGACCGAGCTGACGCTGCTCCTGAGCGTGCGTGATCGCCTGCATCTGGCCGAGGTCATGCGTACGCTCAAGCGCTCGCCGGCCGTGCTTCGCGTCGCGCGTGTCAAGCCCTGAGGCCGCAGCGGCGCGCCACGGTCCGACGCGGCCCTACGGTGCCGGGTAGCTCACCTCGAGAATCTCAAGCGTCTCCGGGCCGCGCGGCGTCACGAGCCTGACTTCGTCGCCGGCGCGCGCCTTGAGCAGGGCACGTGCGACCGGCGAGATCCAGCTCACATCGCCGCGGGCGCTCTCGGCCTCGTCGACACCCATGATACGCACCGTCCGCTCCTCGCCGCGATCGCTGGCGTAGCGCACCGTCGCGCCGAAGAATATCTGCTCGTTGCCGTGATGCAGCGACGGGTCGACGACCTCGGCGATGTCGAGCCGCTTGATGAGGAAGCGGATGCGGCGGTCGATCTCGCGCAGGCGCTTCTTGCCGTAGAGGTAGTCACCGTTCTCCGAGCGGTCGCCGTTCTTCGCCGCCCAGGAGACGGTCTCGACGACCTTCGGCCGCTCGTCGTCGAGCAGGCTCATCAGCTCGGCGCGCAGGAGGCGAAAGCCTTGCGGCGTCAGGTAGTTCTTCGCGCCTTCGGGCAGGGGCGGCGCAGCGAGCTCGTCGCCGCCTTCGTCATCCTCGGGGGCATCGGTCTCGCGGGTGAAAGCCTTGTTCATCTCGCTTCGTTCGTCTGGATCGAGTGCGTGAAAAGCTCAGCGCGGGCATGATCATCGCTCCACCCGCAAATCCTCACACGAAAGGACTCGTTCCATGGCCGCAACCCGAAACGTCGCCGTGCTCGTCGGCAGCCTACGCAAGGATTCCTTCAACCGCAAGCTCGCCATGGCCCTGAAGACGATCGCCCCGGCGCCGCTCGCCCTGGAGATCGTCGAGATCGGCCAGCTACCTCTCTACAACCAGGACGACGACGCCAACCCGCCGCCCGCGTCGGCCACCTTCAAGAAGCGCATCGCCGAGTCCGACGCCGTGCTCTTCGTGACGCCCGAGTACAACCGGTCCGTCCCCGGTGTGCTGAAGAACGCGATCGACATCGCCTCGCGTCCCTACGGCAAGAGCGCCTGGGATGGCAAGCCCGGCGCCGTGATCAGCGTCTCGCCCGGAGCGATCGGCGCGTTCGGCGCCAACCACCATCTGCGTCAGTCGCTCGTCTTCCTCAACGTGCCGACGATGACGCAGCCCGAGGCCTACATCGGCGGCGCCGGCGATCTCTTCGACGACCATGGTGCGATCAAGAAGCCGGAGACGAAACAGTTCCTCGAGAAGTTTCTCGCCGCATTCGCGCACTGGATCGAGAAGACGGCGAAGACACCGGGCTGAGGCAAGCCAGGCACCCGGGGGAAACCTCTGCCCAGGTCGGCGCGGGCCGCTTGAGTCAGCGCGTCGTATCCATGCGCGCGACGGCGGCGGACGGCGACTCGGCGCCCGGTGCCGAGACGTGCTTGCCCGAAATCCATAGCGCCAGCACGAGGATCGAGCTAGCGCTGACCCATGAGCCGATGACGCGCACGAGGATCGACAACCAGGGCTTCTTCAGCAGGTTCACGATCGCCGCGATACCGAACAACCACACGATGGCGCCGATGCCCGCACCGCCGAGTGCCGCCACCGGCGCCGTGCCCGTGAACGCCTCCGGATTCGAGCCCATGCCGATGCCGGCGCCGAGCAGCCCGGCGATCCCGCCGTAGACGACCTCGGGCAGCGCCAGCGACATCGCGACCCAAAGCCCCGACAGCGTCGCGATCACGAGCAGCGGCACATCGGCATCGATGCTCCGGCCGAAGGCGGCGCAGATCAGCCCGGCGGCGACGCCCGTGGCAAAGCAAAAGAGTGCAGCTTCGGCTTTCGCGATCCCACGCTGGCCGACCAGGAGACCGAGGGCGACGAGCGATATCAGGTGGGTCGGCTCGACGAGCGGGTGAAGCAATCCGCCGGAGAAGTGATCGATCCCTTGGATCGAGCCGTGCGCCGACGCTTCGCCCGACACCGCCAGCAAGACGGCCAGCAGAAGGCGACGTCTCATGCTGAAGCGTACCCGGTCAGGAATGCGACGCCGGCCAGCGCGATCGCGGCGCCGACAGCGCGAACGGCGACCTTGCCGGCCGGCCAGCGGACGACGAGTCCGATCGCGATGCCGAGAAGGTGCAGCGTGCCGGTGGCGATCACGAAACCGAGGCTGTAGGCCAGCGGGTCGGCGGCCTTCGGCAGCTCGACGCCGTGGGCATAGCCATGAAAGATGGCGAACGATCCGACGATGACGGCCGCCACCCAGATCGGCGGTCGGACTGCAAGAGCGACGACGGCGCCGAGGACGATCGCCGAAAGCGCGATGCCGGTTTCCACCGCCGGGATGTGCAGGCCGCTCAAGCCGATGGCGCCGCCGAAGGCCATCACCATGGGAAAGACGATCGGCAGCACCCAGATGGCGAGCCGCCCGAGAAACGCGCCCCAGAGCCCGACGGCGACCATCGCGACCACGTGATCCCAGCCGAGGATGGGATGCATGAAGCCGCTCGCGAAGCCCCCGGCGACGCCGCCGCCTTCATGGGCGAACGCGGAACCCGCGAGGACGACCCCGACCGCCGCCAACACCGCCTTGGACATATGCCGCATCCGCTTACTTACGGATCGAGGCATCCACCGGATGCGAACTCGACGCACGAATGAACGAACCGGGCCCTCAGGCGTGAATTTCTCGCTCCGGGCGCGGCTGCCTGCCGGAAGCAGCGCCGCCGGCGAGCGGCACGCTGAAGCCGATGGTCGTGAGGCCCTCCGCGCTCGAGGCGCTGACGCCGCCGGAATGCATGGTCGCCACCGCCTTGACGATGGCCAGGCCGAGACCGTGACCGTGCGGCCGGCCGGGAACGTTGCGCGCCGCGTCGACCCGATAGAAGCGGTCGAACAGGCGCTGCACGTGGCTCTCGGCGATCGGCTCGCCGGAGTTGGTGACGCAGACCCAGACGTCGCTGGCGCCGCGCCGGATCTCGACCGAAATCCGGGCACCGGGCGCCGAGTGCTCGATCGCGTTTTGCAGCAGGTTCGAAAGGGCCCGGCGAAAGAGCGCCGTCTCTATGGGCGCTTCGGCATCGACGTCGCCGGCGATGTCGACGCTGGCGGACAGATCGTCGAGCAGGACCTCGTAGAAATCGATCGTCTTTCTGACCTCCCGCGCGATTGGCGTGCGGACCAGTCCGGTCGCGACTTCGCCCTGGTCGGCGCGGGCGAGGAAGAGCATGTCGTTGATGATCAGGCGCAGCTGCTCGAGCTCCTCGAGGTTGGACTGCAAGATCTCCTCGAGCTCGGCGACCGTGCGCGGCCGCGACAGCGCTACCTGCGTGCCGCCGATGAGGTTGGCGAGCGGCGTGCGAAGCTCGTGCGCGACGTCGGCATTGAAGGCCTCCAGCTGCCCGTACGCGTCTTCGAGGCGACCGATCGCACCATTGAAGGCGACCGCGAAATCGGCCAGCTCGACCGGCAGGCGCGAAGCCTGCAGACGCTGCGCCTGCGCCTTCGGCCGCAGCGCCCGCGCTTCGAAGGACAGGCGCTTCAACGGCTGCAGGCCGACGCGTGCGATCCAGTAGCCGATCAGCATGACCGCGAGCATCGTCGTCAGCGAAAGCGCGGCGAGCGCGCTCAGGAAGGCGTGCAGGGTGCGCCGGATCGGCCCCGAATCGCTGCCGACGATGAGCCGCACGGCCGGCCGATCCTGCAGCGGCTCGATGTCGCGCGACATGGTGCGCAGCGGCGCCACCACGTTGGGCAAGGCGATCGTGCCCGTGCCGTCGTCGTTGCGAAACATGTTCTCCATCGCCGCCAGGCCCTTGCCGTACTGGAAGCGCGGGTCGTCGCTCAGCACCCAGAAGCGAAAGCGCCCGTCGAGTGGCGTCAGCGTGTCCATCTTGGCCTGGACGCGCGCCCATCGCTCGAGCGTGCCGGCGCGCTGGATCGAGTACTGCATGTTCTGCAGGTTGGTGCTCAGCTCCTCGTCCTGGTGGCGGATGAGCTCGTGCTCGAGGACGACGTAGAGCGCCGCGCCGATGAGGGCGAAGGTCACGCAGGTCGCCGCCGCGAACATGACGACGAGGCGCGCCGTGATCGAGAGCTTCATTCGGGCCCGTCGATGCTCCGCGAGGCCGGCGCGTCCTCGCGCACTTCCATCACGTAGCCCATGCCGCGGATGGTATGCAGCAGCTTCGGCGTGAAGCCGCTGTCGATCTTGGCGCGCAAGCGTTTGATCGCGACTTCGACGACGTTGGTATTGCTGTCGAAATTCATGTCCCAGACGAGCTCGGCGATCGCCGTCTTCGAGAGGATTTCGCCCTGGCGGCGCGCCAGTACCGCGAGCAGCGAGAACTCCTTGGCCGTCAGGTCGATGCGGACGTTGCCGCGCCACGCCTTGCGAGCGAGCAGATCGACCTGCAGGTTGGCGATCTTCAGCTGCATCGGCTCCTGGACGCGGCCGCGCCGGGCCAGTGCCTGGACCCGGGCCAGCAGCTCGAGGAACGAGAAGGGCTTGACCAGGTAGTCGTCGGCGCCGTCCTGCAGGCCCTTGACGCGGTCTTCGATGCGGTCGCGCGCGGTGAGCATGATGACCGGCGTCTGGCGCACGCTGCGCAGCTCGCGCAGCAGCGAGAAGCCATCGAGCGCTGGCAGCATGACGTCGAGGATGATGACGTCGTAGTCGTGCTCGAGGGCGAGGTGGCGACCCTCGATGCCGTCGTGCGCCAGATCGACGACGCAACCCTGCTCGGTCAACCCCTTCTTCAGGTAGTCGGTCGTCTTCAGTTCGTCGTCGACGATCAGCAGCTTCATGGCTCGCTCAGCTCGCCTCGGCGGCCGCGGGCGGCGGCAGCAGCGGGGTTTCGCCACCCTTCTTCGCGCGGCGCGCTTCCTTGCGGCTCATGTACCAGTAGTGTGCGCGGTCGAGGTAGAGGTAGACGACGGGCGTCGTGAAGAGCGTCAGCGCCTGCGACAGGATCAGGCCGCCGACCATCGCGTAGCCGAGCGGGCGGCGCAGCTCCGAGCCGGCGCCGTGGCCGAGCATCAGCGGCAGGCCGCTCAGCAGCGCGCACATCGTCGTCATCATGATCGGGCGAAAACGCAGCAGGCAGGCCTGGTAGATCGCCTCCTGCGGCTTCATGCCCTGGTCACGCTCCGCAGTGAGCGCGAAGTCAACCATCATGATGCCGTTCTTCTTGACGATGCCGATGAGCAGGATGATGCCGATCAGCGCGATCACCGTGAGGTCGTAGCCCCCGGCCATCAGGATCAGCAGCGCACCGACGCCCGCCGACGGCAAGGTGGACAGGATTGTCAGCGGGTGAATGTAGCTCTCGTAGAGCAGGCCGAGCACGATGTACACCGCGATCAGCGCCGCCGCGATCAGGTAGGGCTCCGACTTCAGCGAATCGCCGAAGGCCTTGGCCGAACCTTGAAACGAGCCGGTCAGCGCCGCCGGCAGGCCCATCTGCGCCTGCGCCTTGTTGATTGCATCCACCGCCTCGCCGAGCGCCACGTCCGGAGCGAGGTTGAACGACAGCGTGACGGCCGGGAACTGGCTCTGGTGGCTGATCGCGAGGTACGCCGTCTTGGTGGTGTCGACCTTCACGAGGCTCGACAGCGGAACCTGCTGGTTGGTGAGCGGCGAGGTGATGTAGAGCTTGCTGAAGAGGGACGGGTCAGACTGCAGCTGCGGCGTCACCTCGAGCACGACGTGATAGCTGTTGATCTGCGTGAAGTACTGGCTCACCTGGCGCTGGCCGATGGCGTCGTAGATCGTCGAGTCGATGGTCGCCGGCGAGATGCCGAGGCTCGATGCGCGGTCGCGATCGATGGTCAGCGATGCCGTCGTCGCCGCGTTCTGGATGTCGGAGGCGACGTCGGTGAGTTGTGGCAGCTGCGTGAAGCGGGCCAGCAGCTTCGGCGCCCACTCGTTCAGCTCGTCGAGGTTGGCGTCGGTGATGGTGTACTGGTACTGCGTTCGCGCCAGGCGGCCGCCGACGTTGATGTCCTGGCCGGCCTGCATCAGCAGCGACGCGCCTTCGACTTGGGCCAGCTTCGGGCGCAGGCGCGCGATCACCTGGTCGGCGCTCAGCTTGCGCCCCTGGTCCTTCGGCTTCAGCGCGATGAAGAAGAAGCCGGCGTTGAACTGCGACGAGTTGCCGAACATGGCGACGCCGGAGACATCGGGATCCTGGCGAACGACGTCGGCGAGCTGGATCATGCGCCGGTTCATCGACTCGAACGACGAGTCCTGCGCCGCTTGTGCCGAGCCGAAGATGAAGCCCGTGTCCTGCTGCGGAAAGAAGCCCTTGGGGATGATGATGAAGAGGGCCACCGTCGCCGTCAGCGTCAGGAGAAAGACGCACAGCGTGACGAACTGGTGGCGCAGCACCACGTTCAAACCGCGCTTGTAGCCGCCCAGCATCGCGTCGAAGCCGCGTTCGAAAAGCTTGTACAGGCGCCCGTGCGAAGCCTTGTCCTCGTTCTTCAGGAAGCGCGAGCAGAGCATCGGCGTCAGGGTGAGCGAGATCATGACCGACACCGCGATCGTCAAGGTCACCGTGACCGCGAACTCGCGGAAGAGCCGGCCGACGATGCCGCCCATCAGCAGCAGCGGAATGAACACCGCCACCAGCGACACCGAGATCGAAATGATGGTGAATCCGATTTCGCCGGCGCCCTTGAAGGCGGCCTCCATCGGCGACATGCCGTCCTCGACGTGGCGATAGATGTTTTCCAGCATGACGATCGCATCGTCGACGACGAAGCCGACCGAGATCGTCAGGGCCATCAGCGACAGGTTGTCGAGGCTGAAGCCCACCACGTACATGACGGCCGCCGTTCCCGTCAGCGCCAGCGGCACGGTCACGCTCGGAATCAGCGTCGCCGGTACGCTGCGCAGGAAGATGAAGATCACCATCACGACCAGCGCGATCGTCAGCATCAGCGTGTGCTCGACGTCGCGCACCGAGGCGCGGATGGTCTGCGTCCGGTCGACCAGGATCTGCACGTTGACCGTCGGCGGGATCGAAGCCTGCAGGCGCGGCAACGCCGCCTTGATCGCGTCGACGGTTTCGATCACGTTGGCGCCTGGCTGCTTGGTGATCACGAGAAGGATCGAGCGGCCGCTGTCGATGCCGCTGTCAGGCGCCGCGGCGCCGGTGTAGGCCCAGGCCGCGACCTTGTTGTTCTCCGGCGCATCGACCGCGACGCCGATGTCGCGGACGCGGACCGGCGCGCCGTTCTTGTAGGCCAGAACCGCGTCGTTCCATGGCGCGGCGCTGAGCAGCTGATCGTTCGTGTAGACGGTGAAGCTCTGCGTTGGCCCGTCGACCGTGCCCTTCGGCTGGTTGACGGAGATGGTCGCGATGACGCCGCGGATGTCTTCCAGGCTGATGCCGAGCGCGGCGATCCTGGTCGGGTCGACCTGCACGCGCACGGCGGGCTTCTGCGCCCCGCCGATATTGACCAGACCGACGCCGGAGATCTGCGAGATCTGCTGCGCGAGGATATTGTCAGCGTAGTCGTTGACCTGGATCAGCGGCAGCGTCTTCGACTGCACCGTGATCAGCATGATCGGCGCGTCCGCCGGGTTCACCTTGCGAAAGGTCGGCGGGCTCGGCAGGTTCGCCGGCAGCTGGCCGGTTGAAGCGTTGATGGCGGCCTGAACGTCGAGCGCGGCAGCGTCGATGGGCCGGTTCAGGTCGAACTGCAGCGTGATCTGCGTCGAGCCGATGCCGCTGGTCGAGGTCATCTGCGACAGGCCCGCGATGAGCGAGAACTGGCGCTCCAGCGGCTGCGCGACGTTCGAGGCCATCGTCTCCGGGCTGGCGCCGGGCAGGTTGGCCGAGACCTGAATGGTCGGGAAATCGACCTGCGGCAGGGGCGCGACCGGCAGCAAGGGAAATACGGCGACACCGACGAGCAGCAGGGCGAGGGCGAGCAACGTCGTGCCGATCGGGCGCTTGATGAAGGCGGCCGATATGTTCACTGCCCGCTCCTGTTCGCCGCGGCGAGCGGACTTGCCGTGCCCGTGCTCATGCCGCCGCCTGCGGACGCCGCGCTCGCGGCCGCGCCTGCGGCACGCGCCGACTCGACGACAGCGACGCCGACCCGCAGCTGGTACTGCCCGTCGACGACGACGCGCTGGCCGGCGGTGAGGCCGCTATCGATGACAGCGACGCCATCCTGGTTCTGGCCGACGCGGACCGGCTGATTCGCCGCCTTGTCGTCCGCGCCGACGACCCAGACGAAGGTCCCGTCCTGGCTGCGCTGCACCGCCGCCGAAGGCACGGTCAGGGCGTGCGGGTCGTGCCTCAGGACAAGCCTGACGTTGACGTACTGGCCCGGCCAGAGCGCATGCCCCGGGTTGGCGAAGCTGCCTTTCAGCTGCACCGTGCCGGTCGTCGTGTCGATCTGGTTGTTGAGCAGGATCAGCTTGCCGTTGCCGAGCGTCTCCTTGCTTTCCCGGGCAAGGGCGACGACCTGAAGCGGCTCGGCGCTCGCGTGCAGCGCGTGGTTGATGTCCTGGAAATCCTGTTCGGGCAGCGTGAAGAGGACGGTGATCGGATCGATCTGGTTGATGACGACGAGGCCGCCCGGGTCGGCGGCGTGCACGATGTTGCCCGCGTCGACGAGACGTGCGCCGACGCGGCCGCTGATCGGCGCGACGATGTGCGTGAAGCCGAGCTGCACTTGCGCGTAGTTGATCTGCGCCTCGTCGGTCTGCACCGCTGCCTCCAGCTGCGCGACCAGGGCCTTTTGCGTATCGACCTGCTGCTGCGTCGCCGCGTCCTGGCCGATGAGGCTCGTATAGCGGCGCAGGTCGGTGTTGGCATTGACGAGCTGCGCCTGGTCGCGTGCCTTCTGCGCCTGCACCTGGGCCAGCTGCGCCTGCAGCGAGCGCGGGTCGATCTCTGCCAGCAACTGCCCGGCCTTCACGTCCTGGCCTTCGACGAAGGTCACCCGATCGAGCTGGCCGTCGATGCGTGGCTTGACCGTCACGCTGGCCAGCGGCGTCACCGTGCCGACGCCGGTGCGAAACACCGGCACGTCCTGCTCCCTGACCCGGCTCGTCGTCACCTTGACCGGTGCGGCGGCGCGCGCCGAGGGCTTGCTGTCATTGGCGAAGCGCAGCCAGATCCAGACGAGCACGACGGCCACGACCAGCAGGCAGATGCCGACGATCATGTTGCGGCGACGGGGATGAGAGGCAGCCTGCATGGCGATCAGTTTCCCGGAGACGTTGAAGCGGTCGACGTCGGCGGCGACGAGGGTGCCGCTGTCGGTCCTGCTGCGGCGGAGTTGTCGATACCGGGCGACCAGCCGGCGCCGGTCGCGATGATGAGGGCGACGCTCGTCGTCAGCTGGCGGCTGCGCAGCTGCACCGCCGTGCGCTGGTTCGAAAGCGCCAGCGTCTGTGCCGTCACGACGGCCAGATAGCTGGCGGTGCCGCCGCCGTACTGTGCCAGTGCGAGCTGCTCGGCGAGCCGCGCCGCAGTGACTGCTTCGTCCTGCAGCGCCGTCTCCTGAGCGAGCACGCGCAGCGTCGCGAGGTCGTCCTCGACCTGCTGGAAGCCGTTGAGCACGGTCTGCTTGTACTGGGCGACAGTAACGTCGAACGCAGCGACCGCCTGCGCCGTGCGGGCGCGGCGCAGGCCGCCGTCGAAGAGGGTCTGCGCCAGCGTCGCGCCGAGCGACCAGACGCGGCTGGGCGCGTCGAGCAGCGAGGCGAAGGTCGCGCCGCCGCCGGCGCCGCTCGCGCTGAGCGTCAATGCCGGGTAGTAGGCCGCCTTGGCGACGCCGATGTTGGCGTTGGCCTGTGCCGCCAGGCGCTCCGCCGCAGCGATGTCGGGCCGACGCTCGAGCAGCTCGGAAGGCAGGCTGCCCGGAATCGCCGGCATGCGTGCCTGGAACTGGTCCGCCGGCGAGATCGCGGCCAGGCTGAAGCTCGTCGGCGGCCGGCCGAGGAGGATGGCGATGGCGTGCTCGAGCTGGCTGCGTTGCGCATCGAGGTCGACGCCCTGCGCCTGCGCGGTCTTCAGCTGCGTCTGCGCCAGGGCGACGTCGGAGCGCTGCGCGACGCCTGCCGCGTACTGCGCCTGCGTCAGCTTGAGCGCCTTGGCGTAGGCGATGTTGGTGTTGGCGTAGAGCTCGCGCTGAACGTCGATGTAGCGCAGCTGCAGATAGTCCTGCGCAACGGCGGACTGGATGCTCAGGCGCGCCGCCGCGATGTCGTCGGAGCTGGCTGCCGCACCGGCCTCGCCCGCCTCGACAGCACGCCGCACGCCGCCCCAGAGATCGGGCTCCCAGCTGCCGCTGAGGCCGGCGCTGAAGGACGTGGCGTCGGCTCCGGTGACAGTCGAGACACCTCGACCGGCCGAGACGCCGGCGCCGACGTTGGGGAAGTAACCGGCGCGCGCCGCATCGGCGAGGGCCTTGGCCTGCCGGTATTGCGCCTCCGCCTGGCGAATGTTCTGGTTGGCGGCGTTGGCCGCCACGACCAGCGCGTTCAGTGTCTCGTCGCCATACGATTCCCACCAGGCTTGCCGACTATCGACCGCCCGCGGCTCCGCCGTCTTCCAGCCGGCGCCTTCCTTGTAGTCCGCGGGAACCTCGACCGTCGGGCGCACGTAGTCAGGGCCGACGGCGCAACTCGCGAGCGCAGCCGCAGCGACGACAGCGACGAGGCGCAAAGGTGGGCGTTGAAAACGCGGGCAAGGCATGGCGAACCGGAGGCACGGCAGGGAGCGTGCACTCTAGGCCGGCGTCCTGACGCCGGCGCTGTCGGCCAGATGACAGTTCTGTCAGCTTGGCGCGACCGATGCGGGTCATACCACCGGGGCAAAGCGGCGCGCCTGCGTTTCCCCTTGCAAAGTGGACAAACGCATGCAACTTTGCAGCCTTCGACGGGCTCTGAATTTGCTTGCCGGAATATACTGAGGATGCACTTTGCGCCAACCAACTGAAATCGCCGCGGCGAGCCGGAATCTGAAAGGGTCGTTCATGGGTGTCAAACTCAAGGTCGCGGGCTGGCTCGTGCTCGGCGCCGTCGCCGGGGCGCTGACGACGCTGCAGTTCGAGGCCAGTGCGCGCAACTCGGTCTCGCAACTGCCGATCGAGGAGTTGCAGCAACTCGCCGCCGTGTTCGGGATGATCAAGACCGACTACGTCGAGCCGGTCGACGAGAAGAAGCTCATCAACGACGCGATCGGCGGCATGGTCTCCGGGCTCGATCCGCATTCGCAGTACTTCGACAAGAAGAGCTTCAAGGAATTTCGCGAGGCGACGACCGGACGCTTCGTCGGCATCGGCATCGAGATGGGCATGGAAGACGGCCTCGTGAAGGTCGTGAGCCCGATCGAAGGCTCGCCGGCGTTTCGCGCCGGCCTGAAGAGCGGCGATCTCATCACCAAGATCGACGACACCCTGGTCAAGGGCCTGACGGTCGACCAGGCCGTCAAACGCATGCGCGGCGAGCCGAACACCAAGGTTGTGCTGACCGTGTACCGCAAGTCCGAAAGCCGCACTTTCCCGGTGAACATCGTCCGTGAGGAGATCCGGCTGCAGAGCGTTCGCGCCAAGATGATCGAGCCCGGCTACGCGTGGCTGCGCGTCAGCCAGTTCCAGGATCGCACCGTCGAGGACTTCGCGACCAAGCTCCAGGATCTCTACAAGCAGGATCCGAACATCAAGGGCATCGTGCTCGACCTGCGCAACGACCCGGGCGGCCTGCTCGAAGGCGCCGTCGCGATCTCGGCCGCCTTCCTGCCGACCGATGCGGTCATCGTCACGACGAACGGCCAGATCCCGGACTCGAAGGCCACCTTCAAGGCATCGCCCGAGTACTACCAGCGCCGGGGCGGCTCCGATCCGCTGAAGCGCCTGCCCGACGCAGTGAAGAAGGTGCCGCTCATCGTCCTCGTCAATGAAGGCTCGGCCTCGGCGAGCGAGATCGTCGCTGGCGCGCTGCAGGACTACCACCGCGGCACGATCATGGGCGCGCAGACCTTCGGCAAGGGCTCGGTGCAGACGGTGCGCCAGCTCTCGCCGGATACGGCGCTGAAGATCACGACGGCGCGTTACTACACGCCGAGCGGCACGTCGATCCAGGCCAAGGGCATCGTCCCCGACGTCATGCTCGACGAGACGGCCGAGGGAAATCTGTTCGCGGCGCTGCGCACGCGCGAAGCCGACCTCGAAAAGCACTTGCAAAGCGGCCAGGGCCCCGAGGTGAAGGACGAAGCGCGGGACAAGGCGCGCGATGAAGCGCGCAAGAGGTTCGAAGCCGATCAGGCGAGAGCGTTGACGCCCAAGCCGCCGCCCGAGTTCGGCGGCGCCGATGACTTCCAGCTGACCCAGGCGCTCAACCAGCTGAAGGGCAAGACGGTGCTCGCGAGCAAGACGGCCATCGAGCGCAAGGCCGAGACGCAAACCAACTGAGCGCGTTCGATCGCGAGAGGAAACGCCCGTGCGTCGCACGGGCGTTTTTGTTTCCGGGCTCCCGGGCCCGCTGACGCCAAATGAACGACGACGACCTGCTGCGCTACTCGCGCCACCTTCTGCTCGACGACATCGGCATCGAGGGGCAGCGCAAAATCCTGGCTGCCCGTGCGCTCGTCATCGGCGCCGGCGGCCTCGGCTCGCCGGTGGCGCTCTACCTCGGCAGCGCAGGCATCGGCCGCATCACCATCGTCGACGGCGACCGTGTCGATCTCACCAACCTGCAGCGCCAGATCGCGCACGATCTGTCGCGGGTCGGCGCGCCCAAGGCGATGTCGGCGGCGCTCTCGATCGGCGAGATCAACCCGCGCGTCGAGGTGACCGCGTTCAACGAACGCGTTGGCGCCGAGCGGCTCGACGAACTCGTCGCCGACGCCGACGTCGTCGTCGACTGCAGCGACAACTTCGCGACGCGCCACGCCATCAACGCCGCCTGCGTGCGGCACAAGAAGCCGCTGGTCGCCGGCGCGGCGATCGGCTTCGACGGCCAGATTTCTGTCTACGACGCGCGCGACGCTGACTCGCCCTGCTATGCCTGCGTCTTTCCCGCAGACGCGACGTTCGAAGACGTCGCCTGCGCGACGATGGGCATCTTCGCGCCGCTCGTGGGCATCATCGGCAGCATGCAGGCTGCCGAGGCGCTGAAGCTCGTCGCCGGCATCGGCATGCCGCTCACCGGGCGCTTGCAGATGCTCGACGCACGAGTCATGGAGTGGACGCAACTGCGCGTGGCCAGAGACCCGCAGTGCCCGGTATGCGGGGAGCGGCCCGGCGCCTGAGGGGCCGCGAAGTGGATCGCCGTTGGCGATGACGTGAAGGATTGCCGCCCGGCAGCCACTCGTCGCGAACGAGGCGACGCGGCGCGTCTTACAGTGTTGCCGTGCACAGCCGCTTCGACGTCGCAACCCTCCCGGCAGACGCCGTCGGCAGCCGCGCCCGCTCCGGGCGGCTGTCGGGCCTCGTCCTTTCGATCGCGTTGAGGACCGCGCTGCGGCTGATTGCGGTGTTCGCCTGATTTCTCGACGAACGTCTGCAGATCCGATCGGCGTGACGGCGCCTTTGCAGAATCGCTAAAGACCGGGCAGCGCCCGAACGTAGGCAGCGACGTCGCCGATGTTCTTTCGGCTCAGCTCGTTTGCCACCGTCTTCATGACGACGCCCGCGGGCCGCTCTTCGGTCCGCTGGCAGACGATCAGCTGCTTGACGACGTAGTCCGCGTGCGGCCCGGCGATGCGCGGAACAGGTCCGTTTCCTTTCCCCTCGCTGCCGTGGCAAGTCGCGCAGGCCGGTACGCCGCTTGCCGCCAGGGCGGACGTCCCTGGGTGCGGCAGCGCACCGACAGGACTGCAACGACTCTGTATTTTGGCAAACCCATATGAACCCCACGATCAAATGAATCCCATCACCTCATTCCTGGTCACTGCCTGCTTTGTCGCCGGCCTCGCCGTGGGCTACTGGTCGAATCCGTATCTCGCCCTGATCTTCTTCGTGGCCGGCGTCATCATCGCGATGTCCCTGAAGATGGCCAACGTCTGGCAGAAATTCGTCATCCTGCGCATGGGCAAGCTTCAAAGCGTCAAGGGCGCCGGAATGTTCGCCATCATCCCGGTTCTCGACAGCGTGGTTGCGGTGATCGACGGCCGGATCCAGACCACCGCCTTCAATGCCGAGCAGGCGCTCACCCGGGACACCGTCCCGGTCAACGTCGATGCCATCATCTTTTGGCACGTGCACGATGCCGAGAAGGCGGCTTTGGCGATCACCAATTACCGCGAAGCCATCGATCGCGTGGCGCAAACGTCGCTGCGCGAGATGATCGGCTCGTCGATGCTGGCGGCGCTGTTGTCCGATCGCAAGGACGCCGACGAGCAGCTGAAGGAAGCGATCGGCAAGAAGACGGCTCCCTGGGGCATATCAGTCAGCTCGGTGGAGATCCGCGATGTCGCCATCCCGGAGGCACTTCAGGACGCGATGTCCCGTCAGGCGCAGGCCGAGCGCGAAAAGCAGGCGCGCGTCATCCTGGGATCGGCCGAAGCGGCGATCGCCGGCAAGTTCGTCGAGGCCGCCGATATCTATGCCGGGCATCCAGTGGCGCTGCAGCTGCGCGCAATGAACATCATCTACGAGACCACGAAGGAACGAGGCGCCACGATCCTGATGCCAAGCTCGATGGTCGACAGCCTCAATCCTTCCGCTGCAACATTGGCGTTCGCGCTGGCGGGCAAAGCCGTCTCGACCGACCCGATGTGAAAGAGCGGTGAATCGCGATCAAGGCAGCGACAGTTCCCGGAAGCAACCGGCCACGTTCGATCCGCCGAACGCCACGAGCGGCAGGGCCGCAAAGCGCCACGTCATGCGCTGCCGCGAACCGACGCCGCCGAAGCCCGGGCGGTGCCGAAGACATGATCCCAGAACGCACTCGTCACACCGTAGCCTCCAAGCTGGCCGGCGTTGTGGTGATGCAGCGCATGCCAGCGCTTGCGCCGCTTCAGCCAGGCGCTCTCGGCGTGCCAGTGGTGGGTGGCGTGATGGGTGATGGCATACAGCAGATAGCCCGTCAGCATGCCCAGGGTCAGCGCGCAGGCGTGCCAGAGGCCGCCCAGCGCGAGGCCGGGAAGGAAGACCAGCACGACGATGAGCGACGCGCTGAGAATCGTCGGCGTGCAGATCAGCGCGGCGGGCCGTTGATGATGTTCCTCGTGCCAGCGCTTGAACGGGGCGACTTGGTGCAGGACGAACCGGTGCAGCAGGTACTCGATCACCGTCCAGCCGACCAGACCCAGCAATGCGAGGGCCAGCGAATCGAGCCGCAGTTCCTGCGGCCCGGCCACGACTACGATGGCCGCGAGTGCGACGACCGCCGTGCCGTACAGGGCAAAGTCGGCGCGATACGCCACCTTGCCATGCTCCATCGTAAAGAGACCCATGTGTTTCCTCGGCGCGACTTTATCCGAGCCCGTGACCGACAAACGTCGCATATCTTTACAAAGCTACACCTGGCGAACCCCACGGTCTGTGCGCCGACGTACACAGCGTAAACCTGAACCGGCTACATTGCGCAAGGAGTTCCGCAATCGCATGCACTTTGCGCGAGCCGGGCTCGCTGCGGAGTATTTCTTTGCCGGTCGTACGTGATCCCAAGGCCAACCACTTGC
>ODAK010001343.1_pt1 | contig 27085 bp, 22 predicted proteins | sample 1539591 | NCBI WGS metagenome assembly ODAK01 (sample SAMEA3539303, study PRJEB22396) | soil metagenome | biome: tundra; feature: field; material: soil | place: USA | collected 2010-05 | depth 0.15 m
GCCACGGCCAATACCGCGGCCGGCGATCCGGCCAACCACTCCGCCAACGGCTCCAGGTCAGGGTCCACGGTCGAGCAGGCGCCCGCGCCAGATCCCTCCAATCGAAAGGGTCCACCTCCATCCACGATCGCGGCGTTTGGAGCCACTCGTGTTTCGTATCTCGAAAGCATGACACCGGTGCCGTTCCACGATGACAAGGGTATTCCAGTACTGACATCGAAGGGCCAGCCGATGCTAATGCCATCCGACGCGGATCCGCATTTTTTCGTCGACGCGGCACGAAAATTCGGATTGGCAGGGCTTGCCAACTTTCGACAAGGCGGTAGCTGGGACCTGCAGCGGGTTGGCCAGAACCGGAAATTCAACAACGATTTCACCGATTTCTCTACGGTCGCGATCGGCCTTTATGGTGCCGCCCTGGGCATTCCACCGGACGCGCTCCTGACGATCGAGAATTTGTACGCCGCCGGTCATTCCAACTTTGGAACCGCTAAAATGGATAGAAAATTCACTCATCTTCGGGAGGAAAACGTGTGGAACACAAGGCTTGGATACGAGCTGTTTGCTTCCGGCCGAATCGGATCATCAGCAGCCGGGGCTGGGATACCGAAGTCCCGAGAACCAAAATGATACCAAGTGACAACAGGTTGCGATTGAACGGTCTCAACAGCGTGTGGGCTGCCTGCTGGCTGGGCGTCGCGCTGGCGTTTACCGCGGGCCAGACCATCGCGGGAAATGTGCCTGGAAAAGACGTCGCCGGATGCTCTCGCGACACAGTCGATATGTTGGCCTCACCGGGTGGCGATTGGGTGGCCTTCGTACAGGACGAAATCTGTAGTGACGGAGCCTTCCAGACCAGCGTCGTCGATTTTGTGCAATTGGCACGGCGAGGAATAAAGCCAACGCGAAAGAATGACGTTTTCGCTGTTGATTCGCACGGGGTCTACCGTCCGCTGCTCCATTGGCGATCGTCTCACGAATTGCAGATCACCGTTCCAAACAAGTCTTTCATCGGCCTCCGCAAACACAGTTATCGAGGCATTGATGTCGTCGTCAGGTTTGACCAAGACGATCCCATCGAGAGGCAGAAGATCCTGAAAAGTTTCGGGCTGATTCCGGAATGATTTCGTGGGTCTGCCTTATTCCGCCGCTACCCGCATCGAGCACCTGGCACACCGCTTGGATTTGGCCGGATTTCTGACCCTGACAGAAACAGTTTCAACAGGGGCGGCGATATCGAAGTCTTGGACGCCGCAATGACCACAACGGGCTACAGGTTGGGACCGAGAGTTCGCAGATGCATAGCAATCACTTGCTGGTTTGGCGCAGCGCTGTCGCTGGCTATTGGTCCGATTCTGGCTTTAACCGACCTGTTCCGGGACAAGTCCGGATGCTCTCGCGACACAATTGGAACGTTTGCCTCACCCGATGACAACTGGGTGGCCTTCGTGCAAGAAGAAATTTGTAGCGATGGGCCTTCACAACCACCGTCGACGATTACGTTCAATTGGCGCAACGAGGCACGGAACCAACGCATGAGAACGATATTTTCGCCGTTGAAGAACATGGCCACACTGACAACCGCCCCGTCCTCCTATGGCAGTCATCTCACAAATTGCAGATCACGGTTCCAAACAAGTCTCTTATTGGCTTGCGGAAACACAGTTACCACGGCATTGATGTCGTCGTCAGGTTCGACCATGACGATCCCACTGGTGGACCGGGCACCTGACGAAAGACTCGGCCTTCTGGGAATTGCTCGGGCCGCGGATGCTGCGCGGCTTCTCGATGATGTTCGTGATAATCGCGTCGAACCAAATGGCACTCGGACGACTGCCGCCCATGATGATGAAGAACGCCGCCGGGCTTTACAATCTGATGCGCAACCTTGGCGGCGCGGTTGGTCTCGCGGTCATCAACACGGTGATCGCGACCCGCATGGCGGTGCACGGCGAAGCCCTGCGAGAACAGGTTACCTGGGCTCGTCCCGGCGTGATGGCGACCGTGGATAGCCTGGCGGCGCGGCTGAGTGCGGTCAGTCCAGACGGCGCGCAATTGATGGCACTGAAGCGGATCGCGGCGCTGGTCGATCAACAGGCACTGACCTTGACCTATAACGACGTGTTCATGGCGATGGGCGTGGCGTATTTCCTCGCCATGCCGATGACGTTCCTGCTGGCGAAACCTCCGGCCGCCGGCGGTCACTGAACGTCAGAGCCGGCGTGCCAGCACAATCCTGTTGGAGTTGGTGCCGGCACTGTTGTTGCCAACACCCCAGCAATTCGCGGTCTTGGTGAATGATTGCTGATTGACCATGACACCGGACACGGCGAACGGCAGACCGGCGATCGCATCGATAACGTGACGCTCCAGCAATATCTTACCGCCGCGCACCTCGCCGACCTCGAACGCGACCCAACCGTCGGGCCGAACCACCCGGGCGAGTTCAAGGAACACGCGCCGCACGAACGCCTCCCAGTCCGCCACACCGCGATGCCGATCGATCTTAACGGTGCGCGGATCGATGCCGGCGAACCAGCAGCGTAACCAATTATCGCCCTCATAATCGACGATATCGAGAAATGGCGGTGAGGTAACGACAAGGTCGACCGAACTGTCCGCGAGCTCCGGTGTGCGATCGGCCGGTCCGGTCATGAACAGGGCCGGCGGATGCTCACGCGGCGAACCGTCCGAGAGCAAGCCGCGACTCTTCTTCAGGATGACCGCGTCGACATCCCGTTTCGGAGGCGTCTGACCGCGCTTCTCATTGATTTTTCGTTGCGCGGTGAGCGAGGCCGCCTGATTGGGCGGTAACGTATAAACCGAAAAGAAGCCAGGCGAATGCCCGGTAAGCCGGTTCAGCGCCACCATCCGGATCCACCGGTCGATGGCATCGATTGTGCCCGTCGCGGCCCGCTCCAACAGCCACGCGCGGATCGCTCGGATACGCCCGAGCGTTTCCGGATGAAAGAACACGGTCAGTTCATCATCGGTATCGGCGGATTTACTGGGGCCGATCGATTGCAGTCGTTTTGCGACCGCATGCAGCGACACGGGCTCCAGCCGAGGCCGCACCAGCATCTCCGACAACGGGTTGATGTCGTTGCCGGCCGGACGGCAGCCCATCAGCGCCGCCTGCAGAGGGGTCGTGCCGCGACCCGCGAAGGGATCGTAAACCGTGTCGCCTGGCCGGGTCAGACGATCGATGAAGAATTCGGGGAGTTGCGGTTTAAAACAGGCACGGTAGCTGATTTCATGCAGATTGTGCCCCTTCCGCTGGCCCGAGGTCCAATACTCGTTGACGAAATAACGAACGTCCGCATCTTCGGTTTCCAACGTGGCTGTGCCATTGAAGGTAAACTGGCGCAGAACATCGGGAAGCGTCACGGCATCCATGGCTACGGCGCGTTCGCCGGCACGACGCTGATGCTGTTGAACGGCGATCCGTTGATCAGTTTCGTGCTGATCACGGTGTAGATCAGCACGTTTTTCTCCGGGTCGACGGAACGATGGATCTGGAAACTCTTGAAGAAAACCGAGGCTTGCGCGAACCCGATCACTTCCCGTTTCGGCAAATTCGGCGGGATCGAGATCGGTCCCACCGCCCGGCAGGCGATCGAGAACCGGCTGGGATCCTCCGCGAGGCCAAGACCACCTTTCACACCCCCGGTTTCCGCGCGTGACAGGTAGCAGGAGACGTTGGCCACCTTCGGGTCGTCGTAACGGTCCACCACGATTTTGTCATCCGGGCCGAGCCAGCGAAACTGCGTGTTCATCGAGTCGATCCGCGTTTGCGCGTGAACGGCAAACGACAATGACAAAAGCACAGTGAGCAGAAGATAACGCATGGTGCCTGCTTCAGGTTAAGGAGACTGTCTGGGCTCAGATCAACCGACCACCACCGCCGAGTCCAGTGAAAACGTCAGGCTCACGACCGATCCAATTGCGAAAATCTGATCCGATGGCGCGCTGACCCGCAGAATGCGCTGATTCACCTGAACGTCGTATCGCGCCGAACCGCCCAGAAAGCTTCCCGCGATGACGGTGCCGGCGAGCGTGTTGGATGCGTCCAAATCCCGGTGCGTCGAAATGGCGAGGCTTTCCGGCCGCAAAGACACGGTCACGGCCCGGCCCGCCACACCGCCGGCCGGAAATATACAGCCGATTCGCGCTCCGTCATCCAGCGTCACCGCGCCCCGGTCACCCGGTCCGGCCGCCGCTTCGCAAACGCCGTGCAGCAGATTCGCGGCGCCGATAAAGCGGGCCACGAATTCGTTGGCGGGCCGAAAGTAGATCGCGCGTGGCTCATCCATTTGCGCCACCCGGCCCAGTTCCATCACCGCGATCAGATCGGACATCGCCAGAGCCTCCGCCTGATCATGTGTCACATAAACGGTGGTGAGGCCAATCTGCTGCTGCAACCGGCGCAGTTCGATTCGCATTTCCTCCCGCAACGACGCGTCCAGGTTCGACAACGGCTCATCCAGCAACAGCAGCCTGGGCTTATGCACAATCGCCCGAGCCAGCGCCACGCGTTGCTGCTGTCCCCCCGACAGCCGAGTCGCCGGGCGGTCCGCGTAACCCCCGAGGCCGACCGTGCCCAGTGCCTCAACAACCAGAGTGCGGATCTCCTCCCTCCCGTAGCGCCGGTCCTTGGCCACCCGCAACGGAAACGCGACGTTCTCAAACACCGTCATGTGCGGCCAGATCGCATAGGACTGAAACACCATGCCGATGCCGCGGCGGTTCATCGGAACGGAGGTTCCGGTCTCCGAGTCGTGCAGCGTGATGTCTCCGACGCGGATCACGCCGGCATCCGGCCGCTCCAACCCGGCGATGCAGCGCAACGTCGTGGTCTTGCCACAACCGCTCGGACCCAACAGCGTGAAGAACGTGCCCGGCGGCAATTCGAACGAGAAGTCCCGCACGCCGCCCGCCTTCGAATCGGACCGGTCGCCGAAAATCTTGGTTAAATCGCGCACAATCAACATGATTTAGTTTCCATACACATCGACACCGCCGCGCCGGGTAAACACGAAGAATACCGTCGCGATAATGGTCATCAGCACGGTCCAGATCAGGCCGAACGCCGCGAGCTCCCCGCCCTGTCCGTTCACCCACTGATCGAAAATCGCCACCGCGATGACCTGTGAATGAGGGCTCGCCAACAACACCGCGATCGCGAGCTCCTTGTTGGCGATCAGGAAAATAAACAGCCAACCCGCGACCAATGCCGGTGTCAGCAATGGGGCGACGATGCGGCGCAGTGTGGTCATGGTGCCGGCTCCGGCGACACTGGCTGCCTCCTCCAGTTCCCGATGCAATTGCAGGACGGCGGAGTAAACGTAACGCATACCAAACGGCATATAGCGAATGACGTAGGCGATGCCAATGATCCACAATGTACCATATATGGGCAGCGGTACTCGCAGCCAGACCTCCATCACCGCGACGCCGAGGCAAATGCCCGGGAACACGAGTGACAGTGTCGCCAGTTGATCGAGGATCCGCCCTCCGGGACCGTTACGTCCCGCGATCCATCCGGCCAGCGCGGTGATCGCCATGATCGCGGTCGCCGATCCCGCCGCGACCAGCAGACTGTTGATCGCGAGATCGACATAGCCATGCGCGGTGAACACGGCCCGGTAATTCTTCAACGTCAACGACGCCATGCCGGCGAGGCTGATCGAGCGCAGGAACGGCAGCAGCGACATCCAGCCCAACGTCAACAATGGCAACAGCAGGACCACGACAAAGTTCAGCACGATCAGCCCGCCCGCGATCCACCTCCCTCGTCCGAGATCGAACGGCCGCGGCCGGAAGCCCTTGCCGGTGATCGAATGATAGCGTTCCGCGTTCCGCGACAGCCGGCCATAAAACGCCAGCAGGACAGCGACGATCGCCACCATGACGATGGAAAACGCCGCCGCGTGGCCAAGGTCGGGCGGCACCGTCACCGTGGACTCGTAAACATCCGTGGTCAGCACATAAATCCTGCCGGGCATTCCGACCAACGCCGGAACCTCAAATCCGCCGATCGCGCGAATGAACACGAACAACGCCAGCGCCAGCAGCGACGGCATCGCCAACGGCAACGAAATCCGGCGCAGAGTGTCCAGGACCGAGGCGCCGCTCATGCGCGCCGCCTCTTCCATATCGGCGTTGGCGTTCCGAAACGTTGAACCCAGCAGCAAGAAGACCAGCGGTGACCACAGGAAGCCCTCGATCAGGATCATGCCGGCCATGGAGTTGACGTTGAACAGCACGCCGGTCTCGCCGGTCATCTGCCGCCACAGGTCGTTCAGCGGACCAACCTTGCCCAGAAGGAACAGCCAGGCGATCACGTGCAGCACGTAAGGCGTGCCCATGGAAATAATGGCGACCAGATACGCGAGCACCTTCAACGGCGCATTGGTTCGTTCCACCAGCCACGCCAGGATGCCACCCGTCAGCAACGACAGCACCGTGCTGCCGGCCGCGAACAGCAGGCTGTTCCACAGGCTGATCAGTGCGCGCTTCTCGATCACCAGCTTTTGGAAATGTTGCAAGGTGAAGCCGGTGATATCACCAAACGCGTCCGTCGTCGTCACGCTGTCCTGCATCAGCATCCACAATGGCGGCACCATCAGCGCCACCAGAACAGCGCCCACTCCGACCGCGATGATGACCCGAGGATCCGCCAACGCGTTGTTCAACGGAACAGATCTTTATAAATCGCGGTCCATTCCGGCGCCTGATCGCGCACCATCTCCGGCGTGACCAAATTGACCTTGAACCCGCCGGCATCCGGCTTCAGTTCCGGGATCCGCGCCGGAACCCCAGGATGGGCCGGAATGTAATCGTTGTCGGCAAGCAGCTTCTGGCCTTCCTCGGACAGCATGAACTCCACCATGAGCCGCGCCGCGTTCGGATGCGGCGGGTTGCCGGTGATGCTGACCAGGCCCATCGTTTGCAGCAATGGCTCCATCTTCAGCCATTGCACCGGCGCACCGGCTTTCATGCTGATCGCCGCGTGATAGTTCAGGATCATCACGCACAGCGGATACTCGCCCGAGATCACGTGATCGAGCACCACCCGCTGCGCGCCCGGGATCGTCACCGGCTCCTGCTCAGCGAAAGTGCGAAGATAAGCCATGCCCTTTTCCTGCCCCATCGTGCTGAGGATGTTGTGCACGAAACCCGGCGGGCCACCGGACGTCAGGTCGTATGTCCAGGCGATTTTGCCTTTCCATTTGGGGTCCAACAAATCCTCATAAGTTTTCGGCACATCCTCCGGTTTGACCAGGTTCGTGTTGTAGGCCGATGTCCAGTAGAAGATATTCAGCGCGGTCCAGGTGCCGTCTTTGCTTTTAAGGTCGGCCGGCCAGGCTTCGGACGCTTTCGGCGCGTACGACGTCACAAGCCGCGGATCGCGTAACAGAAAAACTGTGTTGGCGCCGTCGAAGATATCGGATTGCACGCGCCGAGCCCGCGCCTCGTTGACGATCTTCAGCGCCACGTCGGACGACGCGGCTCGGGAATACTCGACTTTGATGCCGGGGTATTTCGCCTCGAACGCATCCACCATGGGACGCACGATCTGATTGATGATCAGCGTGCTGTACCAGACCACCGAGCCTTCCTTACGCGCCGCGTCGATCAGTGCCTGGTCCGGCTCGGCGGCGGACGCGCCGCGCCCGAACAGCAGCAATGCAACCAGCAGGACGAACCTCATCGGAAAATCTCCTGATAAATCGCGGTCCATTTCGGCAATTCATCTCGCGCCATCAGTGGCGAGATGTAATTGACCTTAAACCCACCACCGTCAGGCCGAAGCCCAGGAATGCGGGGAGGCACAGTGGGACTGGACGGAAGATAGTCGTTGTCGGCGAGCACCTTCTGGCCTTCGTCAGACATGACGTACTCAACGAACAGCCGCGCGGCGTTGGGATGCGGCGCGTCCTTCAACACGCCCATCAGACTGAATAACCCAATCAGCGGCTCCAGCTTTACCCAATCGACCGGCGCGCCAACGGCGGCACTGATCGCGGCATGGTGATTGTAAATCTGCATCCCGATCGCGTATTCGCCGCTGATCACCTGATCCATCACCGCGCGTGGCGAGATGGGAAGCGCCGCCGGCTTCAGCGCCGCGAACCGCCTCAAATACGCCATACCCGCGTCCTGTCCCATCGTGGTCAGAACGTTGCCGATGAAACCAGGAGGACCGGTAATCGCCAGTTCCGACGTCCAGGCGATTTTTCCGGCCCACCGCGGCGAGGCCAGATCCTCAAACGTCTTCGGTGCGTCAGCCGGTTTGATCAGGTTGGTGTTGTAGCAGAGCGTCATGAAATACAGGTTCGACGCCGTCCAATAGCCGTCCTTGTCCTTGTATTCCGGCGCGAAATGAGCTGCGGAATGCGGCGGATACGCGGCGACGACATGCGCGTCCAGCAGAACGTAAATCCCACTCGTGACGTCGAACACATCGGCCGCCGTGCGACCGGCGCGGCCTTCATTGAGGATCTTCAATGTCGTTTCGGTGTTGCTCGCCCGAGCGTAACTGAGTTTGATGCCGGGGAAGCGCGCCTGGAATGCCTCCGCCAGCGGGCGAGCCGCCTGATTGACGATCAGGCCGGTGTACCACGTCGCCGTCCCCTCCTTGCGCGCGCCGTCGACCAGCGCCGGATCGAACTCCGCGCCCCACACGGCGTGCGTCATCAACAGCAGCGCCACGACAATGGCCCGCATCGTCTGCTCCCCCAGGTTGCCTCCACCGCCATTGTGGGCCGAGCAGTGGGGCGCCACAATCCGCGCCATGACCGCACCCACTCTCGGCCGAGCGATCCGTCACGCCTGGCGATTGGACCCGGATTTCGTCACCGTCAATCACGGGTCATTCGGTGCGACTCCGGAGTGTGTACTCGCTGAACAAGACACCTGGCGCCGCCGCATGGAGGCGCAGCCGACCCGCTTCATGGGCACCGTGCTGCCCGGCGCACTGCGCGACTCCGCGGCCCGCCTCGCCGCGTTCGTCGGGGCTCGCGCCGAGGACGTCGCCTTCGTCGACAATGCCACCAGCGGCTGCAACGCCGTGCTGCGATCACTGTCGCTCCAACCCGGCGACGAGGTCGTGGTACTGGACCATGGCTACGGCGCCGTCCGCAACACGGTACGCTTCGTAACCGAACAAGCAGGCGCCCGGATGACTGAAGCGGTCTTGCCCTTTCCTGGCGTGACAGCTGACGGAATCCTGACCGCCGTGGCCAACGCTTTGGGGCCGCGTACGCGCCTCGCGGTGATCGACCACATCACCTCGGGCAGCGCGTTGGTCGTGCCGTTGGCTCGCATCGTCGCAGCCTGTCATGCTGCTGGCGTGCCGGTGCTGGTCGATGGCGCGCATGGGCCGGGCCACGTCGACGTTGATCCGCGGGCTCTCGGTGCGGACTGGTATACCGGGAACTGCCACAAATGGCTGTGCGCGCCTAAAGGCTGCGCGTTCTTATGGACGTCGGAGGCCCGCCAGCCGGACATCCACCCAACCGTCATTTCGCATGGCTTTGGCCAGGGCTACCTCCAGGAATTCGACTGGACCGGCACCCGTGACCCATCCGCCTTCCTCTCCGTCGGAGCCGCTCTCGATTTCCACCAACAACTGGGCGGCGCGTCGCTTCGGCAACGAAATATCGACCTCGCCGCCGAGGCCGCGTCGCTGGTCGCACGACGCCTTAACACCGAAACGATCGACAGCGATTGCAACGGCGCGATGCGGTTGGTTCGCTTGCCGGTCAGCGGTGACACCGCGGTCGCGCCGCTCCGCGCCAGGCTGATCGCCAAAGGAACCGATGCCCCGGTCCACGCGATCGGCGGAGGCCTCTGGCTTCGGTTATCCGCCTTCGCCTACAATGAACTGGAAGATTATGCGCGCCTCGCCGATATCGTCGCTGGCGTTTTGCGGGAGTGAGCGGCATGACTGTCGAATTCATCGGCATGATCCATCATCGTCAGGCGTCGGAGATCCATCCACCGCCGCCGATGGTGCTCGACCGCGGCTATATCCGCGAGTTCGCCCAGGCGGCGGAGGCGGGAGGGTTCGATCGGGTTCTGGTGGGTTATTTCGCGGATGGACCGGATGGGTTCCTGGTCGCCGCCGCCGCCGCCGCGCACACGGAACGTTTGAGTTTTCTGGTCGCGCATCGGCCCGGCTATGTCGCGCCCACTCTGGCGGCGCGCAAGTTCGCGACATTGGATCAGATCACCGACGGACGCGCGGCGATGCACGTCATTACCGGAGGCGATGACGCCGATCAGTTCCGCGACGGGGACACGCTGTCGAAGGACGAACGCTACGAACGCACCGACGAATATGTCGAGATCCTGAAACGGATCTGGACCGAGCCCGGACCGACCGTGGATCACGAAGGCAAATATTATCGATTCAAAGGCGCCTCAACCGCGATACGCTGCGTGCAAGAGCCACGCATTCCGATTTATTTCGGTGGCGCGTCGGATGCGGCGCTGCGAGTCTCCGCCAAACACGCCGACGTGTACGCGCTTTGGGGCGAAACCCATGCGCAGGTCAGGGAAATCACCGCCCGGCTGCGCACCGAGGCCGCGCGCCTCGGCCGCACCCTCCGCTTCAGTCTCTCCTTCCGTCCCATCCTCGCCCCCACCGAAGACGCCGCCTGGGCTCGCGCCGAACGCATCAAGCAACGCATCTCGGAGCTGCGCGCCAAAGCCGGCCTGACAACGAGAGAACCGCCGAACGAGGGATCGCGCCGCTTGCTGGCGGCGGCCGCGATGGGCGAACGGCTCGACAAGCGGCTCTGGACCGGCGCGGCGCTGGCGACCGGTGCGCGCGGCAACACCACAGGCCTGGTCGGCACACCGGAACAGGTCGCCGAGGCTTTGTGCGATTATTATGACCTCGGCGTTACCACGTTCCTGATCCGCGGCTTCGACCCGCTGGAGGACAACATCGAATACGGCCGGCATCTGCTGCCACTGACCAAGAAGCTGATCGCCGAACGAGACGCCTCGCGCGCCGCGGCGGAGTGATCAGCTTCCCGGCAAACCGTACGCTTCCGGAAAGAAGTAGTCCGTCCACGACCTGGGCGAAACCTTGATCGTGCCAACGTCGAACATGAATTGCGCCTGCTGCATGGTCGCTTCCGGCACCATCGTCCACTTCACGTCCTTGCCACTGCCCGCCGCGGCGACGAAATCGACGGTCAGCTTCGAGTCGCTGTCCTCAATCCAATACCGCGCGGCGGTCTGAATATCGTTGGCGACCCGATCGGTTGCCTCGCCCATCGCCTCATAAACCGCCTGATACAGTTTCGGATTGCTGCTACGGAACTTTGCTGACGTATAGGCAACCGTGTAGGTCGTCGGGCCACCACTCAGCTCGAATGACGTCGCTACAGTGTGAACCTTGGGATCCTTCAACTGATATTGCATGAACGGCGGCAGCGCGACGGAACAGTTGATCTCACCCGCGCCGCTCAGCAGGGCCACCGTGGCATCCGCCGGAGACATGACCACGGTCAACGGATCGAACCGCGCGAATTCCTTCAATCCATACAATTTGACGGCCGCCATTTGGATCGATATCGCGGGCGACGAGACCTTCAGTGACGGAACCGGGATCTTCTTGCATTTCCCCAGATCGGCGATTGTCTTGATCTCAGGGTCCGTGGTGGTGATGACATAAGGCAGTGTCACCAGCGCGCTGATCGCTCGAACCTCCCTCGGCGTGCCGGCGGTCTTAGCCCATAGCACGAACATTCCGTTGGGGCTGCCGCCGACGATATCCACCGTGTCGGACAACAGCGCGTCGTTCATCATTGATGGGCCATTGAACCGCACGCCGGTAACCTTGACCTCCGGGATGCCCAATGCCGCGGCATGTTTCTGGATCAGTTTTTCATGCTCAATCACATTGAATTGCAAATACCCCATCGAGAACTGGCGCGCGAAACGCACTTCCGGCACCTCGGCCTGGGCCAGGGCGGGCAGCAACGCGGCGATCCCCAGCAGCAAACAGCGAATCATGACAGTCAACCCTCCGACGCCAGGCGATAAACCTCACGCGCGGTGTCTGCGTCAATACGGCCCTCGGTGAGGTCTCGCCGGACCAGCGTGTGGTCGCGTTCCGCGGGTGGGCCATAACCGCCCGCGCCGGCGATAGTGATGTCGATGATCTCACCGGCGCGCAGGCCGCCATTGCCGCCGCGGAACGGCTGTGCGCCATCGCGGAGTGTTACCTCCGCCTTGCTGCCTGGTTCGCCACCGGCGAGGCCCCACGGCGCGGACAGAAAGCGCGCACCATCGATCCGAACGCGGCACGGTGCCTCGGCGCGATAGACCCGGCGCAGGCCCATGCCACCGCGCCACCGCCCAGTACCGCCGGAGCCATCAACGAGTTCGTAGCGTAACAATGTCAGAGGGTACTCGGTTTCCAAAGCCTCCACGGGCAGGTTGGAGGTATTGGTCATATGGACATGCACGCCGTCCAGCCCATCCTTGGTCGGACGCGCGCCGGAGCCGCCGCCGATGGTTTCCAAATAAACCCACAAGGCGTTGTCCCTCGGCTGATGTCCCGCGAACGTAATGGAAAAGCAGGCGCCGTTGCTCGCCGCGGTGACGCGTTCGGGAACGGCTTGCGCCAGCGCGCCGAAAATCAGATCCACCACGCGCTGACACAGGCTAAGGCGGCCATTCACCGCGGCGGGATGCACGCAATTCACCACCGTGCCCTCTGGTGCGGTAACGTGCAACGGACGCGCGAGGCCGGCATTCGGCGGGATTGTTGGATCCACCACGGCCTTGACCGCGTAATACACGGTGGACAACAGCGCCGTGTAGGTCATATTGAGGCCCGCGCGAATTTGCGGCGGTCCGTCAAAATGCAGATGCATCTGGTCGCCCAGTACGGTGATCGAGCACGCCACGTCGAACTCACCATCGATCTCCGGGCAATCGTACTTATCGGCAAAACTGTAGTCACCATCGGGGATCGCCGCGATTCCCGCGCGCATCTTGCGCTCCGCGTAGTCCTGCAGCGCGGCACCCGCCGCGAGCACGGTATCGCGGCCGTACTTGGCGCACAGGGCGCGCATGCGCTCGACACCCAGTCGATTGGCGGCCATCTGAGCGCGGAAGTCCGAGAGGCGTTCGCGCGGCACCTGACAATTCAACAGGATCAGCTCCCGCACGTCGGTCTGCAATTCTCCCGCCCGGTACAGCCGAATCGGGGGAATACGTAGACCTTCCTGATAAATATGCGCATGACCTCGATCCGCGAAATCCGCATGATGTGCCAGGTTGACGGCCCAGAATGTCATCTCGCCATCGACGAAAACCGGCTCGGCGAGGACGATATCGGGTAAATGCGTGCCGCCCCCCTCGTACGCATCGTTGCCGCAAAAAACATCGCCAGGCTGCATTTGCTCGATCGGATGCCGCTTCATGATGTGCGGAATCAGGCCGAGGAAGCTGCCGAGGTGCATCGGAATGTGTTCCGCCTGACACAGCGTATTCCCCGCGAGATCGAACAACGCCGTCGAGCAGTCCCGCCGCTCCTTGATATTCGTGGAATATGACGCGCGAATCAGTGCCTCACCCATTTCCTCGACGATCGAGGACAGTGCGCTGCCGATGACCTCGACGGTGATCGGATCGATCTTCATGCGGACTCCAGAACCAGATTTAACCAGGCATCGACCTGCGCGGTCATGCCATGAGGAACGTAGGTCGTCGCGTCCATTTGTTCGACGATCGCCGGACCGTTGAACCGATCGCCTGCCTCCAGCCGATCGCGGTCATACACCGGACAGGATGCGAAAGCCTGGGATTCAGGCAACCATATCGGCCGGTGTTCCGCCAGCGCACGCGCCCCATCCGATCCGGTAAACGGATGCTGCGTAAAGCTTGCCTTTGGCACGAGGCCGGAAGCCTGGACCCGAAACGTGACCAATTGCACCGGATCGTCAGCAGAGGCGAAACCATAAAGCCGGCGATGAATGGCGGCGAACCCTTCCGCGAGCGCGGTCAGGCTGTGCGGTCCGATGTCTCCATCCGGCAGCGGAACGGAAAGTTCGTAGTTCTGCCCGGCGTACCGCATGTCCACGGTGCGAGAGATCCGCTGGTTCTCCAAGGCGATTCCCTCATGTTCGAACCAGTCGCGGGCGCGCGCGGTAAGCGAGAGAAACGCGTCCACCATTTCAGGGAGCACCTCAGGTCGCAGGGCCTTCAGTCGCGTGACCGCGAAATCCGTGCGCAAATCGGTCAGTAACAGACCCATCGCGCACAGAATGCCCGGATTGCGAGGCACCAGGATGCGGCCGATGTCCAGTTCCTTGGCCAGTCGCGCCGCATGCAACGGGCCCGCTCCGCCGAACGCCATCAACGCATAATCCCGCGGATCGTAACCGCGCTGGACCGAAATCACCCGGATCGCCCGCACCATATTGGCGGTCACCACGGACAAAATCCCCAACGCGGTCGCCATGGGATCAAGGCCCAGTACCGCGGCAAGACGACTGATCGCCTCGCGCGCCAGGTCGCGATCGATCGCCATCCGGCCGTCAAGCAAATATCGTGGGTTAAGCAACCCAAGCAAAACGTTGGCGTCGGTGACTGTCGGTTCCGTATTCCCCAATCCGTAACAAACCGGTCCGGGATTCGCCCCGGCGCTCCGTGGGCCGACCTTCAGCAGGCCGCCGTCGACATAAGCGATCGAGCCGCCCCCCGCGCCCACCGTGTGAATGTCGAGCATGGGCGCCTTGATAGGATACCCGTGGACGATCGCCTCGCCGGAAAGGCGGCACTCCCCGCCGGTCAGCAGCGCGACGTCGGTGGATGTCCCGCCCATGTCGAACGTGATCAGATCGGGGTAACTCGCGAGCCGTCCGATCTCGCGCGCGCCGACGACGCCGGTCGAGGGGCCGGACAGAACTGTGCGCACCGGCAACCGTTCGGCCTGCTCGAAGCTGATCACGCCGCCGTTCGATTGCGTCAGATGCGGAGTCGCGCGCACACCCAATGCACGCAATCGTTGACCAAGCCGCTGGATGTAGCCGCGCATCACCGGGCCCAGACAGGCATTGACCACGGTTGTCGACAACCGCTCAAACTCGCGAAACTCTGGCGCGACGTCATGCGAGACGCAGACAAAGGCTTCAGGGAATTCTTCGTGCAGAATGCGGGAGGCGATCTCTTCGTGCGTGGTGTTGATGAAGCCATACAGGAAGCAGACCGCGACGGATTGAACGTCCGCCGCGCGCAGCACCCGCACAGCATGACGGAACGCGGTTTCGTCCAATGCGATTTCAATTGAACCGTCGTGACGCAGGCGTTCCGGTACCTCCAACCGAAGATCGCGAGATACCAACGGCACCGGCTTATCGGCCATCAAATCGTACAGATCCGGACGCTTCTGACGGCCGATCTCCAGCAAATCGCGGAAACCGTCGGTGGTGATCAGGCCGGTGCGAGCACCGCGATGTTGGATCAGCGCGTTGGTCGCGACGGTCGTGCCATGACCGAAATATGCGACCGAGTCGGGCGCGGCGCCGACGCGCGCGATCGCCTCGGCGACGCCGGTGGCGATGCCCAAGGACGGATCGTCCGAGGTGGAGGAAACTTTCCACACCGCGACGCGGCCGGTCGAATCGTCGAACAGGCAAACATCGGTGAACGTTCCGCCTGAATCGACTCCAACACGCCACGCCATACCGCATCCTCGGTGGTCAAATGATCCGAATCAGGATACCGTACGGACTTCCCCCTGACCATGGAATATCATGTCGCCACCTGTCGACCTCGTTCAATCCGACACGGACCTGCCCGAGCGCGTACGCGTGGTGGTGATCGGCGGCGGCATCATCGGTGTCACGACCGCATTGTTCCTGGCCGAAAAGGGGCACTCCGTCGTCCTGTGTGAAAAGGGCCGGATCGGCGGCGAGCAATCCAGCCGCAACTGGGGCTGGTGCCGAACCATGGGCCGCGATTTCAGCGAAATCCCGCTGGCGATGGAAAGCCTGCGGCTATGGCGCGGCATGAATGAACGCACCGGACGAGAGACCGGATTTCGCCAGCCCGGCATCATGTATCTGTGTGAAAACGAAAAAGAGGTCGCGGAGCAGGAGGCCTGGCTCGATCAGGCGAAACTGTTCCAGGTAGAATCACGATTGTTGCGCGGCCAGGAACTCGATGCGGCGATGCCCGGAGCCAGTGCCCGTTTCGTCGCCGGTCTGCACACACCCACCGATGGCGGCGCCGAGCCAGCCCATGCCGCGCCGGCGATCGCCGAGGCCGCGCGCGATCACGGTGCGAAGATCTTCACCAACTGCGCCGTCCGCGGTATCGACCTGCACAACGGACGGCTCGTCGGCGTCATCACCGAACGCGGACGGATACGCTGCGACGCCGCCGTGCTCGCGGGAGGTGCCTGGTCGCGCTTGTTCGCGGGCAATGCCGGGTTGGATTTGCCGCAATTGAAGGTCCTTGGCTCGGTCTTCCGCACCGAGCCGTTGCCCGGAGGCCCTGAGATCACCGCCGCCGGCTCCGTGTTCGCGCTGCGCAAGCGTCTCGACGGCGGCTATTCGATCGCGCGGCGCAATGCCAATACGGCTGAACTGACGCCGGATCATTTCCGCCTGCTGTCTGACTTTTTCCCCCGCCTGCTGGCCAACCGCAACGAAATCCGGCTACGCCTCGGCAGTCGCACCTGGGAGGAACTGCGAACCGCGCGCCGCTGGTCGTTGGATCAAACGACACCGTTCGAGGCCGTTCGCGTGCTCGATCCCAAACCGAAACAAGGTATCCTGGCCGAGGCGCGCGATGTGCTGTCCCATGCCTTCCCGGTCTTCGCCAATATCAATGTCGCCGAATCCTGGGCCGGTCTGATGGACGTCACGCCGGACGCGGTTCCGGTGATCGACGAAGTCAGGCGCATCCCGGGCTTCTTCATCGCAACCGGCTTTTCCGGACACGGCTTCGGGATAGGCCCAGGAGCGGGGAGACTGATGGCCGATCTGGTGTCGGGCGATGCGCCGGTGGTCGATCCGAAACCGTTCCGTTTGGACCGCTTCGCGCGCGCTCGCTGATTATGGCTGCCTCCAGTGCACTCGCGCAACGCGGGATGTTCACGTTTATTTGCTTTGTCTGGGGCACGACCTGGCTCGCGATGAAAGTGGGCATCGCGACCGTTCCGCCCGGAGTGTTCGCCGGCCTGCGATGGACTGTCGCGGGCGCGGTGCTGTTGATTATATTGCGCGTGCGTGGCGAGCGAGTCAGACCGAGATTAAGGCTGGTCCCGCGGTTGGTGTTCGTCTCGGTGCTGCTCATCACGCTGAACCAGGTGATCCAACTTTACGGCCTGAAATTCATCACGGCAGGCCTCGCAGCGGTCATCAGCTCCGCGCTCACGCCCATCGCCCTGCTGGGATTCGCGGTCGCGTTCGGACAGGAACGGTTCACGAAGCGCCAGATCAGCGCTTTGGCCTTGGGCGTTGTCGGTGTTTGCACCCTGTTTGGACCCTCCGCCTTCGCGGGAACATTGCGCGGGTCGCAGGTAGGGGGTGCGCTTGGCGTAACCATCGGCTGCCTTTGCTATACATCCGGATCCGTTATGACACAGCCGATGATGCGGCACTTCGGAGCGGTGCAACTCGCCGGTCTTACCGACCTGATCGGGGGCGTCATTCTGCTGCTCGCTTCGCTTCTGGTGGAACCCGGCGCCTGGGCGGCAATGTCGTTCCATTGGGGCTGGCCGTCGCTTCTGGCCTGGCTGTATTTGCTGGTCCCGGGGGCGCTCATCTCAACCACGATGTATTTCCTGCTGGTCCGTGACTGGGGCGCCAGCAAGCCTGGCCTGTACGCGTTTATCTCGCCGGTCATCGCCGTGGCCGCCGGCGCATGGTTGTTCGACGAACATGTGGACTGGGGAGATGCGGTCGGAATGGCCTTGATGCTGGCCGCCGCCGGCCTTGCGCTACAGCGTGGCGGAGTGGCACGGTGATTGCGTGGCGACATTCCGATTCTTGCACTGCGCGGACCTGCATTTGGACAGCCCGTTGCGCGGGCTGGAGGCCGATCCCGACGCTCCGGCCGATGCGATCCGCGGCGCGACCCGGCAGGCGCTGATCAATCTCGTTGATTACGCGATCGCGCGGCGCGTGGATTTCGTGGTCGCCGCGGGAGATCTCTATGACGGCGACTGGCAGGATTGGCGCACCGGCCAGTTCCTGATCGGCCAGATCGCGCGGCTGTCAAACGCGGGCATTCCCCTGATCGGCATCCGAGGCAACCACGACGCCGAAAGCGTGATCACACGCCGGCTGAGGATGCCGGGCGACAGCGCCCGGTTGCTGGATCACCGCCGCGCCGAGACGTACCGTCTTCCTGGGTTACCAGTGTCGATTCACGGTCAAAGCTTCGCCACCCGCGCTGTCACCGACAATATCGCGTTGGCCTATCCCGCGCCAGATCCGGATCGGTTCAATATCGGTCTGCTGCATAGTTCCGTGGGTGAACGGGAGTTGCACGACAACTACGCACCCTGTTCGGTGGCTCAACTTAGCGGGCATGGTTACGATTATTGGGCCCTCGGCCATGTACATGCCCAGGAAGTTCTGGCGCGCGACCCGTGGATCGTGTTTCCGGGCAATCTGCAAGGCCGTCACATCAACGAAACGGGTGCCAAGGGCGCGATGCTGGTGACCGTGACTGACGGACATGTCGGTGACGCTTTATTCGTTCCATTCGATACCGTTCGCTGGGCTCGCGTCGATGTCAGGCTCGCGGAAGATGCCGGCGAAGATGCGGCATTGACACAAGTACGCACGGAGCTCGCGACGGCGTATGAACAAGCTGAGGGACGCCTTCTGGCCGCGCGCATTGCACTGTCTGGTGCCTGCGCCGCGCATGAAACGTTCAGTGGCGATCTTGGCGCGGCACGTGAAAAGATCCGCACCGAGGCGCTGAGCATTGCCGGCCCAGGGATGATCTGGATCGAAAGGATCGACTTTTCGACCACTCGGCCAGGCTCGCGTGAAGCCATGGACGATCGTCAGGACGCCATTGCCGCGTTGATCCGGGCGCTGCGGGCGGCGGACGGCAATGACATCGCGGCCGAGGTTCGTACCTATGCCGGTGCGATGCTGGACAAGGCCAGCCCATTGCGCCAGGCGATCGGTCCCGAGCACGCGGCGCAAAGCCAAGATGTCGGCGATCTGGTGCACCGGGCGCGCGACCTGCTGCTTGGCATGCTGGGTGAGTAACGCCCCATGCGGCTGACCTCCGTCACATTGAACCGCTATGGCAATTACGAGGCCGAGCGGATTTCATTCAGTCCCGCGGCCGGCACGGTGAACGTTCTGCTGGCCCCGAACAGCGCCGGTAAATCGGTGTTGCGCAATGCGTTCGCCGACCTGCTGTTCGGCATCCATAATCAAACGCCGATGGACTTCCGATTTGGCTATTCCGGCATGCGCGTCACCGCGGACATCATTCGGTCGGACGGCTCTCACACGACATTCACCCGGCGCAAGACTCGCGGCAACATCGTTACCGGCCCGGACGACGAAGCGCTGGATCCAGGGTTTCTCCATGGCATTCTCGGTGGCCGCGACCGCAAATTTCTGGAACGGCTTTTCGTTCTCGACACCGAAGGATTGCGCCGGGGTGCGACCGATCTTCTGGAATCGGGTGGCGACGTCGCCAGCGCGTTGCTCGCCGCCGCGGGTGGAATTCGTCAGGCCCGTGCACTGAAGCAGACTTTGGAAAGGAAACGCGACGAACTCGCGCCGGAACGTCGAGTCGCCGCGCGCCCGTTCTATCAGGCGCTTGACCGGTTTCTGGAAGCACGCCGCAAAACCAGCGCGGCGACACTCCGGCCGGACGCATGGTTTCGTCAGGAGCAGGAACTCGCGGAACTTGAAGGACGCGTGGGAGCGTTGAACTCCGCGGCGGACGCGGCATCCGCTGAGATCGCTCGGTTGGAGCGTGTCAGACGGGTACGCAGATGGTTGACGCAGCGGGCTGATGCGGTGGCATGGCTTGACGCGAGTCCAGATGCACCACGTCTGGGAGTGGAAACGCGGCGGGCGCTTGAAGACACTCGCCTCGACATCGCGACGAAAGAAGAAACCACGCGTTTGGCACGGGAGACTTTCGAAACCGTCACGCGGGACGAAGTCGATGTGATCGTCAATGCTGATTTGCTGACCCGCGCGGAGCAGATCAAGCATCTGGTGGATACCGCGGGTGGCGCTCGCACGGCGCGTGAAGATCTTCCCGGCCGGCGCGCCGAATATGACCTGTCACTGGCCCGACTACGGGAATTGCTGCGCCAACTCGGCTCGGATCTTCCACCAGAACGCGCGGCTGAGGCGTTACCCTCCCGTGCTGTGCTCGCCCGCATCCGGCGAACGATCAAGGAACATGCGGAGTTGCTGATCGCTGTTCAGGCCGCCCCTGTGCAGATCACGGCGCGCATGAACGATCTCGCCGAACTCGAACGTAAGCTGTGCGATCTCCCGGCTGTTCCGGATCTGCGCATTCTCGTGGCCACACTTGATGAAATCCGATCCGGCGGCGATCCCGCTGTACGCCGGTCAGAGGCTGAAACAGCGCTGTCGGAAAGCGACGCTGCCCTTGCCGCGGTCCTCGCGCGGGTTCCCGGCTGGTCGGGTAGTGCCGAGGCCCTCGCCGCCCTGAAACCGCCAGGCATCGACGTCTGGCGTCGTCTCGATACCGATCTGTCCGCCAGGCGAGCGGATCTCGCGAAGGAACAGACGCGCCTTGGCGACGATATCGTCAAGGCGGAACAGGCACGCGCCCATTTCGAAACATTAACCCGCGGGGGAATGGTTACGGACGACGCGGCACTGGCACGGGCGCGCTCCCACCGCGACGCCGGTTGGCAGCTGATTTACCGGCACGCGTTCACCGATAATCCGCCGTCCGCCGAGGAAGACCAGACGTTCGCATCCGATACACAATTGCCACTGGCGTTCGAGCGGGCCATCGCCAATGCCGATACGATCGCCGACCGGCGCGCGACCGATTCCGAACTGCTGGGACGCATCGAAGCCGCCCGCCAGGCGGTCGCCGCGGCGGAATACCAAATGCACGCCACAGCCCAGAGAGAACGCCTCGCTGAGGAAGCATTGAAGCAAATACGTCAGACCTGGTCGCGGCTTTGCGGTGCCGCTGGTCAGGATCCGGACGCGGCCTTGTCCGATATTCAGGCATTCCTGAATGCGCGCGAACAGGTCCTCGACGCCATGCAGCGCCGCACCGTCGCCGCCGATGCCTGGACTTCGTTGGTAAACCGTCACACGGACTGGACCGAATCACTTGCCGCGGCACTGGGAGAGACCGCATCCAATCTGCCAATGCTCCTCGCCCTCGCCGACCGGATGCTCGCGGAGGCCAGGCAACAGCACCAGACGCGCACCGAATTGGAGACGTTGCGTATTCGTGCCGAGAAGGAACTGCGTGACTCAACCTCGGCGCAAGCCGCTGCCAGAGCTCGTCTTGACACATGGCGAGAACGGTGGCGTGCGCTGCTGACCGAACTCGGCCGGCCCGAGGCTGAGGAACCCGTCGAAACCGAAACCGTACTGCAAATCTTTAGCGAAATCGAAAAGGAGCTACCGAAGGCGAACTCCCTGTCCGAGCGTATCACGGGAATGACCGCCGTCATCGATCGTTTCACATCCGCGGTCCACGATCTTTGCCAATCTCTTCCTGGGCTTACCACGGCAACCGATCCGTTCGACGCGGTGCGCGAACTCGATCGATTGTTGGACGCTGAGCGCGCCCTGGACCAACGGCGTCGCATGCTCCGTGACAATCTGGCCAAGGCCCGCGAAGAACTCGATGCCGCGACGCATGCGCTGACCGCGTCAAAGGCAACGCTTCACGCCATCCTGACCGTGATCGGCGCCGAGACAGTCGAAGCAGCCGTCCAACGTCTCGCACTGTCCGACGAGCGGGCCTCGTTCGAAGCGAAACGCGATGAAGCGGAAACGGAGCTGCGCGCGGCGGGAGATGGCTTTACCATCGATGCGTTGGCGGCCGAGACCGCGCAACATCCACCCGATGACGATATTGCTCGCATCGAGGCCGCCCGCGTCGCGCGCAAAGACGCCATTGAAGCCGCGCAGCGCGCTGTCGAAGAGGCGAGCCGTCTTAAGCAAAGCATGGAACAGGTCGCCGGAGAAACCAACGTCAACGCCGCCGCCGCCGATCAGCAGGCGGCGATCGCTTCACTGTCCCGGACGCTGGACGAGGCGCTGCTGTATCATACCGCCTCGTTGTTGCTGTCCCGCGCGCTGGATGACGTCGAACAATCCGGCGGTTCCGCGATGTTGCGGAAACTCAGTGCGATTTTCGAGGCACTGACATGCGGGCTCTACAGCAACGTGGTCAGTGAGCTCGACGACAACAACAAGGCCGAACTGGTCATGATCCAGCGCGACTATCCGGAAGAGCGGCAGCACACCGACCAGTTGTCCGAAGGCACCCGCGATCAGCTTTTTCTCGCGCTGCGTGTGGCCGCGATCGAGGATCACCTCACCAGCGCTGAACCATTGCCGTTCATCGGCGACGATATTCTGCAGACTTTTGACGATGACCGCGCATTGGCGGCGCTGCGTGTGCTCGGCGAATTGAGCGAGCACACGCAGGTCGTTGTGTTAACGCATCATCGGCACGTCCTGGAGCTCGCGACACGGCTGCCGCCTGGGTCGATGTTCGAATGTCAACGCGAACCCGTCGCTATGACAGCTTGAGTTCACGCAGCCGTTTCACGTCTGCCCGGCCCGCGCTGAGGATATAGCCGGTATCGGATCCGCCGGTCAGATAGCGCACGCCGATCTTCAACAGCCAGGTCTGGAATTCCAGATCCTCCCGCACACCGCCGACACCCATTGATTTGCCGTGCTTTTTCGCAGCGGCGGCCACCGTTTCGAAAGCGGCACGCATTCGCGCGTGTTTGTACTCGCCGGCGATGCCCATTTCCGTGGAAAGGTCGGTCGAGCCGATGTGAACCGTATCGATCCCCTCCACCGCCGCGATCGCGTCGGCGTTCTCGACTGCCTCGGGCGTTTCGATCATGGCGATCAGCAGCGTTTCCTCGTTTCCCCGACGGTTGATTTCGGCTTGCGGCATCGATGCGTAACCCATCGTCGGCAGCGCTCCGGCGGCGGAGCGATGACCGAGCGGTGCGTAGCGGCAGGCCTCGACGACATCGCACGCTTTCTTGCCATTCTGGATGTGCGGCACCATCACGCCCAGAGCGCCGCAATCCAGAATACGGGTCGCATCGTGCGGATCGTGCGAAGTGACCCGGGCAATCGGGGTAATCCCCACGCCAAGCGCCGCGACGCAGATGCCGGCGGCGGTTTCAAGCGATGTCGGGTTGTGTTCCAGATCGATATAAATCGCATCGAACCCGCAGGCGGCGGCGATCATCGCGACGTTCGGGGTGCGCATTTGGTTGACCGCCATGGCCAGCACCAACTCGTTCGCGGCCAGTTTCCGTTTCGTGTGGTTGACACCGATGGACATGGTTCGTCTCCTTGATTGCTTTACTTGATCACACCACGGGCGCGCCGCACCCGCTGGTGCGACATCGCCGTTCACGGGTTCGGGTCCCCAGGGTTCGCTCATGATGACTCGCACGATTGGTGTTCAGGTGGCAAATTCGGTCGGGACAAATGAGGAGCCCCAGGATGAGCGGCATCACGCAGGCGAATTTCACCTTCCGCGACTTTCGCACCACTGGCGGCGAGATACTGCCGGAGGTGACCCTCGCCTACGTCACCCGCGGGACATTGGCCGCGGACGGGCGGAACGCGATCCTGATCACCCACGGATATACCAGCGGGCCCAGGATGATCGAACCGGGCGTGGCGTCGTCGGAGGGGGCGTGGAGTACGTTGGTTGGTCCCGGCGCGCCGATCGATACGGATCGATATTTCGTCATTTGCTCGAACATGCTTGGTTCCAGCTACGGCTCGACCAACGGGGCATCGATTGATCCGCGGACCGGGAAGCCATACGGGTCCAGGTTTCCGCGCATCACGGTTGAAGATATCGTCACCGCGCAGAAGCACATGCTGGACGGGCTTGGGGTTAAGCACCTGCGCGCGGTGGTCGGTCCGTCGTATGGTGGCTTCCAGGCGTTTCAATGGGGCGTGACGTTCCCGGATTTCATGGATGGGATCGTTCCGGTGGTCACGTCGCCTCGGCCGCCGAATTCGGACCGGGTCGCCGGATTGTTGCAATGGTTCGAGCCTGACCCGAACTGGAACGGCGGCGATTATTACGAGACCGGTGGCGTGAAGCAGACCCTGACCGCGTTGCGGGTCGATACGCTCACGCGTTATGGCCTGGCCAATTCGCTCGCCGCCCGCTTCCCCACCAAAGCCGCAGCCGACGCCGAACTCCATCGCATCGCCGCCGCCTGGGCCGAAGTGTTCGACGCGAACTCGCTGTTCATTCTCGGTCGGGCGATGGAGACGTACGATGTCGCGTCCCGGTTCGACCGGATCAAGGTTCCGGTGTTGTATGTGTTGTCGCGCACGGATGCGCTGTTCCCGCCCTCACTGGCGCCCGGTGTCATGGACGGGCTGAAAAGCGCTGGTGTCGACGCGACGTATTTTGAAATCGATAGCGATCATGGCCACCTCGCGTCAGGCGCCGACGCGGATAAATGGGCACCGGCGTTGCGCGAGTTCATGACGAAGCTGGAGACACTCTGATGGATCAGGACCTCGACTCAATGTTCGGTTTCGCGCCGGACCACGACTCGCCCATTCCTTATATGCAACGGACCCGCGAGTATTACAAAGCCATCGGCTACACCACGCCCTATCGGTGGGCGCATTATCGCCAGGCGCCGTTCACGGCGATGAAGAAGCCGTTGAGCCAATGCAACATCGCGATCGTCACCACGGCCGCGCCGTATCAGCCGGACAAAGGCGACCAAGGGCCGGGTGCGGCGTATAACGGCAGCGCCAAGTACTACGAGGTGTATTCGGGCGACACGAGTCAGGATCACGATTTGCGCATCTCCCACATCGGTTACGACCGGGTCCACACGACGGCGACCGATTGCAACACCTGGTTTCCTCTGCCGGCGTTACGACGTGCCGCCGCGGCGGGACGGATCGGCAAGGTCGCTGCTCGCTTCCATGGTGCCCCGACCAATCGCAGTCATCGCGTCACTATCGAAACGGACGCGCCGGAGATTCTGGCGCGAATTCGGGAAGATGATGTGGACGGCGTCATCGTGGTGCCGAACTGCCCGGTTTGCCACCAGACCTCCAGCCTCGTCGCGCGTCATATCGAGGCCAACGGCATTCCAACCGTGCTGATGGGTTGCGCCAAGGATATCGTCGAACACGCCGCGGTGGCGCGTTTCTTGTTCAGCGATTTTCCGCTCGGCAACAGCGCCGGCAAGCCGCACGACGTCGCGTCACAGGAGCAGACATTGGAACTGGCGTTACGCCTGCTTGAATCCGCGATCGGGCCACAGACAACGATGCAGAATCCGATCCGTTGGAATGCGGACGGTTTGTGGAAACTGGACTACTCCAACGTCGATCAGCTCAGCGCGGAGGAGCTGAAACGCCGCCGCGAGGAGTTCGACCGGCAAAAGGAACTGGCGCGCCCCAACCGGGTCGAGAAAGCGGCATGAGCCGGCCATTCAGCGGCGTCCGCATCCTCGATTTCACCCAGGTGCTGGCTGGTCCGTACGGGTCGTATCAGTTGGCGCTTCTGGGCGCGGATGTGATCAAAGTGGAACGAACCGAGGGGGAGGACATGCGTCGCACCCCGCTCTCCCGCGAGTGGGCGGACCGCGGGATGGCGCCGTCCTGGCTGGCGATCAATGGCAATAAAAGGAGCCTGACACTGGACTTCCGCAAGGCGGCGGCGATCGAGATCATCCGGAAGCTGGCGGCGAAGGCCGACGTGGTGATGGAGAATTTCCGCGGCGGCGTGATGGATCGTCTCGGCGTCGGCTACAAGGCGTTGTCGGAGATCAATCGGAAACTGATATATTGCGCGATTTCCGGCTTCGGCCAGACCGGACCGTACAGCCATGAGGCGGGGTATGACGGCAAGATCCAGGCCTTGTCGGGCATTATGTCGATCACCGGCCATCCGGAGATGGGACCGACTCGCGCGGGCTTCGCGGTTTGCGACGTGCTGTCCGGGATGACGGCGGCGTTCGCGGTATCCTCCGCGTTGTATCAGCGCACGCACACCAACAAGGGACAGTTCATCGACGTGTCGATGCTGGAGGCGAGCCTCGCGTTCCTGTCCACCCAGGTCGCGGACTTCACCGTCGCCGGCCACCGGCAGGAGCAGTTCGGCAATCAGGCGATCAGCCGCAAGGTGACCGCGAACTTGTTTCGGGCCAAGGACAGTTATTTGTTGCTGGCGGTGAACGATGAAAAGCAGTACCGGGCGCTGATGACCACGCTCGGCCGAGCCGACGTGTTCGATGATCCGCGGTTCGGCGACTGGTTCCTGCGTAAGGAGAACGAACAAGCGTTACGGGAAATCATCGAGGCCGCTCTGACGAAGCAGGACGCGAAGGCCTGGGAAAAGGAACTGAATGCCGCTGGTGCGCCGTCGGCGAGCATCTGGACGATCGAGGAAGTCATCGCCCATCCGCAAATCGTCGCGCGCGAGGTAATGCAGTCGGTGCAAACCCAGTACGGCATGCTGCGGTTGATGGGTTCAGGGTTTCAGATGGCGCACGGTGGCGGTCATCTGGATACCGCGCCACTGGAACTTGGTGCCGATACCGACATGATCCTGGCGGAGCTTGGTTACGATAAGGCGGCGATCGCGGCGTTACGGGCGGAAGAGGTCATCTGATACGCAACCGGACCGATATCGTCGGGCCTGGCATCAATCCAACGCATGTTGACCGCACAGCCACTGTGCGCGTTGCAAGAGATTCTCGGGTCGAGCCCACGGCTGTCCGGTTAAAAAAAGCTTGTACGTCAACTGTTTATGGAATCGACTCTGTCTCACGGGAATCGCCCGGATCGAGACGGAGGCCATATATCGCCGT